>Ga0224555_1000157_pt1 | contig 97600 bp, 82 predicted proteins | sample 714S23034metaG_FD_180687 | JGI IMG/M metagenome (GOLD analysis project Ga0224555, IMG submission 180687) | Peat soil microbial communities from Stordalen Mire, Sweden - 717 S2 30-34 | ecosystem: Environmental > Terrestrial > Soil > Wetlands > Peat | place: Sweden: Norrbotten County, Stordalen... | reverse complement strand
ACGACACGCCAAAGAAACTCCGGATGGGTCAGTATGTAGCCGCCGCACCAGAGTGTCTCGTCGTCCGGGTGTGCGACGACAACAGCGGCCCGAGGCCGAGGGTCTGACCTCACCTCATCGAGGGGGATGATTGTCATTGTTTTCTTTGGGAGGAGTCAGAGTATCGCCTCAACGCACTTTCAGTGGGCGCTCTCGATCGGACAGTGGCAACGAATGGAACCCATGATCGGGGCTCATGAAACTGCCGACCGCAAACCACTAGCCACCAGAATACCACTAGACGGCGTGAATGCATCGATAGCCTCGTTGACTCTCATGCCCGCATCCTCACCCTGCTGCGCCGCGCCCACAGACAGCGAAGAAAGCGTTCGACGGGGAAAGATCGACGCAAGTCCATCCCCAACATGACGTTGATCGACCAGCGTCCAGCCGAGGTGCTGGAGAGGCTGGTTCCTGGCCACTGGGAGGGCGACCTGATCAAGGGCAAACAGAACCGCTCCCAGGTGGGCACGCTGGTCGAACGCAGCACGCTCCTTCGTGGCTCTGGTTCGGCTGGAAAACGGCAACGCCGAGACCGCCGCCGAGGGATTTGCGCAGATCCTCAACCGCTTCGACGCCGAGATGCGACGTTCGATGACCTATGACCGGGGCCGCGAGATGGCACGCCACCAGAACCTGTCCGAACGAACCGGCCTCAAGGTCTACTTCGCCCCACCCGCACAGCCCCTGGGAACGTGGCATCAACGAGAACACCAACGGCCTCTTGCGCCGATAACGGCGATCAACAAACGTCTGCGTGAGGAGTTCGCAAAACTACGCGTTGAGATCAATGAAGACAAGAGCAGAATGGTTGATCTGGCGAAGGGAGAGAGCTTCGGCTTCCTGGGGTTTGAATATCGGCGTGTGCTTAGCTTTCAGAGGAAATGGCGACCACGCTATACGCCAAAACTGAAGAAGCGCACAGCGCTGTTTGCAAAGCTCAAGGAGATCTTCCGACAGTTCATCAGTTGGCCAGTTGAAGTCGTGATTGAGAGGATCAATCCGATTCTGCGTGGTTGGGTGAACTACTTCCGGGTTGGTCATTCAAGTTCTTGCTTTACGATGGTCAAAGAATGGGTAGAAAGAAAGGTCAGGCGTCATTTGATGCGTGCCCGGGGACGAAGAGGCTTTGGCTGGAAGCGATGGAGTAGCACGTGGTTCTACGATCAACTGGGCTTGTTTAATGATTACAAACTCCGTCGATGGTCAGGTGCGAAAGTCGCTCCAGCACGCCGGCGACGGCTACAACTCCGGCCCCCCAGACCACGCCGCCCAGTCAGCCCGAAGCGCCCAAAGACACTACGCCGTTCATAGACCAAGTGAAGCGGACCGTCGTCTTCATCACGGGCAATTATGTCCGTGAGATCAGTGTGACAAACCCGGACGGAACGACGTCGCGGCAGCCGGTCAATGGCAACATCCAAGGTACCGGGTATCTCATAAGCAACGCCAAGCCAGATAAAAAGGCGATCGAGACCTTTCTGGTCACGAACAAGCACATCATTAGGGAACCGGGTCCAGATGGGAGTATTGGAGCTGGCCCTTACCTTGAAAACTTGACCGTTCGAATCAATACAAGAACATCGGACTCTAGTGGATCAGGCCTCACCACCTTTAATGTCCGGTTATGGACAAGGCCGGCCAAATGCAGTGCTTTATCGACTCGCAGGATCCAGATGTCGACTTGGCGCTCTGCCCCATTTCCCTCGACCTCAATCTCCTGGATGTCAAAGTCATTCAGTCCGATTTGTTCCTGACGGATCAGAAGATAAAGGAAGAACATATCAACGAGACGGATGAGGTTTACTTTGCGGGCCTGTTTGCTCCGTTCGTCGGCGTGAAGAAGAACTATCCGATCGTGAGACATGGCAAGATTGCAATGATCGCCGACGAACGTATCCCAATTCTCAAGGTTGGCCACACAGCTGATGTTTACCTGGTGGACGTGATGTCCTTTGGCGGCAACAGCGGCTCACCCGTAATCGTCCTGTCGAGCAACGGCAACATTGCCTCGTCAAATATCTATTTGATGGGGACGATCCAAGGGTACTTTCAGGCCGATTCTCCGGTTGTAGTGCAAACCGCTCTCTCCCATGGATATGCCACTGAGAACGAAGGCGTAGCTTTCGTAGTCCCCGCGAAGAAAATCACGGATATTCTCAACTCACCGGGATTGAAGTATTGCGCCGGCTTGAGCTTTGCACAATACCTTCAGCAGCAGAAGGAAGATGCAGACGCCTATGATCTCGATATTGCTACACTGAAGCTCCCTAGTCCGCCACCCGAGTACAAGTGGTGCCAGACCGCTGCGTACTTATCCGCAAAAGCGCTCGCCACCACGTTGAAAAGGCCGCTGTCAGAGATTCCCCCAACGGAGGTCCTGGAGCGAGTTCCGTTCCTGCCGTGGCGGACAAATGTGAAGTCAGCTGTCACGCTATTACCAGCGGGGCGCTTGGAACCGACCGACGCAGATAAGTATCTGCTCTATGGAATGGATGATTCATATTTCTATGTTCTGAAGTTGGACGACGACGATCCGCGTGGCTCGGCCTCCACCGTGCCACGGCTAGGTTATACAGCCACTTATATCCAATGAAGGGCGCCGGGGGGGCAATTTATCCCTTGCTGAAATCCACAATGGACCTCGATACTGTGATTCCATGAACTCAACCACCCGGCTTTTATACGACCCAAGTCCGCGGCTCGGATCTCGCAATCTGCACCCCGCCTCGGCGCGCTGGCGCTGACTGCGGTGCTGTGGCCTTCTACTGACCTGGGATCATATGGTGGCACCACCGAATCTGCCTCCTGGTTATTGCAAGTGTTCCTCGGTGATGACGACCGTGTAGCGCCGACGGACCTTCATTCCAGCCGCCCCCAGCAGAGTGCGGATAGACTTGGCATTCCGCCCTTGTTTGCCGATCAACTTGCCGGTGTCATCTGGATGCGCGTCGATGGTGAAGGTCGCGCCGTCTTCGGTCGCAATGGCCTTGATGCTTAGGAATTCAGGCCGGTCGACCAGGGCACTGATAATCTTGTGGAGCAGCTTCGAGATCGGGACATCTCGCGGGTCAGGCAATGGACATACCTCTCCGTCGAGAGCCGGCGGACAACACTGATTAGCAGCCCTCGTCTTCGGGTGGGAGCTTTTCTATTGGCTCACCCACCAAATGAGAACGGCCTCGGTTTCCCGAGACCGCCTGATGCCTTGCCCTGCCTTGACACACCCTGACACGCCCTGCCTTACCGAGCCGCGCCATGTTACTGCGATGCCTGGCGTCCAAAAGCGTCATGGTCAACTTCAAAACTCAATATCAGTTTCTACTTTACCACGTCAATGCCTTGAGCCACAGGCTTCACCTACGGGTTGGGCCTTTCCTATTGCGTCGAATCAGCTGGAGAACATCCCCCAAACATCCCCCAACTGCACCTATAAACCCCTACTTTTAGATGCTATTGGACTACTGTATGTGATTGATAATGCAAGAGATTCGCCGCTTGGAAGGCTGAGACTCTACCACTGAGTTACTCCCGCATAACCTGCTTGCATCCGGCTTCGACTCTAGTCCGGGAGACCCAAGGCTGAAGCCTTGGGCTACCAGCCCGGACCTACCGTTACTCCCGCGAAAAATCTGGAGCTGATGATGGGGCTTGAACCCATGACCTCTCCCTTACCAAGGGAGTGCTCTACCACTGAGCTACATCAGCCTTTCGAACCAACCCTACCATCCTACCGCGAACGCAGGTATCCAATCACCATGCGGAAGGCAAAAAAACCGAGCAGAATCCAGGTCAGCGACCGGAACTTCCCCGGCTCCATGGTCTGCCACGTCAACAGGCCCAGCACGGCGAACGCGGCCAGCGCAATCATCAAGCGTCCGCGGCCGGCAGGGCTTAGGTCCACAACAGCTCCAACATACGTCCCGACAAAGAAATGGTGCACAGGGGAGGATTCGAACCTCCGTAGCGCTTAGCGCGGCAGATTTACAGTCTGCTGCCATTAACCACTCGGCCACCTGTGCATCTCGTGCCATCCGCCCGGGAGCGCAGCGCTCGACACCTGCCTCCAGACCCCTGCGCCGGTCCTGATGCGAACCGTGCGGGAGAATGCCTTGAAGGAGTGGTGTGAGGTCTGCGGGCCAGAACCAGCCGGCAGTACAACCAAATCCGTCCAACGGTTGCCGCTTTCCCTCGATTCGGACTGGAGCTTGCTGTAAGTGGAGCTGGCGAAGGGATTTGAACCCCCGACCCTCTGATTACAAATCAGATGCTCTACCGACTGAGCTACGCCAGCCCGAGCCAGCCTTGGGCCCGGAATTCGAGCCTCAAGGGAAAGACAGCCTTGCGACGAGCCCCCGGAAACACACCCCGCGTCGCGCGAATGCCCGCAGAGATGTGCCTGCCAAAAAAGTGCGCCGCAAGACTCAACTTTAGCATAGCCGCAGGGTCGGAGCAACGCGCAGAAAACACACGCTGGTCTCGGCCTGGCCGCACCAGTTTGCATACCTCCTCCGCGCGCCTGCGTCCTATATCATGGCTCCGCAAACTGTTCCGTAAACCGGAGATGCGTCCCATGTCCCTGCGCCTGTGTCTGCTGTGGTTCCTGTGCCTCCTGTCTCCCGCGATGCTGTCCGCCCAGGACGCGGTGGACGGCCCCGTGGCCGGCCCGCTTCCCGCGCCCAAGCTGAAGGCGATGACCAACGACTCGGTCGTCCGCATGGCCAAGGCGGGACTGAGCGACGACCTGATTGTGCAGACCATCAGCGCGCAGCCCGGGCAATACGCCACCGATGCGGACTCGCTGGTCGCGTTGAAACAGGCTGGCGTGTCGGACCGCGCGATCGCAGCCATGATCAACAAGGGCCGCGTCCAGATCACCGGAACGCCGACGCCAGTGGTGCTTTCGGACGTCAACGAGATTGGCGTCTACTACAAGGACCGAAACGGCAAGTGGCAGCCCATTGAGCCGGAGATTGTCCACATCAAGTCGGGCGGCTTTATCAAGTCGACCGTTACCGACGGGATCATCAAGCAGGACAGGAACGGCCACGTCAACGGCCGCGAATCGAAGCTGCTGCTGCCGCGGCCGATCGAGTTCCTCGTCTACACCCCGGACGGCGTGGACATAACCGAGTACGATCTGCTGCGCTTCCGGCTGAACTCGGACAGCCGGGAGTTCCGCGTGCTGACCGGCGGCGTCTTCCACTCCACCGGCGGAGCGGACCGCGACGAGGTTCCCTTCAAACCGGTGAAGACTGCGCCCCACACCTACCAGTTCACGCTCGGCATGGACACCCCGGGCGCGGAGTACGGCATCCTGCCGCCGGGCACGGGGAACGTGACCAATGGCGGCAAAATCTACACCTTCGCCATCTCGGAGTAGAAGCTAGCGCCATGCCGGCCATTGCGGCGGAGGCCGCGACAGCGTAAAAACAACACTGATGCGTAAACGCACGCGGTACTCGCTGCTCCTGATGCTGGCGCTGGTAGCGGCGCTGGCCGTAGCAGTGTGGCTGCGCAAAACGGCGCCGCCGGAGGTTGCGCGGCTGCTGCCGGAGTCGGACGCCATCGTCTACATCGACCTGAAGCCGCTGCGCCTCGCGGCCCACTTCGAGCACACGCCTGTTGTGCATGGCCATGACTACCAGCTCTTCGTCGACGCTACCGGCATCGACCCGGAGCGCGACCTGGACGCCGTAGCGTTTGGGTTGCACCGAATGGACAATCCCAACGGTCCCAACGGCCCGGTGGCCTACTCGGAGGTCTTCGAAGGGCGCTTCGACGGCGCTCGCCTGGCCCACTATCTCAGCGGCATTGCGGCCTCGCAGGAGCAGTACGCCGGCCGCACCGTGTACACCATCCCCATCGAAGGCCGCCAGTTGCGCGTTGCGCAGCTTGGCTACGACACCATTGCCGCATCGAATATGCCCACGCCGGAGCAGATCCACGCCATGATCGACGGCTACCGGGCAGCGGCTTCGCCGTTTTCCGGCTCGTCGCTGCTGGCGGCGCGCTACCGCGACGTGCCCCTGCTCTCGAGCGCCTGGGGCATCGGCCACGTCGCGCTGCCGTTCTCCGAATCCGGGCGCATCCATGTCTTCGGGTTGGAGCTGCCGCTTCCGGAGGACACCACGTTTGTGGCCAGCCTGCGCTACGGCGTCGGCGCGCTGCACCTCAGGGTGGAGCAGATCGCGCCCACCGAGGCCGACGCCGCCCGCTCCGCCCAGGTCCTGGGCAATCTGGTGCAACTGATCCAGGCGATCCAGCCCAAGGTGGAGGCGCAGGCGGATAAGCCGGACGCCGACGCTCTGCGTGAGCTTACCTCTTCGCTTAAAATCGAGCAGCACAAGGACCGCACGGTGATAACGGCCAGTGTTCCGCTGGAACTGGTGAAGAAGCTGGCCACGCCGGTAGGCGACGCCGTGTCCGGGGCGCCCGCCGCGGAACCAGGTCCGGCGAGTGCGGCCGGGCGATAAGCCCTCGGGCCATGAATGGAAGATGAACGGATGCGGCAAGTGCATCGGGCCACCGCAGCACAGCATCTGAGAGACAGAGACCCAAAACAAAGGAGAACCGCTTCCGCATGCGCAGACGAGTACCCGCATCCGCCGCGACGAACATTTCCCTCATCGCGCTCTTGTCGATCGGAGCCGTAGCCCCAGCGACCCTCGGCTCCCAGGCCGGCGCCCAAGCCAGCGTCCAGGAGCCCAAGGTGCTCACCGGCAAGGCTGCCTTCACCGACTGGAACCAGCAGGCGCCCGGCATCCGCCACAAGATCACCGTCGCCGACCTGCCCCAGCCCTACGCGACGGAGTCCGCGAACAACCAGCCGCGCGTCATTCCGCGTCCCGCGAACGCCTGGCCCATTGCTCCCACCGGCTTCAAGGTCACGCTATACGCCGGAGGCGACAACGCGCCCATGCAGCGAGCCGACAACGTCGAGCACATGGCGCGGGCCGCCGGCACCTTCACCATGCCGCGCCTGATCCGCGTCGCGCCCAACGGCGACCTGTTCCTGGCTGACTCCGGCGCCGGCATCCTCTTTGTCCTGCGCGGCGTCGGCCCCGACGGCAAGGCCGCCCAGGTTGAACAGTTCGCCACCGGCCTCGACCATCCTTTCGGCATCGCCTTCTACCCCGCGGACAATCCACGGTATGTCTACGTCGGCAACGCCACCACCGTCCAGCGCTTCCCGTACCACTCTGGTGATCTCCACGCCACCGGTCCCGCTCAAACCATCGTTCCCGACATTCCGGGTTACGCCCAGCTCGCCGGCGGCGGCCACTGGACGCGCGACGTTGTCTTCACCAAGGACGGCCAGCACATGCTCGTCTCCGTCGGCTCCGGCTCCAACGTCGATGATGCCGACACCCATCAGCGGGAGTTTCATCGCGCCGACGTCCTCGAATTCACGCCGGAAGGCAAGTTCGTCGAGGTCTACGCTCACGGCATCCGCAACTGCGTCGGCGAGGCCATCAACCCCACCACCGGCTCGCTCTGGTGCTCGACCAATGAGCGCGACGCGCTGGGCAACCACCTGGTCCCGGACTACGTCACCAGCGTCCCCGAGGGCGGCTACTTCGGCTGGCCCTGGTACTACATGGGCGGCCACCAGGACCCGCGTCTGCCCAAGCCCTGCGCCAACGGGACGGGCCCCAATCCGCAGCTTTCCGCCCCGCTTACCCCGCAGCAGGCAGCAGACTGCAAGCGTGTCGACCTGGCCGCCAAGGTCATTACCCCAGACGTGCTGGTCCAACCCCACATGGCTTCGCTGGAGATGGTCTTCTATCCCACGCAGAAAGAGAACTTCCCAGCCAGCTACGACGGCGACGCCTTCGCCGCCGAGCACGGGAGCTGGAACCGCCTGAACCGCGCCGGCTATGAGGTCATCCGCATCCCCATGCACGACGGTCACGCCACCGGCGAGTACGACGACTTCCTCACCGGCTTCGTCACCTCCGACGGCCAGGTCTGGGGCCGTCCGGTCGGCGTCGCTGTCGCCAAGGATGGCAGCCTGTTCGTTACCGACGACGGCAGCCGCTCGGTGTGGCATGTCACCTATACGGGCAAGTAGCTGTGCGAAATGAAAAACCCTGTCTCGCATTCGGGACAGGGTTTTTGCTGTTCGATTTCAGGTTGCGTTAAGAGCCGCCGCCAACGGGATCGGAACCCATGCCGGCGATGGTGTCGCGCAGATACTTGTGCGGATTGACCGGCGTGTTGTGGATGCGGACCTCATAATGCAGATTTGCACCGCCGGTGGTTCGGCCGCTCACCCCAACGTAGCCGATCACCTGCCCGCGGACCACGGTCTCGCCGGCCATCACGGCGAACCCGGACATGTGCGCATAGCAGGTCTCCAGGTTGTTGCCGTGGTCGATGATGACCTCGCGCCCGTAGCCGTTCTGCACTGCGGCAAACTTCACCGTTCCGTCAGCCGTGGCGCGGATGGGTGTGCCCGAGGGTGCGGAGATGTCGATGCCGGTGTGGAACTCGCCCTCGCCGTTCCGCAGGACAGGATCCTCGCGCTGGCCGAAGCTGCTGGTGATGGGCCCGATCACCGGCCACAGGTTGGGCGCGTCGACGGAGAGGTCCGTCCCGTCGATGCCGGAGAGCGACGCCAGCGCCGACTTGCCGTCGATCGCGTGGGTCGCAGCACCGCTGATCGCGGAATCGCGCAGGCTGTAGAAGGTGTCGAGCGATTTGTAGTAGCTGTCGTCGGTTAAGTTGGAGGCCGTGTCGGCGACCAGCGCGCCCTTGGCAGTATTGTCTCCGGCCGACTTGATCGACGGCCGCAAATGGCCTATCGGCGCGGCGAGCTTGCTCGCGGTAAGGCCGTAGAGCGCCGAAATCTCAGTCGCCAGCGAACCCAGCGACGCTGCCTGTACGTCCTTCTCGTGGGCCTGTTTCTCCAGGTGCGCGTAGTCCTTCTGCAGCGTGTCGTGGTCGTTGCGCAACTGGTTGAAACGGGCGGTCTTGATCAGCATGCGCGAGTACGAGCCGGCCAGGCCCGCGACCGTAAATGCCCCGATAACCGCCACCGCTATGAACACATAAGCATAGTGGAGAGGGACAGGGAACTTGCGCACGCTGCCACTTTCATCGCGGCTGACGAGAATGAGGTAATAGCGCTTTTTCAGGCTGAACCGTTTTGAACTCAATACACAACCCACGCCCGAGTTTGACCGTCTCCCCGCATTTTTGGATGCGGACAGAACGGCACGGAGAGCGGTACGCCAGCGAATGAACTCCTGCAATCGCCATTCGCGATTGCCTACTGGCTCGCACCATCTCTCTTGGACGTTACCTTCGATCTTAACAGTCACCCGGGGTGAGCGCAATCCGATTGCGCCGTGAATCCCCTGATAAGTTGTAGGAATTCCATAATCATTGCGGGTCTTGATTCGCCATATTTTCGCCCTATTGCTTTGCGCTGTCCCGCCGGGAATCTCCTCCGTGCCTGACGGGGTTTATGCTTGGCCTCACGATGAAGAAAGCAATGGGCGAGCTGGCGCTGATTGAACGCATTCGCTCCGGGTGGGCCGCGGGTGCTGGAGCGGCGCAGTCCGCCGGCCGCGGCCATGCGCGCGACCTGATGCTCGGCATCGGCGACGACTGCGCCATCCTGTGCCCGCCGCAGGGGCACGAGGTCCTGGTCACCACTGACTTAACGCTGGAAGGACGCCACTTCCGCCGCGACTGGCATCCGCCGGAGTCGGTCGGCCACCGGGCGCTTGCCCGCGGGCTCAGCGATCTGGCCGCGATGGGCGCGCGCCCGCTCGCCGCTTTCCTCTCGCTTGCGCTTCCGAGCGAAATGCTCGCGACTGCGGCCGGCCGCCGCTGGGTCGAGCGCTTCTTCACCGGACTTCGCGGCCTTGCGGAGCAATTCGCCGTGCCGCTGGCGGGCGGCGACACCGGCGAATCGCCCTGCGGGCTGGTGCTGACGGACATTGTGCTGGTGGGGTCGGCCCCGGCCGGGCGCGCACTCCGGCGCAGCGGCGGACGCGCCGGCGACGCACTCTACGTGACCGGCGAACTGGGCGGTGCGGCCGCCGAACTTGCCGGGATGGAGCGGCGGGCGGCCGGACCGAAATCCAGGCCGCCACGAATGCCTGCCCTAAGTCAGGCAGAAGCCCATCCACAACTGCTCCCGCAACCGCGCCTCGCGGTGGGGCTGGAGCTGCTGCGCCGCCGCCTTGCGACCGCGGCGATCGACCTCAGCGACGGGCTCTCTACCGACCTCGCCCACCTCTGCCGCGAATCCGGCGTCGGCGCGGAGATTGCAGCCGGCGCGCCGCCGATTCATCCGCTGGCGCTGCAGGCCGCGCCGGAGCGCGCAATCGACTTTGCCCTCCACGGCGGCGAAGACTATGAGCTGCTGTTTGCCGCTCCGGCTGCTGTGCGCATGCCGCGCAGTTTGGCGGGAGTGTCCATCACTCGCATCGGCAGGCTGGTTCGTGGGAAGGCAATCTATCTGGTCGATCCCGCCGGGCGCAAACGGCCCCTGAAGCAAGGCGGCTGGGAACACTTCACTCCGAAGCGCCCCTAGCCGCCTTGATCGACTCCGCTCGCTTGCCTTAGGCGGCTACTTCGCGCGACGCTTTGGGCGAACTTTCTTCCCCGGTTGCGGAGATGTCGTGTGCGCCCGTATCCCGCAGGCCCTGCTTGGCCAGCGAAACCTGCTCCGACGTATCGCAGTGTACGGAGAGCAGGGTGCCGCCGTCCTTCACCGCGCCCTCATAGCGCTTGGCCTCGTACTCTGGAATGCCCATGCCGACGAGAGCGCCGACGATTCCGCCTACTGTGCCGCCCGCTCCGACGCCTGCCAATGCCGCCACCAGCGGGCCCGCCGCGATCAGAGGGCCTATACCCGGAATGGCCAGCATCCCAATGCCTGCGAGCAGCCCAAGTGTACCGCCGATGACTCCGCCCGTAGTCGCCCCTGCCGTGGCTCCTTCCGGAGCCTTGGTGCCTTTCTGGTGGGCAAAGGCGCGTGTGGTCTCGTCATCCGGCAGCAGGACGGAGATGGCGGAGTTGGCAAAGCCGACCAGCAGCAGGTGATCGACTCCGTTCTCCGCGGTTGCTGGCGTGGCATAAATCCCGAAGACTGCGGTGTTTTTGTTGGACATGGGACGACTCCTTGGTGAGGCTCTGTTAGGTTGTGCGGTGAAGGTTGGTAAGATGAGCTTGGCGATATGGCTGGGGCGCACGTCCTCTCCGTCTTCGTGCGTGGCCTGGTGCGGGAAGCAAAGATCGCTCCGCGCAGTGCCATAAGATGTGCTGCACTCCGGCCGCGTTGCCAGTCAGTTGCACGTGTTGTTTTGTCAGCCCTATGCATGATTCGACCAAAATTGTCCGTTCCACGCTGACCCGCGCGGTGGCAGGCGAGCCGCTGCACCCGGGCCCGGTCTTTGCCGCGCCCTACCACACGCCGGGCGATCCCAACGCCGCGCCTTACAGCTATGCGCGCTCGCACAACCCCACGTGGACCGCGCTGGAGCGCGCCATCGGCCAGATGGAGTCCGGCCAGTTTGCCCCCGGCCTTCCCGACGCAGGCAAGAGCTACCGCGCCAACGCGCTGGTCTTCGCCTCAGGCATGGCGGCGTGTTCGGCGGTCTTCGGGGCCGTGCTGCGGCCGGGCGACGTAGCCGTGCTGCCGGCGAACGCCTACTTCGCCGCGCGCGCGTTGATGCAGGACTACTTCGCCAAGATGGGCGTCGCCGTCCGCCTGGCGCCCGCCGCCAACGACGGTCAGGGCGAGCACCTGGAGGGCGCGCGCCTGCTGTGGATCGAGACGCCCAGCAACCCCACCATGGATATCTGCGACATCGCCGCGCTGTGCCAACGCGCGCAGCGGGCCGGAGCGCTGGTCGCTGTCGACAACACCACCGCGACGCCGCTTGGCCAGCGCCCGCTGGCGCTGGGCGCGGACTTCTCGGTCGCCTCCGACACCAAGTCGATGACCGGCCACAGCGACATCGTGCTCGGACACGTGGCCACGCGCGACCGCGAACTGCTGCAGAAGATCGAGGAGTGGCGCACGCTCGTCGGCGGCATCCTGGGCCCGATGGAGGCGTGGCTGGCGCTCCGGTCCATCGGTACATTGCCCTTACGATTGGAACGAAGCTGCGCCAACGCCCAGCGCATCGCCGAGTTCCTGACCACGCGGCCGGAGGTCTCGAGCGTCCTGTATCCGGGCCTGCCTGCGCATCCCGGCCACGCCATCGCCGCGCGCCAGATGCAGCACTTCGGCGCGGTGCTCAGCTTCGTCCTCGCCGACAAAGCCGCCGCCGAGAAGTTCTTCGCCAAGGCAAAGCTGGTCACCGAGGCAACCAGCTTTGGCGGCACCTGCACCTGCGCCGAGCGCCGCGCGCGCTGGGGCGGCGATACCGTCCCCGACGGCTTCGTCCGCCTGAGCGCCGGCATCGAAGACGCCGAAGACCTGATCGAAGACATCGCCCAGGCGCTTGACTCTCTACCGCCAGCCGCGGTGCGCCGATGACGCCCGGCGACGAAGCGCAAAGCTTCCCCCACGACTGGCGCGCGCAGGTGCTCGCCCAGCCGCCGCTGATCGCGCCCGCGCGTCAGTTCACCTACCCCCGCCAGGTCGCCGGCGAGGAAGACGCGCTGGCCCGCGGCGCTCTGCTGGTCCTCGTCCATCCCGCGCGAAGCGCCGATCCTCAGCCCAGTATCCAGCCCGGGGGAGATTTTCTGGCGACTTGCGCACTGGGGTTCACCAATCCCGCAATGCCCACCGGCATCTTCGCCTGCCCCAATCCGGATGAACTGTGCGCGGTCGCCGGGGGCTACGCCTACATCTTCGACACCGCCGCGCCCGACCGCTCCACCCACATCCCGCTCAAGCCCGTCGCGGAAGTCTGTGTGCTCGCCGAGCACAACCTGCTCGTCTTCGTTGGCTTCCACGCGATCGTCGCGTGGGGCAGGGAAGGCCTCGCCTGGCAGACCGCCCGCCTGAGCTGGGAGGGAATCCGCATCGTCGGTATCGGCGTCCGCGCGGACGCGAACGGCACAGCCGCGCTCCACGGCTTCGGCTGGAACCTCACTACCGACAAGGAAGTCGCTTTCTCCGTCGATCTCCGCACCGGCGCGCACACCGGCGGCGGATTCTGATGCTAATCCGGCAGATCGTGCCCGCCGGGACTCATCCGTATCAATCCTGACACGCTTCTACCGCAAAGAAGCTCAACGCCGCGTCGCCCTGTTTGAGCGTCCGCGTCTGCACCAGTTCGCCGAAGCGCTCCGGCAACGGCGCCTTGCTGCTGTGCTCGGCGACGACCAGCGCTCCCGGCGCAAGCACAGCCCGTCCGCGCGCGCTGCCCAGCAGGTGCAGCGTCTTCGCGTACTCCGTCTCGGCCTCCCACGGCGGGTCGAGGTAGACCAGGTCGAGCAACCCCCCGGCCTCCTGCGCGGCGTTGGCGAGACGCTCCAGCAGCGCCCCCGTCCCGCGCTCTTCCACCGTGAATCCCTGCGCAATCTTCAGCGACTTCAAATTTGCCCGGATCGCCGCCAGCGCGGGCGCGGCCTTCTCCGCGAACCACACCTGCGCCGCGCCGCGGCTGATCGCCTCGATGCCCACCGCGCCCGTGCCCGCGTACAGGTCGGCGAAGCGGCATCCGGGCACGCGCGCGGCCAGAATGTTGAACAGCGTCTCGCGCAGGCGGTCGCTGGTAGGCCTCGTTGCTGTTCCTTTCGGGGCGACAAGTTGCCGCGAGCGGTAGGTTCCGGCAATCACGCGCATCCGACCATTATCGCCGCAAGGCGTTCACACGCCCATTTACTGCTTCGCGCGGTCCCCCGTTGGCTGCACGAAATCCCATCTGCGACCATCGGGAGCACAACGCGAAGCCCAATACACGTCACGAAGTGACCGCTGCCCGCGCAGGGCGCCCGTCCGGCAGGACAGTATTTGTAAACCGCGAGCGCATACAATGGAGCGATGCGCGGATGGAGTTTCCCCCTAGGCCGCTTTTTCGGAGTCGAGGTACGCATTCACGCGTTCTTTCTCCTCCTGCTCGCGATGGCGATCGCCGCCGGCTCAGTCGCGGGTGCGAGCACGGGGCGCGTGCTTGCGCTTTGGTTCCTGCTGCTGTTTGCGGTGGGCGTGCGCGAGGTGGCGCGCGCGCTGGCAGCGACGTGGTACGGCCTGGAGTTGCGCGGAATTCTGCTGCTGCCCACCGGCGGCCTGATGACCTACGCGACCCTGGAGGCCACTGAACACGCGTCCGAGCCGGGGATGCAGCGGCGCATGGCCGTGGTCGGCCCCCTTGCCAGCATCGGCTTCGGCCTTCTGCTCGGCGCCATCGTGCTCGCGTCGGCGCCCGGCATCAGCCTGATTGCGAGGCCATGGGTCACCCCGGCGTATCTGCTGCGTTCCATGGTCTGGCTGAACCTTCTGCTCGGCGCAATCAATCTTCTGCCCGCGCTCCCGCTGGACGGCGGGCGCGTCTTTGGCGTCGGCGCCGTAGACGGCGCACCCAGCGGCAAAGACCGGCGCCAGCCCGTGAAATCGGGCGCGAAATTGGGGGCGGCCCTCGGCTTTGGGCTGGGCGGCGGGCTGGGCCAGTGGATCGCCATCGCGCTGGTTGTCGGGGGGCTGCTGCTCAGCAACGTGTGGCTGGTCCTGCTGGGCGCGTTCGTGCTCATCGGCGCGCACATGGAGAACCAGGGCCTGCTGGTCCAGACCGACGTGGACTCGGTGCGCATGCGCGATGTCATGCTCACCCAGTTCAGCACGCTCTCCGCCTCGGACACGCTGGAAGACGCGGTGCAGCGCGCCGTGCACACGCTGCAGGATGTCTTCCCCGTGGTGCGCGGCGGCAACCTGGTCGGCGCCGTCTCCCGCCAGAACATCCTGGAGGCGCTGGCGACCCACGGCAACAGCTACGTCCAGGGAGTGATGACCCGTAGCTTCCAGACCGCGCTGCCCGACGACTCGCTGGTCAAGACCCTGCGCCGCATCATGGGCGAAGAGGGCGCGCAGCTCGTTCCCGTCATGGAGGGTGAGCGCATCGTCGGCATCGTCACCCCGCAGAACCTGTCGCAGTCCATGGGCCTGCTGAACCAGACCCGGCGCATGCGGCGTGTCCCCGAGGAGCAGTGATTTGGAGAGTGGCCTCGCTTAAGGGCACGGATTTATCCGTGCCGTAACCGCCGCAGAATCACAGGGGCTTTAGCCCCTGAGGTCATCCTCGGCAGAGCCTCACAGAAATTGACCACGGGTAATTGCGGATGAACACGGACGAAGAACGCGAGGATGCCAAGCCGCTCGCTCCCGGCCTTTACCTCGTGGCCACTCCCATCGGCAACCTCGAGGACATCACCCTGCGCGCGCTGCGCGTGCTGCGATCTGTAGACAAAATTGCCTGCGAGGACACGCGCCAGACCCAGAAACTGCTCAACCACTTCGCCATTCGCACGCCCACGGTCAGCTACCACATGCACAACGAGGCCGGCCGCGCCACCGAACTTGCCGGCGCGCTCAAGGCCGGCGCGCGCATCGCCGTGGTCAGCGACGCGGGCACGCCGGGCATCGCCGACCCCGGCGGCCAGATTGCGGCGGCAGCCATCGCGGCGGGCGTCCCCGTCTTCCCCATCCCCGGCGCGAACGCCGCCATCAGCGCGCTGATCGCGAGCGGGCTTGTGGGTAACGCGGCGGCCGGAGAAGGCGCAGCGGGCGAATCCTTCACCTTCCACGGATTCCTTCCCGCCAAAGAAGGCCAGCGCCGCACCGCCCTCGAAGCTCTGAAGAATTGGGTGCCCCATGTCCCGACTTTGGGACATGGGAATGACGCCGCTAGGACCCAAATCTTCTACGAAGCGCCCCACCGCATCCTCGCGACCCTCGCCGATGTCGAAGCCATCTTCGGGGCGACACAGCATGTGGTGGTCGCCCGCGAACTCACCAAGCTGCACGAGGAGTTTCTGCGCGGGGCTGTTTCCGAGGTGCGCAAGACGCTTGCAGATCGCGCCACCGTCCGCGGCGAGTTCGTCCTGCTCTTCGCGCCCACCGCCGCCGAAGCCTCGGCCGAGCACAAGCCTAAGAGCATCGCCGCCGAAGTCCGCGAGCTAATGAAAACGCAGGGCCTCTCCGAAAAAGACGCCCTCAAGCAAGTCGCCCGCGCCCGCAACATCGGCAAGAGCGAAGCCTACCGCGAATTACAGCGCGAGCGTGGGAAGTAGCCTGTCCCCTAAAGGAGAGCAATTCGTGAACCCTCGCCCTGATTTGCATGACGCCGTTCTGGAGAGTTTCACGTTCTATTGGGAGACTGGAACGCTGCTCATAAAGTTTGGTATTGGAGTCGACGACACAGATGTTGTCATCGTTGAATGCGGCGGGGTGGAACGAATTAGCTGCCCCCGGCTTCTGCCTTGGGGACCGAGCGACTTCGTAAACTCGTCGAAACAAGAGCCGCGTCAAAATGGCTACTTACTGACCATAGAAATGCAGAGCGGCGATCTGATTGAAATCTTTTGTGGGACAGTCATCCGCAAGGGGCAATGAGCCCCTACTCCCGCCCCTTCACCCGATCGTACAAATACCGATCGCTGGTCGTCCCGAGCGATTCGTTGTACAAACTGGTCGCCCCGGCCGCCTCTTTCAGTTCTTCGCTGAACTCGTGGATGGCCCGCAGGTGGTCCGCGGTCGCGGGAATCTCCAGCTTGGGCGTCTTCAGGAACTTCTGGTAGCCCTTGTCCACCAGGCGCGCAATCTGCCCGCCCAGCAGCCAACCAGGCCGTGCCAGCACCAGCGTAGTCCCGTCAGCAGCGGCGGCAATCTCGGCCGCGACGCCGTATTTGCGGACCTGGAAGGCTTTAGCGCCGTTCCCTGAACCGTCTTTGGCTGCGGATACATCAAATTGGTGTCCGGCGAGCGTTGCCAGCGCGTCGGTGAAGTTTCGTGGCGGGGTCTTCTTTGCCATAGTTTCGATACGTTAGACTCGTCTTAACTGTCGCACATCCGCTGGCGGCCTTCAAACGGAACTCCGCCGGAAGGCAGGCCGCACGGGCCCAGCGAAGTGGGCAACGGGCCCGAACAGTGAGTTGAACGCGCAGCATACGAACGAAGGGAACTTTTCGATGATTGCCACGACCCAGTCGCTTGGGACCCAGTCGCTTGGTGTGACCCTGCTCGAACGTATCGGCAACACCCCGCTGCTCAGACTCGGGCGGTTGACGGCGCATCTTCCCGGCGTCCAGATTCTGGGCAAGGTCGAGTGGGTCAACCCCGGCGGCTCCGTCAAGGACCGCGCCGCCGCGTCGATTGTGCTCGATGCCGAGAGGCGTGGCCTGCTCAAGTTCCACCAACGCGATGGCGCCCGCGCGCTGCTCGACGCCACCAGCGGCAACACCGGCATCGCCTACGCCATGCTGGGCGCTGCGTTGGGTTTCCCGGTAACGCTGTGCGTGCCGTCCAACGTCTCCGAGGAGCGCAAGCGCATCCTTGCGGCCTACGGCGCCAACGTCATCTGGACCGACCACGCCGACGGTTCCGACGGCGCCATTCGCCAGGCGCGCGCCCTGGCCGCCGCCGAGCCCGACCGCTACATGTACGCCGACCAGTACGGCAACGAGCAGAACTGGAAGGCCCACTACCGCACCACCGCCAACGAGATCTGGAAGCAGACCGAGGGGCAGGTGACCCACTTCGTCGCCGGCCTGGGCACCAGCGGGACCTTCATGGGCACCACGCGGCGCCTGCGCGAGCTTAACCCCAGGATCAAGTGCATCTCCATGCAGCCGGACTCGCCCTTCAACGGATTCGAGGGGCTGAAGCACATGGCGACCGCAATCGTGCCCTCCATCTACGACCCCACCCTCGCCGATGCCAATATCTTGATGGAGACCGAGCGCGCCTATGCGATGGCGAAGGAACTCGGCCGCCGCGACGGCGTGCTGGTCGGCGTCTCCGCGGCCGGCGCAGTGGCCGCATCGCTTCGGATCGCCGAGCAGGAGGCCAAGGCCGGGCGCGAGGCCGTGATCGTGACCATCCTCTCCGACTCGGCGGACAAGTACCTCAGTGAACGCTTCTGGCAGGAGGGCTGACCCGGATGCTGAAACTGAGCCATGCCGATTACGAGGCCCTGCGCGCACACGGCGAGCAGACTTACCCGCACGAGTGCTGCGGCGTGCTGCTGGGCAAGGCCGTGCCCGATGGAAACCAGGTGCATACCATCGTCCGCGCGGGCAACACCCGCACCGACCGGGCCCACGACCGCTACAACATCGCGCCCGAGGAGCTGATCCGCGTCCAGCGGCAGGCGCGCGGCCTGGGGTTGGACATCGTCGGCTTCTACCACTCCCACCCCGACCATCCGGCGCAGTGGTCGCAGACGGACTTTGCCGAGGCGCACTGGGTCGGCTGTTCCTACATCATCACCGAAATCGCCGGAGGCAAGGCCGCGATCACGAATTCGTTCCTGCTCACCGGCACCGGCGAGAATGACAAGCAGTTCAACGACGAGCCGGTCGAGATCGAAATGAAGCAGGACGCAATCCGGAACCAGAAAGAGAGAGAGCAGGCATGAAGATCAATATCCCCACTCCGTTGCGCGCATATACCGCAGGACAGCAGACCGTCAGCGTCTCCGGAGTGACGATTGGCGAAGCGCTGGAACAGTTGACAGGCGCGTATCCCGAGCTACGCCAGCACCTCTATACCGGGGAGGGCAAGCTGCGGTCCTTCGTCAACATCTACCTCAACGACGATGACATCCGCTACCTCCCTTCGAAAGAAGCGACCGCGACTGAGGAGAGCGACGAGCTGACCATCATCCCGTCCATCGCCGGCGGGCACTAGCCATTCAGGCGGACGCGCTTCGCGCATTTTGTAACTGAAAAGGAACGCATCGCATAATTGTGTAACCGATTTGGATCATAGGCCCGTCACGCGGGCGAAGGACAACGAAATGGCAACCGCAACTTTACCTGAAACCGCGCTTCCCAAGCTTTCCAACGAAGAGATTTCGCGCTACTCGCGCCACCTTATCCTGCCCGAAGTGGGCATGGAGGGCCAGCAGAAACTGAAGGCCGCCAAGGTCCTCTGCGTCGGCACCGGCGGCCTCGGTGCGCCGCTCGCGCTCTATCTTGCGGCAGCCGGCGTGGGAACGCTCGGCCTGATCGACTTCGACACCGTCGAGGCGAGCAATCTGCAGCGGCAGATTATCCACTCGACCGAAACGGTCGGCATGTTGAAGGTGGACTCGGCCGAGAAGATGCTGAAGGCGCTGAACCCCTTCATGAATGTTGTGAAGCACAACACCATGCTCACCAGCGCCAACGCCCTCGAAATCTTCAAGGACTACGACATCATCGCCGACGGCACGGACAACTTCCAGACCCGCTACCTGGTCAACGACGCCTGCGTGCTCCTCGGCAAGCCCAACGCCTACGGCTCCATCTACCGCTTCGAAGGCCAGGCCAGCGTCTTCGCCACCGAGACCGGCCCGTGCTACCGCTGCCTCTACCCCGAACCGCCGCCGCCGGGCCTGGTGCCCTCCTGCGCGGAGGGCGGAGTGCTCGGCATTCTGCCCGGCCTGGTCGGCATCATTCAGGCCACCGAAGTCATCAAGTTGATCCTCGGCATCGGTGACTCGCTCGCCGGCCGCCTTCTGCTCATCGACGCGCTCGGCATGAACTTCCGCACCCTTAAGCTGCGCAAGAACCCGCAGTGCCCCGCCTGCGGCACGCACGAGATCAAGCAACTCATCGACTACGACCAATTCTGCGGCATTGAAAAACCGAAGTCCGTGGGCCCGCTCGAAGTCGCCCGCGATCAGGCAGTCGGCGATGCTCCCGTGGTCGACGGCATCCCGCAGATCACCGTCGAGACGCTGAAGAAGAAGCTTGACGCGAAGGAAGATTTCTTCCTGCTCGACGTGCGCGAGCCGCACGAAGTTCCCATCGCCAGCCTCGGCGCGCCGCTCATCCCGGTCGGCGAACTGGAAAAGCGTGTCGGCGAACTCGCCGCCCACAAGGACCGCGAGATCATCATCCACTGCCGCTCCGGTGCCCGCAGCCAGAAGGCCGCGCTCATCCTGAAAAACGCCGGCTTCAAGAATCCGGAAAACCTCGCCGGCGGCATCCTCGCCTGGGCCGACAAGATCGACCCCACCATGCCGAAGTACTAAAAAGGCATAACACCGATCAACGCGGACAAGCACCGATCAATTTGTTTCTGATCGGTTCCGTCCGTGCAGATCGGTGTTAAGCCTCTTACTCCGCCCTATCGTCGATGGTCAGAATCTGCAGGCACAACGGCCGCTCCAGCATGCAGTCCATCTTCGCCATCAACGCAACGGCCCGCTCGATCGTCGACGTCAAACACGGCTCGGTGGTGATGACGAACGGCAGCCGGTGCTTGGGATGTCCCGGATGCTGCAGCAGGGAATCGATGTTCGCGCCCACCTTCGCCAGCGCGCCCGCAATCCCCGCCACGATCCCAGGTTTGTCGTCCACCACGAATCGCAGGTAGTGCGGCGCCAGGAACTCGCCCGTCACCTGTCGCCGCCGCACCGGAAGCTGCACCGCAACCGAACGTTGCGCCACCGCCAGAATGTCAGAGACCACCGCAACAGCCGTAGGCGCGCCGCCCGCGCCATGCCCACTGAACACCACGTCGCCGCCGAACTTGCCGCTGGTGACCACCATGTTCTGCGTGCCGTGCGACCACGCAAGCGGCGACGCCATCGGCACCAGCATTGGCGCCACCCGCGCGTGCACCAGCCTTCCGTCCAGCTGCGCGCGCGACACCTGCCGGATGGTGCAGTCTAGCTCCTTCGCATAGGCGAAGTCGACGGCCTCGACGGTCGAAATGGTTTGCGTCGCAACCGCGTCGGGGTCGAGCTCTGCATGCATCGCGATGCGCGACAGTATGCACAGCTTGGCGCGCGCATCGAATCCGTCGACGTCCGCCGACGGGTCCGCCTCCGCATAGCCCAGACCCTGCGCATCGGCCAGTACCGCCGCATAGCTCGCGCCGGTCTTCATGTGGCTGAGGATGTAGTTGCAGGTGCCGTTAACGATGCCGCTGATGCGCGTGATCTGGTCGCCCGAGAGGCCTTGCAGCATGCCCGCAATCACCGGAACGCCACCCGCAACCGCCGCTCCATGCACCAGCTGCACACCGTGCTTCGCGGCCAGACGCGCCAGCGCAGCTCCGCGGTACGCGATCAGCTGCTTGTTGGCCGTGACCACAGACTTGCCCGCGGCAAAGCACTTGCGCAGCCAGCTCTCCGTGGGGTCCAACCCGCCCGTCAGCTCCACCACGATCTCCGCGCGCGAGTTCAGGATATCGGCGAAGTTCTCCGTCCACACCGCCGAGGCCGGCACGCAGCGCGCGGCGTCCGAGGCACGCTTGCGCTCGACGTTGCGATTGAAGATGTGGGTGAGCTCGATGCCGGAAAACTTCGACTCCGCGAGCACGCGCGCCACCGAGCTGCCAACCGTGCCGAAGCCCAGCAGCGCGATCTTCACCGGCGCAGCGGCGTTCGCGGTTTTCTTTGCAGCAATTGAATTCTTCTGCCGTGAGGTACTGCGTTTGGTTGCCATATTAGTATTCGATCTTATCGGTCTTGACCCGCCACGTGTTGAAGCTCTCGATTGCCTCATCGCCCAGCAGGCGGGTCATGGGAATCTTGCGCTGGTCCAGCGGGCGTTTCACCTCTTCGTAAAGCAACGAATCGTCGAAGCCGGCGGCGCTGGCATCGGCAGCGGAGTTGCCGTAAAAGATCTGGTCGCAGCGCGACCAGTAGAGCGCTGCCAGGCACATCGGGCAGGGCTCGCAGCTGGTGTAGACCGTGCAGCCGCGGAGCTGGAAGCTGCCCAGCGCCGTGCACGCCGCGCGGATGGCAACGACCTCGGCATGGGCCGTAGGGTCGTTGGTCGACGTCACCAGGTTGACGCCGGTCGCGATGATCTTGCCGTCGCGCACCACCACCGCGCCGAACGGGCCTCCAGCGCCGGAGAGCACGTTCTCGGTGGCCAGCGCAATCGCCCGCCGCATGAAGATGGGGTTGCCTTCGATCATCTGGCCTCCGTTTCCTGCCGCAAGGGCGGTTGGGCGCAGCGCGGCTACTTAACCCTTATACCTGTGTTTTCAATGGCGGATAATAGCCAGTATGGCACACGCGTTCGCCGCCAACCGAGTGGTTACTCCGCAGGGTACGCGCCGCGCCGCGCTGCTGCTCGAGGACGGGCCCGCCGGCGTGATTCGCGCGGTATGCGATCTTGGCGATCTGCCCGCGGACGCGGAGGTGGTCGACTTCGGCGAGTGCGCACTGCTGCCTGGCCTGGTCGACTCCCACGTCCACATCAACGAGCCCGGCCGCACCGAGTGGGAGGGTTTTGCCACGGCCACCCGCGCCGCCGCCGCCGGCGGCTATACTGCGCTGGTCGACATGCCGCTGAATTGCCTGCCCGAGACCACCACGGTTGCGGCGCTGGAGGCAAAACGTGCGGCCGCCAGCGCCGGCGGCCCAGCAGGGCAAGCCCAGTGTCTGGTCGACTGGGCAGCCTGGGGCGGCGCCGTCGCGGACAATCAGGCCCATCTGCTGCCGCTGGCGCGCGCCGGCGTCGCGGGCTTCAAGTGTTTCCTCATCTATCCTGGCTGCGACGGCTTTACCATGATTGATCGCGTGCAGTTGGAGCGCGCCCTGCCCGCCATCGCGGAATCGCGGCTTCCGCTGCTGGTCCACGCCGAGCTGGCTGGGCCAATCGACGCGGCGGCAGCAAACCTGCGCGATGCGAACTGGCGCGAGTACGCGACCTATCTCGCCTCCCGTCCCGACCAGGCCGAACTCGAAGCAATCCGCTTGATGATCCAGCTATGCCGCCGCTACGCCTTCCGGCTCCACATCGTGCACCTCTCGACCGCTCAGGCCTTGCGGGAGCTGCAGGCCGCGCGCGCAGAGGGCCTGCCCATCACCGTCGAGACCTGTCCTCACTATCTGCACTTCGCAGCGGAGGAGATCGCCGACGGCGCCACCCTGCTCAAATGTGCACCGCCCATCCGCGGGGCAGGGAATCGCGCCGCGCTGTGGCAGGGCCTGCGCGCAGGCATCATCGACCTCATCGTCACCGACCACTCCCCCTGCCCGCCCGCAATGAAGCACGCCGACGATGGCCGCTTCAACCTGGCGTGGGGCGGCATTGCCAGCCTGTCCGTGGCGCTGCCCGTGGTGTGGACCGATGCGTCGCGTCGCGGATTCTCGCTCGACGACATTGCCCGCTGGATGTCCGCGGCGCCGGCTGCGCTTGCCGGGCTGAGCGCGCGCGCAGGAGTGCTCCAGGCCGGCCGCGAGGCCAATTTTGTGGTCTTCGATCCGGAAGCGGAGTTCGTGGTTGTGCCCGAGCGGCTGCACTATCGCCACGCAATCTCGCCGTACCTGGGCGAGACACTGCGCGGCGTGGTGGAAGCCACGTACCTGCGCGGCGAGCCGGTCTATCGCACCGGAGAGTTCATTTCCGGCGCGCGCGGCCGCGAACTCAGGCTATGCTAGACACTCCTGATCGATCATGACGCCGCCGTCGCCTGACCCTGTTCTCCCTCGCTGGAACATACTCGATGCCGACACCGCGGCACGCGAAATCCTGCCCTGCTGCGGCTCGCGCGCCTGGGCGGACGCGCTCGCGGCACGCCGGCCATTCGCCGGCGCGCAGCAGTTGTTCGCGGCGTCCGACCAGGTCTGGGCCGCACTCCCTGAGCCGGCCTGGAGCGAGGCCTTCCTCAGCCATCCCCGCATCGGCCAACAGCACGCGCGCGCGGCAACGGCCGAGTCGCTCGCATGGTCCTCCGCAGAGCAACGCGCCGCCGGGTCGCCAGACGACGCCGCCAAGCTTGCCCTCGCCGAGGGAAACCGTCAGTATGAAGAGAGATTCGGCCGCATCTTCATCGTCTGCGCAGCGGGCAAGAGCGCCGCGGAGATTCTCGCGATTCTCAACACCCGCATGAGCAACACCGCAGACACTGAGTTGCTCGAAGCGGCCGAGCAGCAGCGCCAGATCACGCAGCTTCGACTTCGCCGCTGGTTGGGAACGGACTGAACTCTATGGGCATCTCGACGCACATCCTCGACACCAATCTTGGCCGTCCCGCCGCCAACGTCTCAATTACGCTCTCAGAGTTCCGCGACAACGCAGCGGGCGGTTCCTGGCACCAGATCGGCTCGGCCTTCACCGATCAGGACGGCCGGTCGAAAACGTTGCTTGGCGACCATCGCCTTGTGGCCACCGACTACAAACTTCGCTTCAACGTCGGCGCATACTTCCACGACCTGCGCGTCCCCTCGCTTTATCCTTGGGTCGAAATAGTCTTCACCGTCGCCGACCCATCGCAGCATTGCCACATACCGCTGTTACTGACCGCAAATGGTTACACCACCTACCGGGGAAGTTGAACTGGCTCATACGAGGGCGCGAATGATCGAGCTCGCTGAAAATCGCTACGGTAAATCGCGCGTCCGCCTGATGAAGGTGACGCGCAGCCCCAAGGGGAATGAACTGCGCGAGTGGACCGTGCAGGTGTTGCTCACGGGCGACTTCGCCAGTGCACACTACGACGGCGACAACAGCAAAATCCTGCCCACCGACACCATGAAGAACACCGTCTACTCGGTGGCGCGCAAGTCCTCCGCCATCGCGATGGAGGACTTTGCGAAGGAACTGGTCGACTTCCTGCTCAGCCGCAATCCGCAGGTCTCCTCGGTTTCGGTCGCAGTGGAAAGCGCCATGTGGAAGCGGCTGACGGTCGACGGCAAGCCGCACCCGGCCGCCTTCATGCGCGGCTCGGGCGAGGTGCAGACCACCACAGTCACGCGGGGACGTGCGGGCAGCTTCGACATCGCCTCAGGCCTGAAGAATCTCGTCGTTATGAAGACGGCGGACTCAGGCTTCGAAGGCTACATCATGGACAACCTGACCACGCTCAAGGAGACGAGCGACCGGCTCTTCTGCACCGCGGTCACCGCGGAGTGGCGCTACTCGGTCGACACGCTTGCCTTCGACGCGATGCGTGTGGCGCTGCGCGAGGCGATGCTCAAAACCTTCGCGAACCACCAGAGCAAGTCGGTGCAGGAGACGCTGTACGCCATGGGAAAGAGCGCGCTTGAGCGCGTTGCCGAGGTCGACCAGGTCGACCTCATCATGCCGAACAAGCACTGCCTGCTGGTCGACCTGCAGCGCTTCGGACAGGACAACCCGAATGAGATTTTCGTGCCGACCGACGAACCTGCCGGCCACATCGAAGCGCGCGTGAGGCGCAGGGCTTGAGCGAATCCGAAAAGCAAACCGCGAGCGTTGCAGCAACCGGGCGGGCGGAACAGATCATCGCGCGCTGCCGCGAACTGGCCCTCTGCTCCGAGGTCGAGGGCGAGACCACGCGGACATTTCTTTGGCCGTCGATGCATCGCGTTCACGCGCTGCTCGGCGGCTGGATGCGGGCGGCGGGAATCGAGGTCAGTGTGGACGCCGCAGGCAATCTGCGCGGCCTTCTGCCGGCCGCTGGTCCCAACCCACCGCGCCTTCTCATCGGCTCGCATCTGGACACGGTTGCAAATGCAGGGGCCTTCGACGGCGTGCTCGGCGTGGTGATCGGCGTGGCGCTGGCGGAAGAGATCGCCGAGCAGTCGCGCGCATCGGCGGGGCAGCGAATGCCCTTCGCCATCGAGGTCATCGGCTTCTCCGAAGAGGAGGGCGTCCGCTTCGACAGGCCTTTTCTCGGCAGCCTGGCGCTCATTGGCCAACTGGATGCCGAGACCCTGGCTTCGACCGATCGCAGCGGCGTCAGCGTCGCCGACGCGATTCGCCAGTTCGGCCTCGACCCCGCAGCCTTGCCCGCCGCAGTTGTCGACGAGTCCGCCTTCGCCTACCTCGAGTTCCACATCGAGCAGGGTCCGGTGCTCGAAAGCGAGGGCCTCGAGCTCGGCGTGGTCGACGCCATCGCCGGCCAGACGCGCATGCAGTGCACCTTCACCGGCCACGCGAACCACGCGGGCACCACGCCCATGGGCCCGCTGCGCCACGATGCCCTGGCCGCGGCAGCCGAGTGGATCGTCGAGGTCGAGCGCCACGCCGGCGCCACTCCCGGCCTGGTCGCCACCGTCGGCAAGATCGAAGTCCCCTCCGCCGCGGGCAACGTCATCCCCGGCGCATGCAGCGCCACGCTCGACGTGCGTCACGCGCAGGATGCTGTGCGCCAGGCAGCCGTACAGCATTATCTCGATTGCGCGAATCGAGCGGGCACGGCGCGCGGTGTTACCGCTGCCCATATCGCATCGCTCGACCAGGCCGCCGTTCCCATGGACACCGCGCTTGCTGCTCTACTCGCGGACGCAACCGCCCGCAGCACCGGCCGCGCAGCGCGCGTCATCACCAGCGGCGCCGGCCACGACGCCATGATCGTCGCCCGCCGCGTGCCCGCTGCGATGCTGTTCCTGCGCAGTCCGGGCGGCCTCAGCCACCACCCCGGCGAGGCCGTTCTGCCGGAGGACGTCGAAGCCGCGCTCGCAACCGGGGTGGAGTTCCTGCGCCTCTTGCGCGATGATAGAGCGATGCTCGAACGAGTTGCTGCGCCAACGTCGCGTCGAAAGCAGGAAGACCTCCATGCATAACCTCGGCCACACCCGCAGCGTGAACCGGCGCGACCATCTGCTGCTCACGCCCGACACCTTCGTCCGCACGCCGCTTCCGGGTATGCAGGGTGGCGCAGCCATCGTCCACGTCTCGCCCGCTGCCGGTGCGGCTTTCACCCAATACACGGCGGAACTCGACCCCGGCGGGACGCTCGGCCCCACATCTGCCCAGCGCTTCGTTTATGTTCTCAGCGGCGCCGATTCCATAACCCTCGCCACCGACACCAGCTTTCACTCGCTCGCGCCCGGCGGCTACGCCTACGTTCCCGCGGACCTGACCCACACCTTAACGGCACAAGGTGCGGCGCGCCTCGCCGTCATCGAAAAGACATACCAGCCGGCCGTCGGAATGGGAGTCGCCGCGCCCCACCTGTTCGTTGGCGCCGAAGCCGATGTCGCATCCACCGCGCTGATGGGCGATCCCGGCCTGCAGGTGCGCAGCCTGCTCCCGGATCAGCCTGCATTTGACTTCGCCGTCAACACCATGACCTACCAGCCCGGCGCATCCCTCAGCAGGGTCGAAATCCACGTGATGGAGCACGGCCTGCTGATGCTCGAAGGCGGCGGCATCTATCGCCTCGGCGAAGCATGGTACCCGGTCACCGCGGGCGACTTCATCTGGATGGCGCCCTTCTGCCCGCAGTGGTTCGGCGCGCTGGGCAAGCACCCCGCAAAGTATCTAATCTACAAAGACTGGAACCGGCATCCACTGGGCTGATGAATCGCAGCGCGCAACTTTTCCTTGAGGCGCAGGAGGCAAGCATGCAGACCCGCATTGATAATCCGCCCAACCGCATCGCTCCGGGCGAAGTTCAGATCGACGCAACCCGCCTCTTCGACGAACTCAAAACCCTCGCCACCTTCACCTCCGTCGAGCCATCTGCCGAGGGCACCGCCGTCACCCGCATCGTCTTCACCCCCGACGATCTCCGCGCCCGCGCCTGGCTCAAATCGCTCGCTGCGGCCGAGGGCCTCGTCATCCGTGAAGACGCCGTGGGCAATACCTTCTTCCGCTGGGTCGGCGCCGAGCCCGATCTGCCCGCCGTCGCCACCGGCTCGCACATCGACGCCATCCCCCACGCCGGCATGTACGACGGCACCGTCGGCGTGCTCGGCGGCCTCGAAGCCATCCGCGCCCTCAAGCGCAGCGGCCTGCGCCCGCGCCGTTCTGTCGAGCTTGTGCTTCTCACCTCCGAAGAGCCAACTCGTTTCGGCATCGGCTGTGTAGGCAGCCGGCTCATCGCGGGCACACTCTCGCCCGAGCGCGCGGACGCCCTCCACGGCGCGCAGCGCGGCTGCGAAGAGGAGACCCTGGCCCAGGTCCGCACGGCTGCAGGCTTTACCGGGCCGCTCTCCAGCGTGCGTCTGCCCTCAGGCCACTATCACGCGTGGGTCGAACTGCACATCGAGCAGGGGCCGCTGCTCGAGCGCGAAGGCCTTCCCCTCGGCATCGTCACCGCCATCGCCGCGCCTGCCGGCTACACCTTCACCATCGAAGGCATCGGCGGCCACGCCGGCGCGCTGCTGATGCCCGACCGCCGCGACGCGCTCTGCGCCGCCTCCGAGATCATCCTGTCCATCGAGAAGCACGCGCTCGCCACCGGCGTCATCGACACCGTCGCCACCGTGGGCACCTGCGATATATATCCCGGCGCGGTCAACAGCGTTCCCAGCCGCGTCACCCTCCAGGTCGACATCCGCGACACCGACCCCGTGCGCCGCGAAGGCGTCATGGAAGCCGTCCGCCGCGACGTCGAGTCCATCCGCGCGCGCCGCGGAGTCCGCGTCTCCGAGGTGCTGGTCAATGCCGACCCGCCGGCCATCTCTTCGCCGCACATCGTCCAGGTCCTCGACGAAATCTGCCGCGGCTATGGCATCGTCGCGAAGCACATGGTCGCCCGCGCCTACCACGACTCCTCGTTCATCGCCGGCATCGCGCCCATCGCCATGATCTTCATCCCTTGCCGCGGCGGCGTCAGTCACCGTCCGGACGAGTACGCCGCGCCCGCCGACATCGAGCGCGGCGCGCGCGTTCTCGCCTCCGCTCTTGGCAAGCTTGCGTCGGAGTAAAGTCCCATGCCGATCCAGTCCGTCAATCCCGCGAACGGCGTTCTGCTGCGCAGCTTCACCCCGCTCACCAGCGAGGCGCTGCTGGAAAAAATCGCACTCGCCAAGACCGCATTCGTGGAGTATGCCAACGTTCCGCTCAGCCACCGCGCGCTGTGCATGCGCAAGCTCGCGAACCTGCTGGAAACTGAGACCGGCGAACTCGCCGCGCTCATCACCGGCGAGATGGGCAAGCCGGTTGTGGCCGCGCGCGCAGAAATCGTAAAATGCGCCAGCGCCTGCCACTACTACGCCGAGCACGCCGCCCGCATCCTTGCGCCCGAACCTGTCGACATCGGAGCCAACGACGCCTGCGTGCGCTGGGACCCGCTCGGCGTCGTGCTCGCCGTCATGCCGTGGAACTTCCCCTTCTGGCAGGTCTTCCGCTTTCTCGCGCCCGCGCTGATGGCCGGCAATGTTGGCCTGCTCAAGCACGCCTCCAACGTGCCCCAGTGCGCGCTCGCCATCGAGGAACTGGTGCGCCGCGCCGGTTTTCCCCGCGGCGCCTTCCAGACGCTGCTGATCGAGGCCAGCCAGGTGGGGATGGTGCTCGCCGACGAGCGCGTGGCTGCCGTCACCGTGACCGGGAGCGAGACCACCGGGCGCGCCATCGCCGCCCAGGCAGGATGGCTCATCAAGAAGTCGGTCCTCGAACTCGGCGGAAGCGACCCCTTCATCGTGATGCCCTCAGCCGACCTCGAAGCCGCCGTCGATGCGGCGGTGCGCGCCCGCTGCGTCAACAGCGGCCAGTCGTGCATCGCGGCCAAGCGCTTCCTTATCGCCGAAGCAATCTACGATGACTTCGAAACCCGTTTCGTCGCGGGCATGGACGCCATGAAGATCGGCGACCCCAACTGCGAAGACACCGAGATCGGCCCCCTTGCCACGGCCACGCAACTCGATGACCTGGACGCCCAGGTGCAGGCCGCCATCCGCGCCGGCGGCCGGGTGCTGACCGGCGCGGAGCGCATGGCCGGCGCAGGCAATTATTACCAGCCGACGGTGATCGCCGGTGTTCCCCGCACCTCCGCGGTCTACCGCGAGGAGATCTTCGGGCCGGTTGCGATGCTGTTCCGCGTGCGCGATATCGACCAGGCCATCGCCGTGGCCAACGACACCCAGTTTGGCCTGGGCGCCTCGGTGTGGACGCGCAGCGATACCGAACAGCGACGCTTTGCCGCCGAACTCCAATCCGGAGCAGTCTTCTTCAATGCCCAGGTGGCCAGCGATCCGCGCCTGCCCTTCGGCGGCATCAAGCACTCCGGCTATGGCCGCGAACTCTCGGCTGCCGGCATGCGCGAGTTCCTCAATGCGAAGACCGTCGTGATCGCCGCGCCGGCAGCGGCCGGACGGCCCGGGGTTCCACCGGAGAGCACCACCCAGAACCCGCCCGCCGAGCGCGGCCCTATCCCCGTCCGCGACGTCCTGGTGGACCGCGCAGCTCCCGCAAAGTAGAGCGGCCCCGGCCGAAAGGTCAGGCCGGGCAATGGGCGATAGCTGCAAAGCACTCGCCGCACAAGAAAAAAGAGGCGCGACCAGACCGACGGCCGCGCCTCTTCTCGTTACCGGTGTTCGGTTAGAAGTTGAAGTTCGCCGACAGCGTGATGTGCCGCACAGCGTTTGAGCTGCCAAATGTGCCGCCGCCAAGCGACGTGACCTTGCCAAAGGAAGAATTGGTCAGATTGTTTACCGGCGATCCGTAGGGAACCTCGTTGAACAGGTTCAACACCTGGAGCCCAAGCGACAGATTGTACTTGCGCCCGGTGTTGGAACCGCGTCCACCGCCAAAGCCGCCGCCACCACCGCCACCACCACCGCGTCCGCCGCCGCCGCCGCCAAAGCCGCCACCGCCGCCGCCGCGTCCGCCGCCACCGCCGGGCCCGCCGCCCGGTCCTCCCGGTCCGCCGCCGGGTCCGCCAGCGGCCTGCTGCGCAGCCTGGCGGGCCTGGGCAGCCAGAGCCGCCTCTGTCTTAGGACCGAAACCGAAGGTCCTGGAAAACCGCAGGTTGAAGCTTACAAGACTCGGCCCGGTGCAGAAGTTGACCGGAATCTGCGTATAGGTCTCGCCATAAACAAGGGCGGTGGCCTGAGTTTCTATATTGAAGGGCTTCGTGCTAGTGCAATTCACAAAGTTGGAAGCCACCGGGCCATTGGCAAACGCCGGACGATCGTCAAATACCCCGTCGTCATTATTGTCCAGCCCCGTCGTAATGCTGTAGGGCCTGCCGGACGACACTTGCATGATCGGGCTGGCCGTGATCAGGAAGGGCAGGGGAATCGTTCCCAGCAGCGTCGCTTGGCTGCGCACCGCGTAGCCGGCCCGCCCGTAATCCGCGGAGGAACTGTATGGATCGGTAATGCCGCTGGTGTTGGAGTTTGCCCAGTTCGCCGAATAGAAGCCCGTCACGCTGGTGCCTTTCGGCGTCTGGATCCGGATGTTGGTGGTGATCTGGTTCTGCTTGTAGATGCCCTCCGACTGACTGCAATTAATGTAATTGCCCTGCCCTATCGTCGGGTCGGGGTTCACGCAGGAGGTGGGGGTGAAGGCGCCGCCAATCGGGAACGTGCGCCCAATGAACTGATGCACGCCGCGCCCATTCATGTAGGTTACTGTGACGCTGGTGTACTTGCCCACCTTCTGTTCCAGCGTGGCCGCGCTCTCGACCATATACGGAGCGCGCAGGCCCGTGTCTCCCGCCGGAATCTGAATTGGGGCAGAGAAGCCCGTCGCCGTGTTGCCTGTGTTGCAGAGGGAGGTGTCCGATGGCGTGCAATGGGACCCGGGGGTGGGGTGCTGGTAAAACGTGGTTGACTGGTTGGTGGGGTTCCCTGCAGTCAGACCGGCAATGCTTCCCTGGCTAAATCGGTCATAGAAGATGCCAAACCCGTAGCGCAGCACGGTAATGGTGGGCGCCCCATTCTTCCGCGGAATGCCATAGGCGATTTGCAGGCGCGGGGCAAAGTCATGCGTACTGTTGATGAAGTTCTGCGCCTCCATGCGTATGCCGTAACTGATGGTCAGGTTATCCCTTGCCTTCCAGTCGTCCTCCAGGTAGACGCCCAAGTCCAGCTCGCGCGCGCTGATCGTCCCGTTATGAATCGTGGTCAGCGAGAGCTGGAAGGGGACACTGCATTGATAGGACGAGACGGTAGCCGAAATCGCCTGGCAGGGCGTAGTTTCGTTCAGCGCCGCGCAGCCACTCGGTTTGTTGGTGATGTTGGGGTCCGTGCACGGATCCAGCAGATACGAATAAGTCAGCGACCCATTCTGGATGGGGCTCGCAATGCTCGTGCCATCGTCGGTGCGCAACCGCCCGCCCAACCGGATAAAGTTCTTGGTCAGTTGGATCGACGTATAGTTCTGCACCTCGATGTGGTTCGAGGTGCTGCTGTTGCCGCCGCGGCCGGTACCGTTGGCGTTGAAGTATCCCTCCACCGAAACCTGGGTTGCCGGATTGACCGGTGTGGAACTGTTCGAGTCATGCTCAAACTCGAACCGCGTCTCGTTGATCACCCGTGTGCTCAGCAGTTGCGTATCGCTGATCTGGATCGTGTTGTCGGCGCTCGTCGAAGAACTCTTCTGGGTGGTCAGCGAGTTGCCTCCGCCAGGGTTCGTGCTGTTGCCGGTCTCGTACGAGTAGCGCGCCGTGAACGTATTCTTCGTTCCAATCATGGTGTCGATACGCGGATTGATCTCCCATCGCTGGTTCGGGGCGGGCACCGCGCGCGAAGTCAATGGATACGGATTGGCGCTGCAGGTCAGGTCCCCGGGGTTGCACACGGTGGTCGAAGTGGGTCCACTGCTGTAGATCTCCGCAGGATTGATGATGTTGTTGTTGAGAATATCGCGGTAGGTCCCGTTCAGCGTAAACGACATGCCCGGCCGGATCGGTCCGGTCAGATTGCCGGTATAAAACAGCTGGTGATAGGCCGGCTGAACGTTGGCGGGACCCAGGAACGGCGTCGAGGTATTGAATATCTTGTCCTGGCCCTGGATACTTCCGCCGCCGTGGAACTTGTCCGTCCCCGGCTTGGTAATGATCTCGATGCGCCCATATCCGGCCCGGTCGTACTGTGCGGAGAACGGGTTCTGATTGATGCGGATCGCCAGAATCGAGGACTTCGGAGGCAGTTGCCCGCCGGTGAATCCGTCGATATAAATCTGCCCGCCGTTCGGACCCATCGAAGGACCCGCCAGCGCCGTCAACTCGGCCTGCAACTCGTCGGGATCGTCGGAGAGCGCATTCAGCGCGTCCCCGGTGATAATCGTGGCGCTCTGGTTGCTGTCCGGGTCCACGCTCAGCTGCACCGTGTCGGTGGTGACATTCACCGTCTGCGTGGTGTCCGCGAGCGCCATCTTTACGTCTGAAGCTACGTTCGCGTTCGCCGTCACGTTAATCGCCGCACTGGAGTAGGTGGCAAAGCCGGGCGCAGCCGCATTGACCGTATAGGAGCCTGCCGCCACACCGCGAAACGTGTAGGTGCCATCGCTCTTCGAAGTGGTGGTCTGCGACTTTCCGGCGGACGATGTCAACGTCACCGTCGTACCCGGAATCAACGCATCATCCGGGTCTACGACCATCCCGTGTACCGTCGCGCCGGCGGCGGGCGCCGCCGTTTGTGCCACTGCGGAAAATGGCAGCGAAGCAACGAGAAAAAGCAAGAGAAACGCCAAACGCTGTCGAAGAGACATCCTCACTCCTAAGAAGTACCAAAACAGAGAAACACAATTTCACCGGGATTGGGAATCATTATTGGTCGCCGCCCCCGCCGCCAATGCTCATCGACAGGCTCATGCCGCCGTTCGGATTGGCGGTCAGGATCGCATCGACCCCCGTCAATACGGTAATCGCGGTCACGGTGCTGGCGCCCGGCGTAGGATCGGATGCCACAATCATTACCGCGTCGCCCTTGTGCAGATCGGCGAGCGCAATTGCAGGAAAGGTCGTGATCAACTGCGAAAGGTCCGCGCTCGCGGAACGGCGCATGCCGCCGCCGGCACCTTGTCCAGCGCCCGGTCCACCACCAGCCGGTCCACCACCGCCCGGCCCGCCAACTCCGCCGCCGCCGCCGCCCGCCGCGCCCCCGCCGCCGTTGGTCCGTTGCGCGAACATCGTCGCCGTCCGCAGCGGCATCAGGCGAAGATCGGAGTTTGCCGTCACATCCACGGTCATCATCTTCCTGGTCGCAAGGTCCTTAAGCGTGATCTTTCCCGCCGTCGCGTCCACGCTGGCGATTTCACCGGAGAGGTCCAGGAACGCCCCGCTCACAACCTCATCGGCCTGCACTTGCAATCCGTCCGCCGACTTCTTTCCGCGTGCCTGTAACTGGTCTTTCACTTGAATCTGCGCCAGCGTTCCCGGCTTGGCGTCCTGGTACTTCACTGAGTCGCTCGCAAAGCGCTTAAACTCCGTTTTGCCGGGCGTCGTGTCGATGACCACTTTCTTCGCGCCCGACGTAATCGTGATCGTGCCTGCAGCCGGATCGATCGCGCTTACAATGCCGCCCACCCCGTTTACCTTCCAGTCGGCCTGCTGCGCGGCCTGCATCTGCGCGATGTCGGCGGACTTGATCACCACCACCTGTCGCGCGACGAAGCTATCGGGCGTATCGCCTGCCCGGACCGCGGCCAGAAGCCGGTCTCCGACCGCAATGTCGGAGAACTGCGCGGGCTTGGCTGTCTTCAAATCAGTGCTGCCCACCGCCATTTGTTGCACCTTGGCGCCGTCGGGGACGATGATCGTCACCGTCGGACCGGCGTCGGTGGCCAGCGTGACCGAGGTGCCCGATATCGCCTTCACGGTGCCGAGCTTGGCCGGGATAGTCGCCGCCGCAGGGGCCGGCGCCGGCGTCTGCGCCGGAAGCGTGGGACCCATCCCTCCCACAACCGTAAAAAGAATTCCCAGGCTGAACGCGATCCTCAGCGAGTTGTTCCGAACTGCCATCTCCATCCTCATCGAACGCCTGCTCCCGGTAGCACTTCCCCGGTCAGGCCACATCGAATTTTCGCATCCAGTTACTGGACTCGCGTTCCGTTGGCAAGGGAAAGTTGTTCTACCTAAGAATACGAGCCCGCAACCCAAAAGTTTCGCCCGGTTGTAAACAATTCCGGCCTTGAACCACGCTTCCCATTCGGCGAATATCCGGCGAAAACTCGAGCGTCACCCCGCTGCCGCCGACTCCGATGCCTGTCCCCAGTCTACAGAGACACCGCTTAAGCAACTCTGAAGCCTCGCGCCCCGTGCGCGAATCCGCTACTCCGGCTCGTTCGACAGCACCGCGAGCGTATTCGGAGGAAGCACGATCTTTCCCCCATCGATCCCCGCAATCTCGCGCGAGACCAGCGCCACGCGAAACCCGCCCGGCGCCTCGAAACCCACCTCCTGCTGTCCCAGGTTCGCGAGCACCCGCACGCCGCCGCGGTCCATCGCCAGCCAGCGTTCCTGCTCGCTCCAGCGCACCTTAGTGTGCGCCAGGTCGCCGTCATTCAGCGCCTCCGACCCGCGCCGCAGGCGGATCAGTGCGCGATACCACTCCCGCATCTCCCGGTGACGGCCCGCGCCCGCCTCCTGCCAGTTCAGCCTGGAGCGCTCGAACGTCGCACGCGCCGCAGGGTCGGGAATCTCTTCCTCGGCGAACCCGAACGCCGCAAACTCCCGCCTGCGCCCCTCCCGCACCAGCCTCGCCATCTCCGCATCGTCGTGATCGGCGAAGTACAGAAATGGCGTGGACGCGGCAAACTCCTCGCCCTGGAAGATCAGGGGCACAAACGGGGCGGTCAGCACCATCCCCGCCGCCACCTTCGCGCAATCCATCCCCACCATCTGCTCCACGCGGTCGCCGGCCACGCGATTGCCTACCTGGTCGTGGGTCTGGATGAACCCGAGAAAGCGATGTGCCGAGAGCCCGTCCACCGGCCTGCCATGCCGCCGCCCGCGGTACTCCGAATACTGCCCGTCGTACACGAAGACTTGCGTCAGCGCCTTCGCCAAATGCCCGATCGTGCCGAAGTCCTTGTAGTAGCCGCGATCCTCCTTGTGCAGCAACGTGAACAGCGAATGATGGAAGTCATCGCTCCACTGTGCGTCCATGCCGTATCCGCCGGCCTCGCGCGGCAGCACCACGCGCGGATCGTTCAGGTCGCTCTCGGCGATCAGCACCAGCCTTCGGCCCAGTGTCGCTGCCAACACCTCCACCTCGGCGGAGAGTTGCTCCAGGAAGTGAATCTCCGAGCGGTCGATAAACCCATGCACCGCATCCAGCCGCAGCCCATCGATGTGGAAGTCGCGCATCCACATGGTCGCGTTGTCGCACAGGAAGCGCCGTACCTCGTCGCTCTCCGCCTCTCCTAGGTTCACGGCATCGCCCCACGGCGTGCGATACGCGCCGGTGAGATACGGCCCAAACTTGCCCGCGTAGTTTCCCACCGGCCCAAAGTGGTTGTAGACCACATCCAGCAGCACCGCGAGCCCGCGCGCATGGCACCCATCGACGAAGCGCTTCAAACCATCCGGCCCGCCATAGTGCTCGGCAACTGCGTACAGATCGACGCCGTCGTATCCCCATCCACGGTCGCCCGCGAATGCCGCCACCGGCATCAACTCGACATGCGTGATCCCCAACTCGACCAAATCATCCAGCCGCTCGATCGCGCTCGCCAGCGTGCCTCCCGGCGTAAACGTGCCGACGTGCAGCTCGTATTGAATTGAACTCTGGAGCGGCGGCGCCTGCCAGCCCTCATCGTGCCATCGAAACGCCGCATGGTCGTATACGCGCGAAAGGCCATGCACTCCATTCGGCTGCCACGCGCTGCGCGGATCGGGATACACCGCCGGATCGTCGTCGAGCGAGAAACCGTAGTCCGAGCCCGTCCCCGCATCCTCCACCGTCGCCCACCACCACCCCCGCTCGTCCGGCCCCTTCATCGCGTGCACGCGATCTCCGGCTTTCACCGAAACTTGCTTCGCCCCCGGCGCCCAAACCGTAAACTCATGCATCGTCCCTCGCCTCGCCCGCCCCCTTTTCCTTCACCAGCAGCGCCACTGGAAAGTCCCGCAGCGCCTCGTCCATCGCCACCTTGCCTCCGGCCACTTGCGCTCCCGTCAGTCGGTTCGTCCACCGGCCACGCGGCAGCTCCACCACCGTCTGCCGCCACTCGCCGCCCAGCCGCTTGCTTCCCATCAGGGTCACCAGCCTCGGAACAATCGTCGCCACATCTTCGCCGCGCAGATACGCCACCACGTGTCCCGCCTGTGGGCCTTCCGCGTTCAGCGGAGTATAGGCCGCCTGCGCGCCAAAGCTCTCCGGCCGCTCGCGCCGCAGGCAAAGCGCCCGGTGGATCGTCCATAGCTTGGGCAGTCCCTCATCCGCGCGCCGCACTGCCTCGGCCGCGGCTTCGGTCGCGGGCAGCCTCGCAATCTCCCGCAACAGCCTGGCGCGCACCGTATAGTCCACCGGCCGCCGATTGTCCGGATCCACCAGGCTCAGGTCCCACAGCTCCGCTCCCTGGTACAGGTCCGGCACACCCGGCGCGGTGTGCTTCATCAGCGTCTGCGCCAGCGAGTTCACCCTCCCTGCATCCTTCACCGTCTCCACAAAGCGCTCAAGGTCGGTTACAAATTCCGCGTGCCCCATCACCGCTTCGATGAATTTGTGCAGCGCCTCCTCGAACTCCGCGTTATTGGCCGTCCAGGAAGTCCGTTGCTTGGCCTCGCGCGTCGCCTTCAACATATACTCCTGCACCCGGTCCGCGCTGATCGGCCACGCTCCAATCAGCGTCTGGTACAGCATGTACTCGGTGTTGCGATCGGGCAGGTCGCCGTGCCCGCCGCCGAACAGCTCCGCCCGCAGCTCATTGTTCATCCGCGACCACCGGTTAAGCGCGTCGCCAAACTCCGCGGGCATCTCCGACAGCACCGCCAGCCGGGCCCGCACATCGTCGCTGCGTTTGGTGTCGTGCGTCCCCAGCGTCGTCATCGTGTGCGGATGCGTCGCCTGCATCTTCGCGTTATACGCGTGCACCTCCGCCACGCTCATCCCGTTCGACCCGGGATCGCCGCCCACCTCGCACATTGCCACCAGCCGGTTGTAGCAGTAGAACGCCGTGTCCTCCACGCCCTTCGCCATCACCGGCGGCGTGAACTGCTGGAACCGCCTCAGCAACTCGGTCTCCTGCTTGCCCTTCACCTCCATCGTCAGCACGCCGCCCACAAAGTCGAACAGTCCTGCGCCGATGTCCGGCCGTTTCTGCTTCGCGCACTCGACCGCGCGCGCAATGGTCGTGCGGTCCTCGTCGGTAATCTCGTTGCGCGCCGGCTCAACGTAGCTCCGGTAAACCGGATAGCACGCCGCAATCTCGCGTATGGCCCGCCGCATCTCCGCCTGCGTATAGTCCCTCTGGTCGCGGTTCGATTCGCATATATCCACCAGCAGCGAAGTCAGCCGGTTCACGTCGCTGCCTAGCGCTTCCTGCATCGCGGCAATCTTCTTGTCGTGGGCAATCGCGCCGAAGTTCGTCGGCTCCCCCGTGAACTCCTCATAGATTTCGTTCAGCTCATTCATCCCCTCCGGCGACACCAGCACCGCCAGCGCGACGTTGAGGAAGTCGTATCCGGTCGTTCCCTCGATCGGCCAGCTCTCGCGCAGAAACTCGCCCGGCTCCAGAATCTTCTCGCCGATAATCCACGCGTCCGGCGCATGCTCGCGCAGCCGCCTGAAATACTCCAGTGGATCGCGCAACCCGTCCGGATGGTCGACCCGCACGCCGTCCAGCACGCCGCGCCGCAGCCAGTCCAGCACCAGCGCATGCGTCTCATCAAAGACGTGTTCCCGCTCCACCCGCAGTCCCACCAGCGTGCTCACATCGAAGAAGCGTCTGTATCCAAGCTGCTGGTCGGCCGTCTTCCAGTACGCCAGCCGGTAGTTTTGCTGGTTCAGAAAGTCGTCCAGCGCGTCCTTGTTCTCGTTCAGTGCAGCCACTGCTTCGTCCAGCGCGTCGCCAACTGCGGGCTCCTCCAGGCATAACCGCGACAGCAGCCCCTTCAGCACCGCCTTGTCCCGATGCCGCGCCAGAATTGTTCGCCGGTCCGCATACTCCGGGGCCGGCAGACGCCCGAACGACGCCGCCAGAAAATTCAAAGTGTCCGACTTCGCATACTCCGCTGCTTTCGCCAGAATCGCCGGCAAGGACTGCGGTGCCGCCGGCAGCTTCTGCTCCGAGTACTCCACCTGAAAGCTGTTGCCGTGCCGCACCACCTTGATGCCGCCCGACTGCAGCACGCGCCCATACTGCTCCGCCAGCACCGGTACCAGCACCTTGTTGCGCAGGCGCTCTTCGTGCGACTGCCATTCGATATCGAAGTACGAAGCATACCGGCTGAACACGCCATTCTCCAGCACATCCCACCAGTAGCGGTTCTCCTTGACCAGCGACATGTGGTTGGGCACGATATCCAGCACCTGGCCCAGCCTCGCCTGGCCCAGTCGCGCACAGAAGCGCTCGTGCGCTGCCGCTCCGCCCAGCTCCTGGTTCACCCGCTGGTGGTCCACCACGTCATAGCCGTGCGTGCTTCCCGGCGCCGCCTGCAGATACGGCGAGCAGTAAACATGCGAAACGCCCAGCTCGCGCAGGTACCCCACGATCTCCGCAGCATCGTCGAAGTTGAATCCCTTGTGCAGTTGCAGCCTGTACGTCGAAATTGGAATTCTGGGCATGGGTCGCGCCGGAGATCACGAATTGACACAGCTTTGTGGAAAGTCGCCGACCTGGATCCTCAGCAACACCTGCATGTTAGGAGCGCTTTGAGCGGCCTTTGGTTGTACCCTTCGCCCCCTGGTCGCGAATCGCTCCGCTGCTTTTCGCGGATTTTGCACCGCCGCCGGCTGCCCCGCCCGCAGGTTGCGGGGCCCAATCGCCCGCTATCGCAAACGCCGCGTGCACCAACGCGATATGCGAGAGTGCCTGGGGAAAATTCCCAACCATGCGCCCCGCCTCCGAGTCGTACTCCTCCGCCAGCAGCCCCACGTCGTTGCGCAGCGCCAGCAGCCGCTCGAACATCGCCTTCGCCTCGCGCCTCCGCCCAATCAGCCACAGGTTCGCGACCATCCAGAAGCTGCACGCCAGGAACTGGCCCTCCCCGCCAGGCAGTCCGTCGTCGGTGTTGCGGGTGCTGTACCGCCGCACAAATCCATCCTTCATCAGCCTCTTTTCAATCGCCTCCACGGTCCCGAGGATCCGCGGGTCGGTGGCGGGCAGGAAGCCCACCAGCGCAATCCGCAGGCACGAAGCATCCAGCGTCTTCGATCCGTAAAACTGCACAAAGCTGTTGAGCCTCTTGTTGAATCCCTCTTCGCAAACTTCTCTGTGGATCGCCGCACGCACCTTCTTCCACCGCGCCACATCGCGCGCCCATTCCCGCCTGGTCCCGCGATTGCCCTCCTCGCCGCTCCTGCACTCGACAAACTGGATCGCCCGGTCCAGCGCAACCCACGCCATCACCTTCGAGTGGACAAAGTGTTTCGCGCCGCCGCGCACCTCCCATATCCCCTCGTCCGGCAAGCGCCACACCTCGCACAGGTGGTTCGCTAGCGCAACCTGCACCGCCGTCGCGGAGACGCGTATGTCGTCCTCGGCCTCCGGCATCCGTGCCAGCGCCGACGCCACTTCGCCAAACACATCCAGCTGAAACTGCCCCGCCGCCCCATTCCCAATCCGCACCGGCCGCGAGTTCTGGTAGCCCGGCAGCCACTCGGCCTCCCATTCAATAATGTCGCGCTCGCCGGAAATGCCATAGATGGTCTGCACCTGGTCGGGCGCGCCCGCCACCGCGCGCAGCAGCCAGCGCCGCCACTCCATCGCCTCATCGCGATAGCCCGCCCGCAGCAGCACCATCAGCGTGAACGCCGTATCGCGCAGCCAGCAGTATCGATAATCCCAGTTGCGTGTGCCTCCAATCTTCTCCGGCAGCGAGGTCGTCACCGCCGCCACAATCCCCCCCGTCGGTCGGTACGTCAGCGCCTTCAGCGTCATCAGCGATCGCGCCACCGCCGCCGCGTACTCGCCGCGATACGTGTTCTTCCCCAGCCAGCGCGTCCAGAACGATTGCGTCTGCGCGAGCGCCTGTGTCGTCGAAAGCTTCGGCGGCGTCTTCTCCAGCGACGAGCAGTACGTCAGCGTGAACGCCATCGTCTCGCCCTTGCCCACTAGAAACTCGCTCACCGTGGTCGCGCCCTCGCCGTGCAGCGGCGCCTTCGTCTGCAGCACCACCATGTCCGAGCCCGCCACCGCGCGCAGCTCGCCGTTCTTGTCTTCGGCATTGCCGCCCGAGGTAACCCACGGCACCGTCCGCCCATAGTCGAAACGGATCGCCAGGTCCATCCGCATTCGCACCCTGCCGCGCACGCCCCGCACCAGGCGCACCAATTGCGAGTGGCGCCGCCGCGGAGGCATGAAGTCCGTTACGCACACCTCGCCGCCGGGCGTCGCGAAAAAGGTCTCCACGATCAGCGTCTCTTCCTTGTACTGGCGCCACGACCGCTTCACCTTGCCCTTCGGCGCAATCCTCCAGAAGCCGTGGTCGCACGTCCCCAGCAGCGCCGCGAAGCACGCCGGCGAAGAAAACGTAGGCCAGCACAGCCAGTCGATCGAGCCATCCCGCGAGACCAGCGCGGCCGTCTCGCAGTCCCCGATCAGCGCATAGTCTTCAATCGCTGCGCCATGCAGCCGGGCTCGCGTCTCGTTGCCCGGCTCGTGGACCATCTTGCCTCGGGCCATAACCCCTCTCCATCGTCTGGGCCGGATCCGCTGCGCTCGGCAACCGCTGCCGCGCAGCTTCCTTCTGAATCCCTCTTGGGCGCACTCCCGGCAACCAAAAGCAACAACTCTTCGGTAAGATGCACCAAGTGGCCCCAAGCAGCCAATGGGCCGTCTTACTTATACGAGCGAACCATCCGCAACCAGAATTGGTGAACCGAACCAAATGAAACCCGAAGAAGGCCGTAAGCGAGTCATCATCGAAGCCATCCAACCCCAGGTCGATTGTGGCCGCTACCCCGTACGCCGCATCATTGGAGATCAGATCGCGATCTCCGCCGCCATCTTCTCGGACGGCCACGACCACGTCGCCGCGCGCCTCCTCTTCAAGCATGAGAGCGAACGCCAGTGGCGCTCCACGCCCATGACCGCGCTCGTCAACGACCTGTGGTCCGCCGGCTTCACCGTCGAACAGCTCGGCGCCTGGACCTACACCATCCAGGCCTGGGTCGACCACTTCGACACTTGGTGCGACGACCTCAAAAAGCGCCTCGCCGCCCAGCCCGACCCCGCCAGCCCCGACCCCGCCCGGCGCGATCTTCCGCCGCAGGACATTCCCGTCGCCTTCGAGATTGGCGCGCAGCTCCTCGACCAGACCGCAGCCCGCGCCGGCGCCAGCGGCAAGGAATCGAAGTCCGTCGACGTCAATCGCCTCAAGACCATCGCCGCTTCGCTGCGCGCATTGGCCGGCCAAAAGCTCGCCCTCTACGAGTACCCCCTCTCGCCCGAGATCGAACAGCTTGCCGCCCGCTATCCCGACCTCGCCTTTGCCTCCGACGCCAAAGAGCTCCGCCTCTGGGTCGATCGCGAGCGCGCCCGCTTCTCCAGTTGGTACGAGCTCTTCCCGCGTTCGGCGTCGCCCGATCCCACCCGCCACGGCACCTTCGCCGACGTCGAGTCGCTGCTCCCCGAGATCGCCGGCATGGGCTTCGACATCCTTTACCTGCCGCCCATCCACCCCATCGGCGCCGCCTTCCGCAAAGGCCCCAACAACACTCCGTCCACCGATCCCGGCGACCCCGGCAGCCCCTGGGCGATCGGCTCGCCGGAAGGCGGCCATAAGGCCATCCATCCCCAGCTCGGCACCTTCGCCGACTTCGACCACCTCGTAGCCGCCGTCCGCGCCAACGGCATGGAACTGGCCCTGGACATCGCCATCCAGTGCTCCCCCGACCACCCCTGGGTCAAGCAGCATCCCGACTGGTTCCTGCACCGTCCCGACGGCACCATCCAGTACGCGGAGAATCCGCCCAAGAAATACCAGGACATCTACCCTCTCAACTTCGAGTCGCCCGACTGGCAGGGCCTCTGGGACGAGCTCCGCTCCGTCTTCCAGTTCTGGATCCACCGCGGCGTGCGCGTCTTCCGCGTCGACAACCCCCACACCAAGACCTTCGCCTTCTGGGAGTGGTGCCTCGCCGACCTGCGCACCGAAGCGCCCGACGTCATCTTTCTCGCCGAGGCCTTCACCCGCCCCCACGTCATGTATGCGCTCGCCAAGGGCGGCTACACCCAGTCCTACACCTACTTCACCTGGCGCACGGAAAAATCGGAACTCCAGTCCTACTTCGAAGAGATCACCGGTCCGCCCGTCTCCGACTTCTTCACTCCCAACGTCTGGCCCAACACGCCCGACATCCTCCACGCCTCGCTCCAGACCGGGGACCGGCCCGCATTCATGCAGCGCGTCATCCTCGCTACCACGCTCGCCGCCAGCTACGGCATCTACGGCCCCGCCTTCGAGCTGTGCGAGAACCTGCCCATCCGCCCCGGCAGCGAGGAGTACCTCAACAGCGAGAAGTACCAGGTCCGCCACTGGGACCGGTCCGCCGCCCACTCCATCGCGCCGCTCATCGCGCGCCTCAACCAGATCCGCCGCACCAACCCCGCGCTGCAGAGCGACCTCTCGCTCCACTTCCACAACGTCGACAACCCGCAGCTCATCGCCTACTCCAAGTCCGCTCCCGCCGTCGACGGCGGGCCGCCCAACGTCATCCTCACCGTCGTCAACCTCGATCCCCACAACGAGCAGGCCGGCTGGGTCGACCTCGACCTCAAGCAGCTCGGCATCGGCCACGACGAATTCTTCGATGTCGAAGATCTGCTCACCAGCGCCCACTACCAGTGGCACGACCGCTCCAACTACGTCGCTCTTCGCCCCGCCATCATGCCCGCCCACGTCCTCCGCGTCACCCGCAAACCCGACACCTCCGGCATGCTCGACATCCGCAACATTTAGCCCGGCGAATCGACGTACGCCGAAGGTGCTTACGCCGCCTTACCAATATGCATCTCGATCCGCAGCCCCGCCCGAACCACCATATTGACGAGACTCTCAATCGCGAACACATTGATCTTGCCCCGCATCAGATCTGAAATCCTCGGCTGAGTTACCCCGAGCTTCTTCGCCGCTTGGCTCTGCGTCAGTCCCTCTGCGACAATGTAATCCTTTAGAGCGATCATCAGACCAGAGCGCAGTTTCATCTTCTCAGCCTCCGCCGGATTGTCCTCAATCGCGTCCCAAACGCTGTCAAATTCCTCGTTCATCGCGGCATCCCAATCTTTCGCATACAAATATTTGTATATCACGATCTACAGTAGGCTGATTACTGAAAATGGGCATCATACAGACACGGAGCCCAACACGCGTGAAGAAAGCCGGCAGCGCCACCGATCCCCTCTGGTACAAGGACGCCGTCATCTACGAGCTCCATGTCCGCGCCTTCCAGGACTCCAACGGCGACGGCATCGGCGACTTTCCCGGCCTGCTCTCCCGCCTCGACTACCTCCAGGACCTTGGCGTCACCTGCCTCTGGCTGCTCCCATTCTTTCCCTCACCCGGCCGCGACGACGGCTACGACATCGCCAACTACGTCGACGTCAATCCCGCCTACGGAACCCTCGACGACTTCAAGCAATTCCTCTCGGCGGCCCACCAGCGCAACATGCAGGTGCTCATCGAGCTGGTCATCAATCACACCTCCGACCAGCATCCCTGGTTCCAGCGCGCCCGCCACGCTCCCGCCGGATCGGCCGAACGCGACTTCTACGTGTGGTCCCCCACCGATCAGCTCTACAAAGACGTCCGCATCATCTTCTCCGACACCGAAAAGTCCAACTGGACCTGGGACGAGACCGCCGGCGCCTATTACTGGCACCGCTTCTTCTCCCACCAGCCCGACCTCAACTACGACAATCCCGTCGTCCTCGAAGAAATCCTCAAAGCCATGCGCTTCTGGCTCGATATGGGTGTCGACGCCCTGCGCATGGACGCCATCCCCTACCTGGTCGAGCGCGACCACACCTCCTGCGAGAACCTCCCCGAAACCCACGCCGTCATCAAGCGAATCCGCGCCGCCATCGACGCCGAGTACGCCGACCGCCTCATCCTCGCCGAGGCCAACCAGTGGCCCGCCGACGTCCGCCCCTACTTTGGCTCCGGCGACGAGTGCCACATGGCCTTCCACTTCCCGCTGATGCCACGCATCTACATGGCCCTCCGCCAGGAAGACCGCCTGCCCATCACCGACATCATGGCCCAGACGCCGCCCATTCCCGACATCTGCCAGTGGGCCCTCTTCCTGCGCAACCACGACGAACTCACCCTGGAGATGGTCACCAACGACGAGCGCGACTACATGTACCTCGCCTACTCGGCTGACCCGCGCATGCGCATCAACGTAGGCATCCGCCGCCGCCTCGCTCCGCTGCTGGACAACAACCGCGGCCGCATCGAGCTGCTCAACTCGCTCCTCTTCAGCTTCCCCGGCACGCCCATCCTCTACTACGGCGACGAGATCGGCATGGGCGACAACATCTACCTCGGCGACCGCAACGGCGTCCGCACCCCCATGCAGTGGACCTCCGACCGCAACGCCGGATTCTCCCGCGCCATCCCCGCCCGCCTCTACGCCCCCGTCATCATGGATCCCATCTGGGGCTACCAGGCCCTCAACGTCGAAGCCCAGCTCGCCGATCAGTCCTCCCTGCTGCACTGGACGCGCAACATGATCGCGCTGCGCAAGCTCTTCCGCGTCTTCGGCCGTGGCACCCAGGAGTTCCTCGCCCCCGAGAACCGCAAAGTCCTCGCCTACCTCCGCCACTACGACCCCGACTCGCCCTCCGCCTTCGCCACCGCACCCGCCTCGGCCGGCGCCTCGCCCAACACCGAGACCGTCCTCTGCGTCGCCAATCTCTCCCGCTTCGCCCAGCCGGTCTCGCTCGATCTCTCCCGCTTCGCCGGCATGGTCCCCGTCGAAATGCTCGGCTACGTCGCCTTTCCCCCCATCGACAAGACACCCTACGCCATCACCCTCGCGCCTTACTCTTTCCTCTGGCTCGAACTCCAGCCCGCCCCCGCAGTCCCGGAGGCCCCCACCGTCGAAGCCGAAGAAGCCCCCCTTAACCTCATCACCGGTTCCTGGCACGAGCTCCTCGTCGGCCCCGGCCTCACCCTCATCCAGGAACTCCTCCCCGCATACCTCATCCGCCAACGCTGGTTCGGCGCCAAATCCCGCACCATCTCCAGCGTCCGCATCCTCGACTGGGTCGAACTCCCCAACCTCCCCGCCGCCATCGTCTTCGTCCAGATCACGTACGCCGAAGGCGACCCCGACGCCTACCAGCTCCCCGTCGCCCTCACCACCGGCCCGGGGGCCGACGCCGTCCGCGCCAACGCGCCCGCGTCCATCCTCGCCTCGTTCACCACAGTCGACGGCCCCGCCATCCTCCACGACGCCACCGCCCGCGAAGACGTCCGCCAATCCCTCCTCACCCTCATCGAAACCGAATCCACCCTCACCGCGAAGATTCCGGAATCCACGGCCACAACGTCACCACGCGAAGCGTCGTCGAAACCAACCACCCAAGCCCCTGACGCCTCACCACGCGAAGCGTCCTCGGGCGTAGCCCGACCCGGAGGGAGCAGGGGGCTTCAGCCCCCTGAATCAGGCCCCGATGAAGAAGGGGCTTCAGCCCCGGGTCCTTCGATCGCCGGCCACAAATCCTCCGCCTTCGATTCCGCCCGCGGCGCCGGCCCGCTCCCCGCCCGCACCGGCTCGGCCGAGCAGTCCAACACCTCCGTCCTCTACGGCCAGAAGCTCATCCTCAAACTCTTCCGCCGCCTCCAGCCCGGAGAAAACCCCGACACGGAAATCGGCCGCTTCCTCACCGAAGTCGCCCGCTTCCCCCGCATCGCCCCCTTCCTCGGCGAGATCACGGGTACCTTCGCCGGGTCCTCCGGCGAGGGCCGCATCCACGGCGGCAGGGAGGGGAATCGCACCCCCGTGGCCGAGCGGACCACCCTCGCCATGCTTCAGGGCTTCATTGAAAACGAGGGCGATGGCTGGCAGTTCACCCTCGACGAACTCGCCCGCTACTACCAGGACGTCGTCGCCTCCCCGATGCCGATGGACACCGGAAACCCGCCAACCTTCCTCGACCAACCCGGCTCCGAACCCATCCCCGCCGACGCCCGCGAGCACGCCGGCCTTTCCCTCGACGCCGCCGCCCTGCTCGGCCGCCGCACCGCCGAGCTCCACCTCGCCCTCGCCACCCCCAGTCGCAACCCCGCCTTTACTCCCGAGCCCTTCACCGCCGAAATCCTCGCCGCCGACGTCACCCGCATCCGCGCCCAGATCACCCGCACCCTCGACGCTCTCAAGCGCGCCTTCAACACCCTCCCCGACGAACTCACCACCGACTCCGCCGCCCTCATTCTCTCCCGCCGCGTCGAGCTCTTCAGCCGCGCCCACGCCATCGCCGAAATCCCCCCCGAGCAGGCCGGCCAGCGCATCCGTATCCACGGCGACTACCACCTCGGCCAGCTCCTCCGCGCCCGCGGCGACTTCGTCATCCTCGACTTCGAGGGCGAGCCCGCGCGCCCGCTTGCCGAACGCCGCGCCAAACAATCCCCCTTGAAGGACTTGGCCGGCATGCTCCGCTCCTTCAGCTATGCCGCCTACTCCGCTCTCGACCACTTCACCCAACGCCACCCCAACACCGCCAAAACCCTTGAACCCTGGGCCCAGCTCTGGCAGAACGCCGTCTCCACCGAGTTCCTCACCGCCTGGCGTACCACCATCGCCGCCGCCACACCACCGGACGGCTCCGCCTCGCATCTAACCCCACAACCCCCGCAGGCCCACCGCCTGCTCAACGCCTACTTGCTCGAAAAGGCCCTCTATGAACTCCTCTACGAGCTCAACAACCGCCCCGCCTGGGTCCGCATCCCTCTCGCCGGCATCCTCGCGTTACCATGACACCTCTCGTCTTGAGTCGTCATTCTGAGCGCGAAGTTGTCGTTCCGATCGTTAAGGCGTCATTCTGAGCGCAGCTCAGAATCTCCGTAGTTGCTTTTCCTCGAACCTCGAACCTCGAACCTCGAACCTCGAACGAATGGCCACCACCTCCACCATCTCCGAGAACGCCACCCCGTCCGATCCGGGCAGCCCCGCGTCCACCCTGCTTGTCTCCCTCAGCCCGCTCTCCCCGGAAGCTCTCTCGGCCACTCTCGCCAACCTCGCAGCCGCCTTTCCCAATCAGCCCGTCCTCGTAGCTACCCCCGACCCCGAGCCTCCAACTCTCCCCGCCGCCGCCCACCTCCAGCTCACCACCTACACCCCTGCCACCCCTGCGCCAGCCGCCTGGGTTCTCACCGCAGCCGATTACCTCAACACCTTCAAACTCATGCAGGAACACACCTCCGCCGCCTGCCTCCTGCTTGGCCCCGAAGCCCAGTCGCTTGCCCCCGAAGCTCTCCGCGCCCTCGCCGACGCCGTCACCACCGTCGACCTCGCCACCCCGCATTACACCGTCGGCCCCCGCGACGGCCTGGTCAACTCCGCCATCCTCTATCCCGCCACCCGCGCCCTCTTCGCCACCCGCACCCGCTACCCGCTCGCCATCGACCTCGCCTTCACCGCGCGCATGGCCCAGCGCCTCGCCGCCTGCGCGCAGAAGCACACCGCCGCCGGCCAGGGCGCCGCCCTCGTCTGGCCTGTCGCCGAAGCCGCCATCTCCGGCTTCACCCTCACCGAAGTTCCCGCCGGTGCCCGTGCCCTGGCTCCGCCCGACTTCGAGGACCTCAACTCGCTCCTGGCCCAGGTCGCCGGCTCCTTCTTCGCCGATATCGACGCCAAGGCCAGCTTCTGGCAGCGCGCCCGCCTCGCTTATCCTGCCAAAGCCGCCGCTTACGCCGAAGCCGCCACCGCAGGGCCAACCGAGGCGCCCGAAGCCCCCGACATCCAGCCTATGCTGGACTCCTTCTGCCTCGCCTACGCCAACCTGCACGAAATCTGGTCGCTCGTCCTGCCGCCCAACTCGCTCCTCGGCCTCAAAAAACTCTCACTCCTGCCGCCCGCCGCCTTCCGCATGCCCGACTCCCTCTGGGCCCGCATCGTCTACGACTTTCTCCTCGCCTACCGCCTGCGCACCCTCAACCGCGGCCATCTGCTCGGCGCATTCACCCCGCTCTACCTCGCCTGGGTTGCATCTCATCTATTGCTGACCAGCGGCGCCGCCGCCGATTCCGTCGCACCGGAGAACCATATCGAAGCCCTCGCCGCCGCATTCGAGGCCGACAAGCCCTACCTCGTCTCCCGCTGGCGCTGGCCCGACCGCTTCAACCCCTGATTGGAGGTCGTCATTCTGACTCGCAGAGTCAGAATCTCAGTAGTAGTCTTTCCTCGAACCTCGAACCTCGAACCTCGAACCTCGAACCTAGTACCTCGAACCCCAGGAGTTCTTCATGGGTCAACAAATCGCATCCGCACTCCGAGATTCCATGCACCGCGTGCTCGTCAAGCTGGTCAGTTTCCTCCCCGGCCTGCTCGCTCTGCTCGTCGCCGTGGCCGTCCTCACCCTGGTCGGCGCGCTGCTCGCCCTCATCCTCCGCCGCATCCTCACCGCCGCCAAGTTCGACGAGCGCTTCGCCCGCAGCCAGTCCGCCAACGTCTCCGACTGGTCGCCGGATCACTCGCCCACCGCCCTCGTCGCCCGCACCGTCTTCTGGGCCTGCGTCGTCCTCGGCTGCATCATCGGCATCTCCGCCTTCGACGCCTCCTACGCCGGCAACGCGCAGCTTGCTCCCATCCTCATCCCTTACCTCACCCACGCCGTCGGCGCAGTCCTCATCCTGCTCGCCGGGACCGTCATCGCCCGCTTCCTCGCCCGCTCCGTGCTCATCGGTGCCGTCAACCTGCACCTGCAGTACGCGCGCTTTCTCTCCCTCGGCATCAAGTGGCTGGTTCTCGTCCTCACCGCCGCCATGGTCCTCGACCACCTCGAAATCGGCGGCGTGGTCGTCGAACTCGCCTTCGGAATCCTCTTCGGCGGCATCGTCCTCACCCTCGCGCTCGCCATCGGCCTCGGCTCCCGCGACCTCGTCAGCCGCTCCCTCGAGAAGACCGCCGACCCAAGAACCAATATCCACCCCGTCCCCGAAGCCGGCTTCGACGACCCCACCGCCCGCTCCACTTCGCACCCAGCCAAACCCGCCGAGACCCTCCGCCACTTCTAAAGGCGAGTGGTCAGTGATAAGCGATCAGTTCAATAGCGCCGCCGTCTTTAATCCGTGATCATCCGTGCAAATCCGTGGTCGGTCCCTCGCCTTCGGCTTTGGATCGGTGCCCTCGGTGTAAATCGGGGTTAAGCCTTTTGTCCGCCAACCAATAAGCCTCGTACAGGGTAGACTTACAAGAGCGGAACTTTTCCGCCGCAAGGGAGTCCGTTCTTCATGCCGATTTCGTTTCGCCGACCTGTTTTTGCTCGAGCCACCCTGCTCCTCCCGGCTTTTCTGTTGTGCCTCCTCGGCTTACCCGCATCCCAGGCAATCGGACAGGAAACCGCCCCGCCCACCGCTCTTGAAAAGCAGCTCAGCAAGGTCGACCTCGCCGTCACCGCCATCGGCGAGATAAGCACTCCTGTCTCCGGCATCGAGCAGCGCGACTACAACACCACCCACACCCTGCTCACCATTAAGCCCAGCTCCACCGTCGGCGAGCTCGCCACCGTGCGCTATACCATGAAGCCCTGGGTCGGCTTCGAATTCAACTTCAGCAATCTTCGCTACACCCAGGACTACACCTTCGTCCCTCCGCCCAGCCAGACCATCCTCACCGGCGGAGCCCAGACCGGCGCCCACGAGCTCACCCTCGGCTACGTCGCCCACCTCAAGTACCATCCCTTTGGCATAACTCCCTTCCTCGGCGCCGGCGGCGGCACCATCAAGTTCCACCCCACGCCCAACGGCGGCCAGGGCCTGCCTTTCCAGTACCGCGCCGCCTACTACTACCAGGCCGGCCTCGAAGACAACTTCGGCAGCAGTCCCTTCGGCATGCGCCTCGGCTTCCGTCAGCTCATCTATCTCGCGCCCGACTACATCCAGAACTACCTCACCATCACCCGCCGCACCCGCACCTCCGAACCCACCGTTGGCTTCTTCGTCCGCTTCTAGCGATTGCTTTCAATAGGGAAGGGCGGTGCGCTCGTCATTCTGAGCGCAGCTCAGAATCTCCGTAGTTGTTTTTCCAACTAACAACTAACAACCAGCAACTAACAACCGCCCTACGTCAGCGCCCGGTCCAAATGCACATACCCGCCATCCACAATAATGTGCTGCCCGGTCGTGTGCCCGGACTTGGTCGGCGATAGCAAGAACACCACCGCCGCCGCAATCTCCGCCTGCGTCGTCATCCTGCGTCCCAGCGGAATCTTGCTCGTAATCTCGCGCAGCTTTGCCTCCGGATCGCCCAGCGTCTGCAGCCAGCGCTCATACAGCGGAGTCATCACCTCGGCCGGCAGCACCGCATTCACGCGGATCCCATCCCCCAGCAGCTCCGCCGCCCACTCCCGGGTCAGCGCCAGTTGCGCCCCCTTGCTCGCCGCGTAGCCCGACGTGTTCCCCTGGCCGGTCAGCGCCACCTTCGAGCTGATGTTCACAATCGCTCCGCGCGTCCGCTTCAGCGACCCCAGCGCATAGTGCGCCAGCGCGTAGTAGTGCACCAGGTTCTTCCGCAAACTCTCCAGAAACTTCTCCACGCTCCCCGACGCCAGCCCCACGCCATCGTTCACGCCGGCATTGTTCACCAGCCCGTAGATGTCGCCGAACTTCGCCTCAATCTCCGCAATCGCCTCTTTGCACCGCGCTGTGTCTTCCAGGTGAGCCTCCACCAGGTCGCACTGCGCCCCCGCGCTCCGCATCTCCGCCATAAACTCCTCGACGTTCCTGGAGTGCCGCCCCAGCACCACCACCCGCGCCCCCTCCGCCAGGCACGCCCGCGAGATCCCCCCGCCAATCCCCGCCCCGCCGCCCGTCACCACCACCAGCTTCCCCGTCAACGCCAGATCCATGCCCATCCTCTTTTCGTTGTCATTCCTTTTCGTTGTCATTCCTTTTCGTTGTCATTCCAGAAGGGAATCTGCTTCTGCCTTGCTTTGGTTATCATTTCGACCGCAGTGCGGCTCCTGAAATGCCGTCATTCCGACCGGAGCGCAGCGGAGTGGAGGAACCCCCGCATCTGCTCTTGCCGTTGCGTGTCCTTGCCTGTCATTCCCGGCCGCAAGTATATAGCGCAGCCCATCCAATCCGGGTGCCCCATCCTTTCGCAGCCCCATCGCGAAAGGGTGGGTTATCGCGCAACGCGCGACCGCCTTTTATTACCAGCGAATCACCACATCTCGCCCTAAGGCCGCGTCCCCAGCGTATTGTTCGCCCCCCCCGCCGCCAGCGGCGTCACCACCGGCGTTCCCGCCCCCACCAATTCCGTTATGCTGGCCAACCCGTAAGTGTTTCCGTTGCAGCTGTTGGTCTGACAGTGGCCTCGATTGGCGACCCAGATATCGCCGGACCCGTCGATAGCCATTCCAATCGGATTATCCAGGCTGCCACCGGTGTATCCAGTCCCCGTTGAAAGCGGAATTCCCGAACTGGAAAGTTCGGTCACGCTATCGCTTAAGCTGCTGTTTGTAACCCAGATGTTCCCGGCGCCGTCGACGGCGATGGCCTGGGGCAGGGAAAGACCGCCCCCGGTGTAACCATTGGCCCCGGAAAGGTTCGAACCCGAGTTGGAGAATTTGAGGACACTGCTGCCGTAGTTGGTCACCCAGGCGTTGCCGGAGGCGTCGACAGCGACCCCCCACGGACTAGCCGAAGCGCCCGTGTATCCCATGCTCCCCGAAAGAGCTGTGCCCGCACTCGAGAGCTCAGTAAGATTCGCCGGCCAGTTGCAATTGAAGGGAAAGAAGCAGGGATTCGTCACCCATACGGTACCTGAGGCGCCGATCGCGATACTTACCGGCCCCTCCAACCCTCCACCTGTGTATCCACCAGGCTCGGAGAGGACAGCGCCTGAACTCGAAAGCTCAGTGACGTTGTTGCCCAAGTAGTTTCCGAAATTTGCGATCCATGCATTGCCGGCGCCGTCTACGGCAATAGCGCGGGGACCATTAAGAGCACCGCCGGTGTAACCGCTTGAGGGTGAAATAGGGACTCCGCTGCTGGAGAGCTTGGTTACGCTATTGCCCGTCCCGTTTGTAACCCATGCATTGTCGGAGCTGTCGATGGCAATCCCCTCGGGTCCATTCAGCCCTCCACCTGTGAAGCCGTTGGTACCGGAAAGGTTGATCCCCGCACTGGAAAGCTCAGTGACGCTGTTGTCCCCAAAGTTCGCGATCCAGGCGTTGCCAGAGGAGTCGATGGCAATAGCGCTAGGCAGTGCTTGATACCCAGCACCAGAAAAGTTCAATCCAACTGTAAAGTCATTAGGCTGTGCCGTCAGCTTGGGAGTAAACATCGGCGAACCCGCCAACTCATACAGGGCCGCAACATTTGCTCCTGGATGGTGCGCAATGTTGATCGCCGCGGTCGCCGTGTCCGCAGCCTTCGTCCCCATGGCCGTCCCATCCGCCGTCGCCGTCGACAGCAGCGTGCCGCACGAAGTGCTCGCATTCACGCACCCCGCCAACACATTCGCCAGCGTATTAATCTCCGCCTGCGGCACCGTCCCATTTCCCGCCGGAGTCGTCGCCAGCGCCACGCCCGTCGCCAGCGTCGCGAGGTTCCCCGCATTCGCAAACGCATTCGCCACCCCAACCTGCGCCAGCGAAGTCCCCGAACTCGACACATGCGTCGCGTCCGTCGCAAAACCCGCCAGCGCATACGCCGCCGCAATCGTCGAAACCTCATTCACCGTAGCGAAGATCGCAGCACTCGAACTGCTTGGGCAACTCCCAATCGCCGCCATCAGCCCCGCCGACGGAGCCGGCTGCGAGCCCGTCGTGCCGCCCAGCGTGTAAATATAAAGCTGTTGCCCGCTGGTGCACGCGTAGTCGCCCGTCAGGTCGAAGAAGCCCAGCGCGTCCGCCGCCACATACGCGCCCACCGAATCCGAAGTCCCCGTCTCCGCCGCGCTCACCATCGAGACCGACGCCTGACCATACCCCGTCGTATTCGCCGCAAATAGATAAACGTGCGCCCCCACAATCGGCTGCGTTCCGCTCGATACCACGCCACTCATTGCGACATCCGACAACGGCGCTATCGGCTGCTGCACAGTCGATACGACCGGCGACCCGCCCCCACATCCCACCAACCCCAACAAACCACACACCACAACCGCAGGGCCCGCCCGCATAACCTCTCCCCGGAATCCGCCCCCAATCCTAGTCCGATCCGCCGGTATTGCAAGAAAAGATGCAACCAAACCCGCCCATGCCCGCCACCATTTACAATCACTGCGGCTGCTGAACTCGCCCCAGCCGGAAAGTTCGATCCCCTATGCCGTCGTCCATGCCCATCCTGATCGCTGTCGCCATCATCCTCCTCTACATCCTCAACTCCATCAAGATCCTCAAGGAGTACGAGCGCGCGGTAGTCTTCCGCCTCGGCCGCGTCCGCCACGACGCCTCTGGTCCCGGCATCATCCTGGTCTTCCGCCCCGTCGACACCATCGTCCGCGTCTCTCTCCGCCAGGAGGCCATGGAAGTCCCTTCGCAGGACATCATCACCCGCGACAACGTCACCCTCAAGGTCAACGCCGTCATCACCCTGCGCGTCGTCGAGCCCATCAAGGCCGTCATCGAGGTGTCGAACTACGTCTACCAGACCTCGCAGTTCGCCCAGACCACGCTGCGCTCCGTCCTCGGCGAGGTGGACCTCGACCAGGTCCTCTCCCACCGCGACCAACTCAACCAGCGCATCCAGACCATCATCGACGGCCACACCTCGCCCTTCGGCGTCAAAGTCGTCGCCGTCGAAGTCAAACAGGTCGACATGCCGGAGAACATGCTGCGCGCCATGGCCAAGCAGGCTGAAGCCGAGCGCGAGCGCCGCGCCAAGATCATCCACGCCGAAGGCGAGTTCAACGCCGCCGCCAAGCTGGTCGAAGCCGCCGCCCTCATGGCCACTCAGCCCATGACCCTCCAGCTCCGCTACCTGCAGACCCTCACCGAGATCGGCGTCGAGAAGAACACCACCATCGTCTTCCCGCTGCCCATGGAGCTCATCAACCTCTTCAACAAGACCGCCGGCGTCATCGCCCCCGCTGCCGCGCCCGCCGCGCCTCCCGCGGAGCACACGGAATGACCGGAAATCGTTCCTACGACGACGATCTGCGCGACGGCTATAGCGGCCGCCGCGCCGGCCCGGATCCCCCCGAACGCGAGATCTCGCTCGGCATGCCCACCATCCTCGGCATCTTCTTCGCCCTCGCCCTGGCCCTCGCCGCCGTCTTCGGCCTGGGCTACACGCTGGGCCGCCGGTCAGCCCAGCCTCCCGCTGAACTCACTGACACCACGCTGGCCCCCAGCCTCGGCTCAGCCTCCAAACCCTCCGCCGGAATGTCCGGCCAGCCCACAGTCCCCGTCGCGCCGCCGGCCGCCAACACCACCGCACCGCTCGCTCCCGTCCAGACCGCGACCGTCCCCCTCAACCCGCCTGCCGCCCCCAAGAACGCTGTCACCCCCGCCGACGGCATGGTTGTCGGCGACAAACGCCCAGCCCCCTCGGCGCAACCTGCAACTGCCAACCTGCAACCTGCAACTTCCTTCATCGTCCAGGTTGCCGCCGTCTCCAGCCAGGATGTCGCCGACATCCTCACCTCATCGCTCCAGAAGAAGGGCTACACCGTCGCCGTCCGCCACGAGCCCCAGGACAAGCTCCTCCACGTCCAGATCGGTCCCTTCACCGACCGCAAGGACGCCGAAGCCATGCGCGCCCGCGTCCTCGCCGACGGCTTCAACGCCATCGTCAAATAGGCGCTAGGTGCCAGGCTCTCGGTGTTTTTCTCTGGCGCCTGGCGCCTTGTGCCTGGCACCTAGACCGGCCGCATGTCCTCAGGCAAAGCCGCGATCATCTCTGCCCGTACTGCCTGCATCAGCTCTTCCCGAGTCGGAAAATTGTTCGGATACACGGGAGCCAGAAACTCCACCCGCGCTACCCCCGGTCGTATCGCCGCGCTATGCTTCCGCATCATCGTCTGCGTCCCCGAGATCACAATCGGCACAATCGGCGCGCCTGTCTCCATCGCCAGGTAGAATGGCCCGCTCTTGAGCCTCGCCAGCCGCCCGTCCTTCGACCGCGTCCCCTCCGCGAAGACCAGCATATGCAGCCCCGACCGCAGCGCTGCCGCCGCCGCCGCCACGCTCGCCTGCGCCGCCTCGCGCACGTTGCCGCGCTCCACCGGCACAAACTTTGCCATCCGCATCGCTGTTCCCAGCAGCGGAATCCGCATCAACTCCTTCTTCAGCAGCGCCGAACACTGTCCCGGAAGCACCGGAAACAGTACCGGCGGGTCCAGGTTCGACACATGGTTCGACAGGAAAATGCAGCTCACCCCCGCGGGAACATTCTCTTGGCCCCTCACCTCCACGCGAATCCCCGCCGCCCGCACCCCCCACGGCACAATCTTCCGCACCACCAACCGGTACAGCAACTCCACATTCCCCACCACCACCGAGTAGGGAATCCCGATCACCCCCGCCAACGTCCCCAGGGTCACATAAACAAACACCATCTTGATAGTCGCAAACATCTACTTCGAAGAATACCCCACCGGCGGCAGCCTACTGGACGCTGACCCGCGTGCTCAGCTTGATCTCCTTCGACGAGCTTCCAATCATTAGCTTCACCGGCTCCGTTTCAACCTTGAACTTGCCCAGCCTCACGTCCCAGTAAGCAAGCGTAGAGGCCTTCAGAGGAATCTCTACCGTCTTCGTTTCGCCGGGCTTCAACGTCACCCGTTGAAATCCCTTTAGCTCCTCCTCCGGCCGCGCCACCTTGGACCCCAGGTGCTTCACATAGAGCTGCACCACGTCATCTCCGGTCCGGCTCCCCGTATTCGTTACGTCGACGCTCACCGTGATAGCCCCATCGCTCTGCAGCCTCGCAGAGCTCGTCTTCAGATTGGCGTAGCCGAACGTCGTATAGCTCAACCCATAGCCGAACGGGTACAGCGGCTCGCCCTTGAAGTACATATACGTCCGTCCGTGGCGAATGTCGTAGTCCATCATCGGGGGCAGTTGCTCGACGGACTTCGGCCACGTTGTCACCAGGTGACCGCCCGGGTTGTACTCCCCAAACAGCACCTTCGCCAGCGCCGTTCCCTCATCCTGCGACGAGTGCGCCATGTGCAGAATCGCCGGGATATTCGCCTCCGTCCAGTTGATTGCATACGGAAAACTCGACACCAGGATCACCACGGTCTTCGGATTCACCGCATACACCTGCTTGATAAGCTGCTCTTGCGCCAGCGTAATCACCTCGCGGTCCCGCCCCTCGCGCCCATCACTCGGCACCGTACATGGCAGCGTCCCTCCGCCGTCGGCAGAGTTGTGCCAGTCGTGCGCCATATCCGGACCGCACGTCGGATCGTTGCCCACCACCACCACCGCCACGTCGGACGTCTGCGCCGCCTTCACCGCAGCGTTACCGATCTCGTCCGCAGCATAGTTCACCTTCACTCCCGCGCCCACCTCATTCCTGATCCCATCCAGCGGCGTCACCGCATGCGGAGGCGTGCCACCGTACCAGTCCCAGTGCACCGAATCGGCCAGCGGCCCAATCACCGCAATCGACTTGATCGCCTCCTTCTTCAGGGGCAGAAACCCGCCCGCATTCTTCAGCAGCACTACCGACTCCAGCGCCATCTTTTCCGACACCGCCTCATCCCGCTCCGTATTCCACGGCTCCGGCGAATCCTTGATCTTCGCATACGGCACCATCTCCGGCGGATCCAGCAGCCCCAGCCGAATCGTCACGCGGAACTTCGGCCGCAGCAGCTCGTCGATCTCCTTCTCCGTCACCGACCCATCCTTGATGGCCGCCTTCACTTCATCGGTATACCCCTCAAGAAACTGATTGATCCCAGCCTTCAAACTCGCCACTACAGCCTCTTGGTGAGTCGCAAACCGCTTATGCGAAACCACCAGCTCTTTCACCGCCCCACCGTCGCTGGAGAGCACATCTACACCCCACTGGTCTCGAACAATGCTCTTCAGCACCGGATTCACCGCCATCGGCGTGCCGTTCCACGCGTTGTATGAGGCCATCACTCCCTTCGCCCCGCCCTCCAGAAACCCCATGCGGAAGGGAACCGAGTAGTACTCCCAGAACAGCCGCTGGTCGAAGTTCGACGACGAGCTGGTGCGAAACATCTCATTGCTGTTGGCGAGAAAGTGCTTCAGCAGCGCCGCCGCCTGCCAATACTTCGGATCGTCCCCCTGCAGCCCCTTCGCAAACGCCACCACCATCGTCCCGTTGAAGAACGGGTCCTCGCCATAGACCTCTTCGCTCCGCCCCCAGCGCGGGTCGCGAGCGAGGTCCGCCTGCGGCCCCCACAGCATCAGCACCTGGCGGTGATACTTCTCCGTCTGCGTAATGAACCGCGCCTCGTACCCTTCCACACCGCCCGCCTGCCGCACCAGCTCAGGGTCCCACGTCTCTCCCATGCCCGGCGGCTGCGGAAACTGCGTTGTCGTGATGGCCGCCCGTTGCGCATTCCCGCCGCCGCGCTGTACCACCCCATGAATTCCCTCCGAACTGCCAAAGTTCGCAACCCCCAACCGAGGCACCCCGGTCCGCGTCCCCAGGCAATCGATCTTCTCATCCAGCGTCATTTGCGAAAGCAGGTTATCGATCCGCCTCTCCATCGGCAAAGCAGGATCCCGGAACGGCTGCACAGCCTGTTGTGCCAGTGCGGGAGCCAGAGCCAGCGCCCATAGACCGACCAGCGCCCACAAACCGAATCGACGTGCAACTCGCGTGACCATCGTGAACCTCGTTATCCGCGAAACAAGGCTACTACGCTTCAGCCGCTCTGATTGCGGCGCACAAAAAAAGAGGCCGGGATCACTCCCAGCCTCTCTCCTGGCACCTGGTATCTAGCTTGACGCCTACTCTACGCTCGCTGTCTCCGCCGCCTCTTCCGCCGCGGCACTTGCCGCCGCAGCACTTGCCGCAGCGGCCGCAGCCGCTTCCTTCTCCGCCTTGCGCACCGCCAGCGTAGTCTGTCCCAGCTCGTCCGCCAGCTTCTCCGTGGTAAATGACTCAATCACGTCGCCCACGCGGATGTCCTTGAAGCCCGCCAGGTCGATACCGCACTCCACGCCCTGGCGCACCTCGGACACATCGTCCTTGAAGCGCTTCAGCGATCCGATCTTGCCGCGCCACACCTCGGCGCCCTCGCGCATTACGCGCACCTGCGCCGTGCGGGTAATCACTCCATCGGTCACGCGGCAGCCGGCAATCTGTCCGACCTTGGTGATCTTGAAGACGTTCAGCACCTCCGCCTTGCCCGCGTAGTTCTCCTTGAACACCGGCTCCAGCAGTCCGTACATCGCCTTCGTAATCTCGTCGCGCAGCTCGTAGATGATCGAGTGCAGCCGGATCTCCACGTTCTCGCGCTCCGCCACTTCCTGCGACTTCCGGTCAGGCCGCACGTTGAACCCGATAATCACCGCGTTCGACGCCGACGCCAGCAGCACGTCCGACTCCGTAATCGCGCCCACGCCCGAGTGCAGCACGCGTACCCGCACCTTCTCGGTCGACATCCGCTGCAGGTCCTCGGCAATCACTTCCACCGATCCCTGCACGTCGCCCTTCACAATCAGGTTCAGGTCCTTCACGCCGGCCTGCTTGATCTGCTCCGCCAGCCCTTCCAGCGATGCTCTCGAGCTCTTCGCCAGTTGCGCCTCGCGCTCCTTCATCTTGCGGTACTGCGCAATGCCCTTGGCTTTGTCGCGGTCCGCCATCACCAGGAACGTGTCGCCTGCGTCCGGCATTCCTTCCAGGCCCAGGATCTCTACCGGCGTCGACGGTCCGGCCTCCGCGATCGGCTGGCCGCGGTCGTTGAACATCGCGCGGATCTTCCCGAACGTGTTGCCCACAATGTAACTGTCGCCCGTGCGCAGCGTTCCGTTTTGCACCAGCACCGACGCCACCGCACCGCGTCCGCGGTCCAGCTTCGCTTCGATCACCGTGCCCACGGCCGGCCGTTCCGGCGTTGCCTTCAGGTTGCCGATGTCCGCAACCAGGCAGATCATCTCCTCCAGCAGGTCCAGGTTGGTCCGCTTCTTCGCCGACACATCCACAAACACCGTGTTGCCGCCCCATGCCTCAGGCTGCAACCCCCGGTCGGCCAACTGCTGTTTCACCCGGTCGGGATTGGCCTCCGGCTTGTCGATCTTGTTCACCGCCACGATCATCGGCACGTTCGCCGCCTTCGCGTGGTCGATCGCCTCCAGCGTCTGCGGCATCACGCCGTCGTCCGCCGCCACCACGATCACCACAATGTCGGTGATCTTCGCGCCGCGCGCGCGCATCCGCGTAAACGCCTCGTGGCCCGGCGTGTCCAGGAACACGATCTCGCGCCCAAACGCCGGCGAATCCGGCTTGGTGATCTTCACCTTGTACGCGCCGATGTGCTGCGTGATCCCGCCCGCCTCGCCGCCCGCCACGTCCGTCGAACGGATCGCGTCCAGCAGCGAAGTCTTGCCGTGGTCGACGTGGCCCATCACCGTCACTACTGGCGAGCGCGTAATCTCCGCCATCCCGGTCGTATCTTCCAGGAAGCCTTCGATCGCCTCGTTCTCCAACTGCTCTTCCACCGAGATCACGGTGGCGTCCGCGCCGAACTGCCGCGCCACGTCCTTCACCGTCTCGCTGTCCAGCGACTGGTTCACGGTCACGAACACGCCCTTCATCAGCAGCGTCGCAATCAGGTCCTTGCCGCGGACCTCCAGCTTCTCCGCCAGGTCCTTTACGCTGATGCCCTCGGTCACCGTAATCGTCTTGGTAATCGGCAGCGGCTCCTGCGAGATCATCGCCCCGCCATACCGCGGCGGCGGCTGGAAGCCCTTCATCGGGCCTTCCTTCACCTTTTCGTAGCGCTGGCCTCCGCGCCGTTGTCCCGGCCGCGCAGCCGGCCGCATTCCGGTCGGCGACTCGCCCGGTCCCGGTGCGACACCCAGCCCGCCCGGACGCGCCCCAAACCCTGGTCGCGCTCCCGGCGTAAACCCTGGCCGTCCCGGTGCACCCGTTCCCGCCGGAAAGCTTCGTGTCGGATGCATCGGCCGCCGTGCCCCTGGCGCCATCGTCGAAGGCCGCGAACCCGGCGCTCCCGGAGCCTGCGGACGCGGACGCTCGAAGATCGGCCGGCCGCGCTGAATTCCACCCGCCGCACCTGCCGGAGCCAAATAAATCGGTCTTGGCCCCGTCTGCGGCATCACCACGCGCCGCACTGCAGGAGCGGGAGCGCTTGCAGTGGCTTCCTCGGCCGCCAACGCCTCGTCCACCTCTTCCACCACACTCACAGTTTCTGCTTCAACCGCTGGCGTAACCTCGGGCGGCGCCATCGGGGCCGCTGTAACTTCCGCTCCTGGAGGCGCGGTCGCCACTGGAGCCACTGGATGCGCCACATGCTTCGCCGCGGCGGGAGGAACTGCCACCGCCGGGTGTGCTGCCGCCGCAGTCGCATGCGTCGTCGCATGGGGCGTTGCCGGGGGAGCAACCACCACCGGCGGACGCCCGATCACGGGTCCCACCGGCGGCTTGCTCGCAATCGCCGGCGCCGGAGCCACAATCGGGGCGCTCGGTCTCGGCTGCGGCACAACCCGCCGCGGAGCTGTCGCTTCCGCAGCCGGTTTTGCTGCAACCGGAGCGCTCACCGGTGCGGCGGGCCCGGCTGGCGCCGCCGTTGCACTTGCCGCTGGCGGCCGGGCAGCCACGGCTTCCGGACGCTGTGGCGGGGCGCTGCGGGCCCGCTCCTGCGCCAGCTTCCGCTCCAGGATCAGTCGCATCGCATCGCCCGGCTTCGAGATGTGCGAAAGATCGAATGCCGGCTTCGCTTCCACGTTCGGCTTCGCCGCCGCCGTGCTGCCGGCCTTCCGGCTGTTCAGATAGGTGCGCACCTTCTCGGCCTCATCGGCCTCAATAGAGCTTGAGTGCGTCTTTGGCTCGGTCACGCCAACGGCCGTCAGAGCGTCCAGAATGGACCTGCTCTTGACCTCCAGCTCCCGTGCGAGATCGTTGATTCGAACTTTGCTCATCCGTCCCTTTGTAAGTTCCTCTGCGGCCTTAACTGTTCATATCAGCCTCATTGAAGGTTGAATCTGGTCCAACCCCATTATTATCCCTGAAATCGCAATCTCCGAAACCGCAGATCGCGCTCCAGGCGCTTCGTTTGCGTGCGCGGCGCCGCTTACTCGCCACGTTCGTGCTCATCCTTGTCCACGCCTTCCTCCGACACTTCCTGGCTCTCGTTCACCAGCGTATCCACAGCGTCGTTCTCCAGCTCGATCTTCTCTTCCCGTGCGTCCGCGGCGCTCACTGCATCGCTCGACGAGTCCGCCTCCTCCGCCTCGGCAATCTCTTCGGTCGACACGTCGCGCACCTCCGCGACCTTGCCAACCTCGCTCGCCTCCGCCGCCAGAATCTCCTCCGGCGTCTGCTCCTCGGACTCAACCTCCGCCGGTTCAGGCCGCTCCTCGCCCTCCTCGTACTGGCCGAAGTAGTGCCGTACCGCCACCGAAATCTTCTCCAGCGTCTTTTCGCCGATGCCCGGAATCTCTTCCAGTTGTTCCGGCGTCATGTCCGCCAGTGCCTCCACCGTTGTCACGCCCGCCGCAATCAGCTTCTCCAGAATTGCTTCGCCCAGCTCGGTAATCTGCTCGATCGGCGTCGTCGGTCCGCCGCCCATCGCCTGCATCTGCTGCTCGACCTCCTGGCGCTTCTCTTCCTCGCTCTTGATGTCGATCTTCCAGCCCAGCAGCTTCGCCGCCAGCCGCACATTCTGGCCCTTCTTCCCAATCGCCAGCGACAACTGCGTGTCGTCGACAATCACCTCAATCTGCTTGTCGGCCAGGTCCACAATCGAGACCTTGCTTACCTTCGCCGGCTGCAGCGCCTTCTCCGCAAACGTCGTAATCTCCTCCGAGAACTCGATGATGTCGATCTTCTCGCCCCGCAGCTCGCGAATGATCGACTGCACCCGCATCCCCTTCATGCCTACGCACGCGCCTACCGGGTCCACGTCCTTGTCGCGGCTTATCACCGCAATCTTGGTCCGCTCGCCCGCCTCGCGCGCAATCGCACGGATCGTCACCGTCCCGTCGTAAATCTCCGGGACCTCGCTCTGGAACAGGTTCTGCACCAGCCCCGGAGCCGCACGGCTCACAATCACCTGTGGCCCCTTCGCCGCGCGGTCCACCCGCAGCAGCACCACCCTCACCCGCTCGCCCACCGCAAACTGCTCCAGCCGCGATTGCTCCCGCTTCGGCATCCGCGCCTCCGCCTTGCCCAGGTCGAAGATCACGTCCATCGGCTCCAGCCGCTTCACGGTCGCATTCAGGACCTCGCCCGCGCGGTGGTTGTACTCCAGGAACACGGTGTCCCGCTCCGCCTCACGGACCTTCTGGAAGATCACCTGCTTGGCCATCTGCGCCGCGATCCGGCCCAGCGGTGAAGTGTCTTTGTAGAAGCGCAGTTCTCCGCCCACCTCAACTTCCGGTGCCAACTCGCGCGCCTGCTCCAACGTCAACTGGTTGATCTCGTCCTCCACCTGCTCCGGTCCCTCGACCACCGTCTTGAACACGTACGCGCGGATCTCGCCCGTCTCCTTGTCCATCTCGGCGCGCATGTTTTCCTGCGTCTTGTAATACTTCCGCGTTGCCAGCGCGATCGCGTCCTCAACCGCGCCCACCACAATCGCGGGCTCGATGCCCTTATCCTTGCTCAACGTCTCAATCGACTGATACAGAACACTCGCCATGGCCTTACCTCAAATCCTTGTTTGTCACTTACCTCTTGCTGCGCGGCCCTTTTGCTTCTCGCTCCCGAAGGGAATCTGTTTCTCCGTCTTTCAACTAACAACTAACAACTAACAACCGTCCTTCAAATCTCCGCCACTAAATTCGCCTTCTCCACATCCAACAGCCGAATCTCCATCACGTCCGCAACCGCCGCCTTCTTGGCCTTCCCCTTCTGCTTCACTGCAGCCAGGTCGATTCGCAGCACGCCGTCCTCAAACCCCATCAGCCTTCCCGTCCACACCCGGTTGTTGTTCACCGGCGAAAACGTCTTCACCTTCACCAGGCTGCCCGCAAATCTCGCAAACTCCTCCGGCCGCGAAACCTTCCGTTCCAGCCCCGGCGACGAGACCTCCAGCGTGTACTCGGCTCCCGGAACCACATCCTCAACATCCAGCAGCGTGCCAAAGTCCGTCGCAAACGCCGCGCAATCCTCATGCGTCACGCCCGAAAGCAACTCCACCGGGACCCTTTTCGGCAAGTCGTCAACCTCGCCCGCCGCAACCCGCTCCGCCAGCCGCTTCCGCTCTTCCGCGTCCTTCTCCACAAAAACCCGCAGCGCCCGGCTCTTCCCGCCGCCGCCAAACTCCACATCCACAACCTCCAGATGGTGTGACGCCGCAACCCGCTCCGCCAACCTCCGTATCTCATCCATCTGCAACGCCATGGTTCCTATCCGCTATTCCCAACTGGAGCCGTCATTCTGACCCGAAGGGTCAGAATCTCCGTATTTCGCACTTGCCCTTGCTGTTGCCTGTTCTTGCCTGTCGTTCCAGCGCCGGGAGGGTAACTGCCGGTCCATCGCTCGCCGCAAAACCCAAATCTTCTTTAGAGCAACAAAAAGTGGGCTCTCGCCCACTCATCTCTTCCGCCAAACGCCGGTGCGCACACGGCTCCTAACCTAACGACGGAACAAACTCGCTAGCCCTAGAATACGCTCCAATCCAACAAAATTCAATCCCGCCCATCTTCGCTTGCGCTATCCTTCTCCCCTGGGCCGCCCGCCATGCACCGAACCCTCCCCGCCGTCTGCATTCTCGTAGCCGCCTCTGCCCTCGCCCAGACCGCCCCCAGCCCAACCCCGCTCGCCTTCGACGTCGCCTCCGTCCGGCCCAGCAAGCCCGGCTCTCCGCAACACACAACGTCCCTCTCGACGCCGGCAACGTCTACTCCACCATCAGCCCCGATGACGCCCGCACCGCCGCCGGCGGCTACCTCATCGCCACCCACCAGCCCCTCTGGCGCTACATCTCATTCGCCTACAAGCTCTCCGGAACCCAGGAGCTCGCCCTCCGCTTCAACTACTTCTCCGGCCTTCCCAAGTCCGGCGCGCCCGCCTGGGTCACCGGCGGATTCGACGTCTCCGCCGACGCATTCGACATTTCGGCGCGGGCCTCCTCGAACCCCACCCTCGACCAGATGCGCCTCATGATGCAGGCCCTGCTCGCCGACCGCTTCCACCTCGTTCTCCACCACCAGACCGCCGACGCCCCCATCTTCGCCCTCGTCCTCGTCCACCCCGGCGTGCCCGGCCCCAATCTCCGGCCCCATCCCGCGTCCGACACCTGCGCCACACCAACACCTCAACCGGACCAGCCCGCCGCCCCCGCCAAACCCCAGGTCTCGCCATCGGTCGTCGGAGACCTGCCGCCCGTCTGCGGCCTCATCGCCCACATCCCCTCGTCCAACTCCCCGCAGAGTGCTTTCGGCGGCCGCCGCATCCCGCTCAGCCTCCTTGCCACCTCGCTCCCCACCATGACCGGCATGGCCACCATCTCCCGTCCAGTCATCGACCAGACCGGCCTCACCGGCCTCTACGACTTCACCCTCCACTGGGCCTTCTCCACCGCGGACACCGAAAACGGTGACAACGCCGCCTCCTTCCGCGAAGCTCTCAAGAACCAGCTCGGCCTCGAACTTAAGCCCGCGCGCGCTCCCATCGACATCCTCATCATCGACCACATCGAACGCCCCTCCGAAAACTGACCTCCTCGCGCCGTCATCATCCTCAACTCGCCTCGCCATCGAGCTGCACGTCACCGAGACCACCCACCCCGTCATCCTGAGCCGCAACCCTCGCCCCTCGGCCCCACCTCGAACCTCGAACCTCGCGCCTCGAACCTCGCCTCATTTGCTCTCCCACCCGCACCACCCTACAATCAACAAAACCCCCCGCCAATGTCCTCCAGAACCACCAACGAACCGCGAACACCACACACTGAGAGAAAATGATCACCACCCCGATCCCGGAAGCTCTGACCTTCGACGACGTCCTGCTCGTCCCTGCGTACAGCGAAGTCGTTCCCACCCAGGTCAGCACCCAGACTCAGCTCACCAAGCGCATCACCCTCGCCGCGCCGCTGATCTCGGCTGCCATGGACACCGTAACCGAGTCGCGTCTGGCCATTGCCATGGCCCAGCAGGGCGGCATCGGTGTCATCCACCGCAACCTCACCATCGAGCAGCAGGCCCTCGAGATTGACCGCGTCAAGCGCTCCGAGTCCGGCATGATCGTCGACCCCGTCACCATCTCGCCCGAGCAGCCCATCTCCGATGCGCTCGAACTTATGCGCCGCTTCAAGATCTCCGGCGTTCCCGTCACCCGCAAAGGCCGCCTCGTCGGCATTCTCACCAACCGCGATCTCCGCTTCGTCTCCCGCACCGACATTCCCATCGACGACGTGATGACCAAGAAGAACCTCATCACCGTCCCGGTTGGCACCACCCTCGAGCAGGCCGAGGACATCCTCCACCAGCATCGCGTCGAAAAGCTCCTCGTCGTCAACGACGACTACGAACTCAAAGGCCTCATCACCGTAAAAGACATCCAGAAGAAACTGAAGTACCCCAACGCCTCCAAGGACGAGAAAGGCCGCCTGCGCGTCGCCGGAGCCATCGGCGCAACCGGCGACTTCCTCGAGCGTGCCGCCGAACTGATCGCCATGCGCGTCGACGCTCTCGCCATCGACTCCGCCCATGGCCACTCCTCGCGCGTCCTCCACGCCGTCGCCGAAGTCAAAAAGCGCTTCCCCGGCGTCGACCTGATGGCCGGCAACATCGCCACCTACGACGGCGCCATGGCCCTCATCGACGCCGGCGCCGACGCGGTCAAGGTCGGCATCGGCCCCGGCTCCATCTGCACCACGCGCATGGTCACCGGCGCCGGAATGCCGCAGATCACCGCCATCTCCGAAGCCGCGCGCGCCGCCTCCAAACACGGCATCCCGATCGTCGCTGACGGCGGCATCAAGTACTCCGGCGACCTCACCAAGGCCATCGCCTCCGGCGCCAGCGTCGTCATGATCGGCTCCCTCTTCGCCGGCGTTGACGAGTCGCCCGGCGAGACCATCCTCTACCAGGGCCGCAGCTTTAAGGCCTATCGCGGCATGGGCTCGCTCTCCGCCATGGCGCAAGGCTCCGGCGAGCGCTACTTCCAGTCCACCGACGACATGACCGAAGCCGCCAGCACCGAACGCGCCTCCGTCACCGCCCGCGAGTCCAACGGCTCCAATCGCCTCGCCAAGTTCGTCCCCGAAGGCATCGAAGGCCGCGTCCCCCACCGCGGCCCGCTCGAAGCCATGGTCTACCAGCTCGTCGGTGGCCTGCGCTCCGGCATGGGCTACCTCGGCTGCGCCAACATCGAAGAACTGCAGACCAACGCGCGCTTCATCCGCATCTCCAACGCCGGCCTCCGCGAGTCGCACGTCCACGACGTCATCATCACCCGCGAAGCTCCCAACTACCACGCCGAATGATGCGCCCCGTCTTCTTCCTTAAGCCGTCGCTGCCTTTGCCGCGCTCCGATCGAGACTGGCGCTGGTGGCTCAATGTATGGACTCCGGTCGTCATCGCCATCGCCGTCATCTGCTGCGAGTCCACGGGCGCCATGTCATCGGAGCACACCAGCAGGTTCCTGCGTCCGCTCTTTGAGCGCCTGTTCGGCAGTTTCAGCGACACCGCCTGGGATTTCTTCCACCACGCACTGCGCAAGACCGGACACTTCGTCGGCTACGGAACCGTGGGTTTCACCTTCCTTCGCGCCTGGCTGCATACGCTCGGCCGGCGCGGGCCAATGGCGTTGCTCGCGTGGCGCCTCGAGTCCACCATCCTCGCCATCATGTCCACCGCCATCGTCGCCAGCGGCGACGAGCTTCACCAGACGTTTCTTCCCAGCCGCACGGGAACGCCCGTCGACGTGCTGCTCGACACCGCGGGAGCCGGCGCACTCTGCCTGCTGGTCTGGCTCATCTGCTGGAGCAAGCGAACGCCGGAAGAGCTGGAGCTATAAAGGCGAGTCAAAAGTCGAAAGCCTAGCGAAAAGTCGAAAGCCTAGCGAAAAGTCGAAAGTGTCGCTGAGAGATCTTTCCGGAGCAGCGTGGGGTTTTAACCCCACGGATAAAACGGCCTCAAATCAATGCGGGCTTTAGCCCCGGTCTTCCGATAGAGCGCGGAAGCTCAGTGCTGCCTGGTTCTCGTATCCATCGCCATCGCATCGAAGCGGTGCCTCAGCGAGAACCCAAACCGCTCGTAGAGCTTGACCGCCGGAACATTCGCTTCGGTCACCGTGAGCGTGATGGCTTCGAACTCTTCGCTCCGCAATGTTTCCGCGCTCTGCCGCAGCAGCGCGCGGCCCAGTCCGCGGCCGCGGTACGCCTTCGCGACGCACAGTTGCGTGATGTGTGCCACCTGCGGGCCCACGCGGGAACACAGCACCATGCCCACCAGTGCACCGTTCTTCCGGTCCCGCAGCATCCACGAAAAGGCTGCTTCAAAGGTGCCGCATCCGGGAAACCGAACGATGTTGTGAAGAAACCGCAGCGAGCCGTGCAGCGAGCGGTACTGGTCGTTGATCAGTGCGTCGGTGTGGCCGACATAGCTCGCATAGATCAACTCCCCCGCGGCCTGGTAGTCCTGCGGCGTCCACGGCGTCAATGCCAGTTCCGGCGGAATGCCATGCGAACCGGCCTTCTCCGCGTCAGTGGTTCTACCGGGAATGTTCGCCGGTCTCCGAATATCGCACTCCAGAAACAGGCGCGGGTAGATGGTGAACTCCGGGCCGGCAAACACATCGGCAAATTCGCCCGCGTCGAACAGCAGCAGTTGCGACTCCACCCGGTCGACCGCCGGCGAGTGGCGCAGCATCTCCAGCACATGCACCAGCAGCACGCGCGTGGCGTCGGCGTCGCTCATCGTTCTGTGGCCCGCGGCAAAGGCGTCGCCGATCACTGCCTTATGGCCTTCGTAAACGCAGAACGTGTAGCCGCACACGCGCCCCTGGTCGAGCGCCACGAAGCCATTTAGGATGCGTGATTCCAAGTACTGCAGCAGCAGTTCGGTGGAGCCTCGGTAGTCCCAGCGCAGCCGCTCCCGCCACAGCGCAGCCTCGCGCTCCAGCAGAGGCCGCAGTTGGCGCGCGGAGAAGTGCTGCAGATCGAGAACTTCGATTTGAGAGGCAACCGGCAAGCTGGACATACAACCCGACCTACACTTCGACTTCGATCCAAAATACCTGTCGAATCTACAGGCGTCGAGCTTTATCGCACTGGAGTGTGCGGAAAAGTGTTCCGCGACCTACCGCTTTTGATAGACCTTGTAGACTTCCAGGCCTTGCGACTCGTAGAGAAAGAGCGGTTCGTAAACCCGCCCGGTCAGCCAGTGTTCCAGTTGGGCGGACTGGTTGGCCGGGATCACCAGCAAGTGCTCGTCTGCGGGAACGCCGTCCTTGCCGTAATCGATTGGCTCCTCGTTGCGATAGAAAGCGAGGCCGTACACCAGGTCCCGCCGAACATCCTCCACTGCAACCGTCTTCACGCCTGGGGCCTGCTGCTGCATCTCGCGCGCCAGCGGCCTGGCCGAGTAGTTCAGATCCAGGTCCCGGCCGTGGAAGCCGAGCAGGAAGACCATCGCCGCCAGAACTGGAAACAGCGTGGCGTTGCGCACGTGCGCGATGCCTCCGATCCGGATCGTCTTGAGCACGGCGAAGAAGACCAGCAGCGCCGCCGCGCTGGCGCAGATCAGCCAGCTCGCCGATGGCACCAGCGTGTCGTACAGCATGTGCTGCGGCGCCAGCGTAATGACGAACGCCACCAGGGCGCAGGCTGCTGCGTGCGACCACAGCAGCCACTTGGGAAGCCCAACCCGGCGGATGCGATTCAGGTAATCGCCGGTCAGAATGGTGAGCGGCGGAATCGAAGGCAGAATGTATCCCGGCAGCTTCGATTTGGAGAAGGTGAAGAAGACGATGGGAAACAGCGCCCACAGCACCAGGTACTCAGGAAAAGCATCTCCCGCGCGCCAGTGGCCAAGATAGCGCTTCGGATTCACGCGCACCTTCCATTCGGCGATCGAATCGCTCATGGCCGCGAACAGCGCCCGGATGGCGATCACCGTCCACGGCATCAGGCCCACCAGCAGCACCGCGAAGTAATACCAGAATGGCTGATGGTGCTCGTAGAGACTGGTCGCGAATCGTTCCAGGTTGTGCTGGACGATGAACTGTTGAATAAAGGTCGGATTCTCCCGCTGCACCGCGATGTACCACGGCAGCACCATCGCCAGATACAGCAGGACGCCGGGAAGCCAGATGGTGCGGCGCAGCGCCGACCACTCCCGCCGCAGCCCCAGAAACAGCAGGATGATGCCGAGCCCCAGGAACGGAGCGACCGGCCCTTTGGCCAGCGTGGCGGCCGCGCCGAAGAAGTACAGGTCGAAGAGCCAGAACTTCTTGCCCGTCTCGTACCACGCGTACCATCCCAGCATGCCGATGCAGAACGGCGCCGCGAGCTGCATGTCGGTCGAGGCCCCGCGCGCGAATCCGATGATGGCGACCGAGGACGCGGTAATCAGCGCGGCATCCAGCTGGCCGCCCGGCCGGAATCGCCGCATATGCACGAAGATCATCAGGATCAGAAAGCCTGCGCCGGTCGCCGAGGGCAGCCGCGCCGACCAGTCCGATACCCCGAACTCCCGGAAGAAGCCCATCGCTCGCCAGTAGTAGAGCGCGGGCTTCTCCAGCCACGGCTGTCCGTACAGGATTGGCGTGACGGTCCCGCCGTCCAGGCAGCGGAGGGAGTTTTCGATGGCCTTCGGCGTGGGACTGCTGGGGAAGATACTGGCCTTGTACGCGTGGCACACTTCGGAGTGCGCGTTCAGCATCTCGCGCGCGATCTGCGCGTAGCGCGGCTCGTCGGCGCCAACCAGTCCGACCTGATCGCCGCCGAAGACCGGGATCAGTCCATAGAACAGCAGGAAGCCCGTCATCACCACCAGTACGACGAACTCCCAGGACGATTCGCCGCGGAGGCTCTGGATCTGGGCGCGCAGCCAGGCAACTGCCGCAAGCTGTTTCGGTGCGCCGGACGCGGCGGGTTGTGGAAGATCAGTCAATATATCCATCGTGAAAAGACTGGATGAGCCAGACCGGGGAGGCCAGACAAGGCTACCAGAGTCCTGTTGCAGGCGGCACGTCCGCAGGCGGCCAGGCCAGTCTGCCGCGGCCGTCTCCGCTAGGGGTTCAAGGCAGTTGCTCCGCGGGTTGTGGTGGGCCCGGTTCGGCGGATTTCGCTGCGGCATCCTCGCGCTTCCGGTTACGCTTGCGGGTGCGGGCGAGCAGCTCGTCCATGCGGCCGGTCATTCTCTCCGAGCGGTCGATGGCGAAGGTGAGTTCGGGCACGTGGCGCACACCCATGCGGGCCCGAATCGTCGACCGGATGAAGCCGCGCGCGGCCATCAGGCCGGCCAGCGTGGACTCCTCTTCCGCCTCGCTGCCGTGGACGGCGACGAAGACGCGGGCGCTCTTGCCGCCCGGGGCCAGCACGACGTCGGTGACGTAACTGGGGGCGATGCGCGGGTCGGAGAGCTCGCCTTCGAGCATTGCGCCGATCTCTTCGGAAAAGGTGCTGGCAACGCGGTTGCGATGATAGGTGCGGGCTCGGTCTTCAACCATGGCTCATCTTTCGGACAACACTCAAGGATAACAAAATTCGCGGATTTGGCGCGGGTTTTAGCGGGTCCCGGCTCATTCCGCAAGCACCTCCACCCAGGAGTCGAGAATCTCGGCGCCCAGGATGTTGGCGAGGCGGTTGAGCGCGTCGTCCAGTTCGCGCATCTGGCCGGTGAGGTAGGCGGACGAACCCGAAATTGCAGCGAACCCCAAAGTGGCGCGGTTCCAAAGATTTGCGTCATCGAGCTCGGCAACGGAGATGTTGAAGCCGTGGCGAAGCTTGTCCTTGATCGAGCGCACCACCTGGCGGCGGTCCTTCAGCGACCGCGCGTGCGGAATGGAGAGTTCGACGGTGAGTTTGGCGATCGGCATGGCCGGCAGCGTCGTCAGGGAATGGCTCGCGGAGGTGGCGGCGGATATGACAGGTAGGACGCGGGAAAAGGGTAGGCCGCGGGAGTGGGAGGCGGCGGCGTGGACTGGTCGAGCAGGTCGCCCAGCATGGGATAGCGGCCGCCCAGGAAGTAGAGGGTGTAAGCCTCAAGGAAGGTGAGCCCCGGGCCGATCGCCAGCATCAGGGAGTAGACCAGCGAGAAGAGGTACCAGGCGATCGCGATCAGGACACCCAGGACAATGAGGATGACCTTGGGGATGCCGATGAGGTGAAGCAGGAAGCCGAGAAAGAACACGACGGCGCCGACAATGAGCGTGGCCAGCAAGAAGACGATCTCCCATAGGAGGATTGAGCCCATGTAGGCGGCGAGGCCGAGCCCGAGCTTAAGCAGGACGTAAATGGTGAACTCGCCGGGTTCGCGGCGAATCAGTTCGGCCATGCGGCGAAAGGCCTCTTTGAGGCTGGTGTTTTCCAGCGCCAGCGAGGGGAGGATGAAGTCGGCGAGCAGCGAGGAGATGAGGAAGAAAAGGCCAAAGAGGAGCATGAAGACGGCGTAGCCGCCGTAAAATGCGGCGACGAACTGCACCGGAGGCGGTTGGCCTGGCTTGATCGCTTTCAGTACGGCGAAGAGCGGGATGAGATGGCGAACATAGGCCACGATGGGAGCGGCGCAGACCAGGGTGAGCGCTGTGCCGGCGAGCAGCTTGAAGCCTGTCCAGCGGAGCGACTGAGAGCGATACTTGCGCCATGCGGGAGCGACCAACTCGCCGCGGTTGACGACGATGTCAAAGAATGCGAACTGCAGCCGGGAGCAGAGATGAAAGATCCAGGTGAAGAGCGCGGTGAAGACCAGGACGACTGCGCACAGGATGGTGACCGCGAGCATCCCACCGGCGCGGTGAGCGAGGGGAAGGAAGGCGAAATAGATGATCGGGGCCGGGAAATACTGCGTGCCCATGATGCAAACGTAGGAGGTCGCCGAGAGCTTCCAGGTGCGGCCCATTCGGAAGGGGGAGAAAAGGACAAGCTTGGTGCGTTCGATCGCGGGGGTGATGCACTCGGTGGCGCTAAGCGGTCGCATGGGAGGTCAGGAGGAGGGTAGCATGGCGCAGCGACCGCAAAACAACTTTCTAAGGGGCAGCGGAGACCGAGCGATGGGTTAGCCAATCGTAACGGGTTTATGAAGCGGGGAGTGCGAAGATGGGTGGATGATCTCGCAGAAGAACTGCACGCCGAATACGCCGATGGGGGCGAACCTGGTTGCGGAGATCGGGGTCGCGGGCGGTGGCGCGACATTTCGCGTGTGGGCCCCACGGGCGATGGCGGTATATGTGAACGGCGTATTCGGCGGAGTCGCCCGTTCCGGGCAGGATCCATCTCTGCTGATGGCGAAGGATGCCAACGGCTATTGGTCGGGATTTCTGGCCGAGGCGGGTGAGGGCGACACCTACCGGTTCTACGTGGTGGGAGAAGGTTCGAGCGGGTACAAGCGCGATCCGTATGCGCGCGAGTTGGCCAACGACCCCGCGTTGCCGTTCCCGGCATGCCCAGCGGTGATCCGGGCGGCGAGCAGGTATCCGTGGCGTGACGCCGGATTTCGCACTCCTGACTACGCGGACATGGTGGTATATCAACTGCACATTGGAACCTATGCCCCTGCCAGCTCCAGCCAGCGAGTTGACGGGGGGCCCCAGGTCGCCGCGACGGGGTGGGCAGGAACGTTTCTGGATGTGGTGATGAAGATCGAGTATCTGGTGGCTCTGGGGGTGAACGTGGTGCAGCCGCTGCCGGTGTACGAGATGGAGGACTCGCCGTCGCAGGGGTATCCGGGGCTGGGGTATCAGGGGTCGGACCTGTATTCGCCGGCGATCGACTATGCGGTGTACCACGAAAAGAACCCGGTGCCTTACTTGAAGACGATCAACCGTTTGCTGGCTGCGAAGGGGTTTGCGCCGATTGCGCGGACCGACCTGAGGCCCGCGTATGCGCAGTTGAAGGTGATGGTGGACCTGCTGCATGTGTACGGGATCGCGGTGGCGTTCGATGTAGTGCACAACCATGCCGGCGGCTGGGGGCAGACGTATATGGTTCCAGAGTCTGTGGCGCCGGGACGCGTGTTGCATGGGGATGACTACAGTCTCTATTTCTGGGACCGGGCGAAGACGGCGGGACCGAGCGGGACTTACGACAACAACCAGAGCCTGTACTTCACCGACCAGGGGTTTGTGGGTGGGCTGTCGTTTGCGCTGTGGAATGCCGATGTGCGCGCGTTTCTGCTGAACAACGCGCGGTTCCATGTGGAGGAGCTGCATGCGGATGGGTTCCGCTACGACGAGATCAGCATGCTGCTGGCGATGAACAACGCGAGCGGGTGGGAGTTTTCGAGGGCAGTGACGGGAGCGGTGCGAGCGGCGAATCCGCGGGTGCTGCAGAACGCGGAGTATTGGCCGGGCGAGTTTGGCGCACCTGCTCCATTGATGGTGGCTTCGGTGGATGCCGGAGGGCTGGGGTTCGACGCGGTGCAGCACGATGGGCTGCGCGAGGCAATACGGACGGCGGTGGGGCAGGCGGCAATGGGTGCGAGCGCGTATGTGGGGATGAGCGGCATCGCGATGGCGATGTGGCCGGCGGGATTTACTCATGCGTGGCAGACAATTCCGTGCGTGGAGAACCACGACATTGTGAAGCTGGGGGAGCAGCCGAGAGTACCGGCGCTGGCCGATGGGACGGATCATCGCTCGTGGTATGCGCGATCGAGGTCGCGGGTGGCGATGGCACTGCTGCTGACGGCGCCGGGGATTCCGCAGCTGTTTATGGGGCAGGAGTTTCTGGAGGACAAGCAGTGGTCTCCAGACCCGCGGACGACGGCGCATTTGATCTGGTGGGGCGGGCTGGCTACGGGCGCGGATGGCAGGGCCGTAGACGGAGCGATGGCGGACCATCTGCGCTTTACCCAGGATGCGGTGCGGCTGCGCAACTCGCACCCGGCCCTGCGCGGCGAGGGCCTGAACGTCTTCTACACCAGCGCCCCGGACCGGGTGATCGCGTTCCAGCGCTGGGTCGTGGGCGCGGGCCAGGATGTGGTGGTGGTGGCGACGTTGAGCGAATCGACGTGGTGGGGATATCGGGTGGGATTTCCCAGCGCGGGGCGGTGGGTCGAGGTGTTCAACAGCGACGCCTACGACAGTTGCAACGTCAACGGGGTGAGCGTGAATCCCCAGGTCGCGGGCAACGCGGGCGGCGTGACTGCGGACTGGGTGCCGCTGCACGGGCTCGCGGCGTCGGCGACCGTGGTGATTCCGGCAAATGGTGTGGTCGTGTTTGTGAAGGGATCGTCATAGTTTGTCAATTGCCGGTTGTTAGTGGATAGTTGGTCAGCGGTTGGAAGGAGAGCACGATGGCACGAGTGCTGGTGATGTACAAGACGCCGAAGGATGCGCAGGCGTTCGACAAGTACTACTTTGAGACGCATGTTCCGATTGCGAAGAAGTTGCCTGGGTTGAGGAAGTATGAGGTGAGCCGGGGGTTGTGTCGCCTGCCGGAGACTCGGGATTTCATCGGATTGCGGTGCTGCACTTCGACGACATGGCGGCGATTCAGGCGGCGTTTACGAGCCCAGAGGGACAGGCCGCGGCGGCGGATGTGCAGGTGTTTGCGCCGGAGCCGGGTGCGGTGCAGATTCTGATGTTCGAGACGCGCCAGGTATAGGTGGGGTTTTGCTTACGGCGAGGGCCCGCATCTCAAACCGGGATGCGGGCCCTCAGCTCGTTCGCTCGCAGTCGGTTGCGTCCAGGGTGGAATCGAGCGGGGCTGGTGCAATTGGCGGGCGCGGAAGAATTAGAAGTACCAAGCATGGTTCATTTGGCGACGTGTGGGTTTCGTCGCGGGGTGGGGGATGTCAGACTAGGTTCCACGGGACCGGCTCGGCGTACTTGGGTTCGAGCGTTTGACCCCACCCATAGCGCCAGCGGCGCGATGAATGGGGTGCCCGAAGTCTTCAGGGAGCAGAAGCCATGTCCGAGCAGTCAGACGATCTCCGCATTCGCTATCAGGACGACGTGCCGAGGGGCGCGCGCATCAAGGTGATCGGCGTGGGCGGCGGCGGAAACAACGCTGTCAACCGCATGATTGCAGCCGGCGTGGAGGGGGTCGAGTTCATCTCCGCCAACACCGACGTGCAGGCGCTGCAGTTGTCGAACGCGCCGATCAAGCTGCAGCTTGGCGTCAAGCTGACCAGCGGGCTGGGTGCGGGCGCGAATCCCGACATTGGGCGGCGGGCGGCACTGGAAGATTCGGACAAGATCATCGAGGCCCTGGAAGGCGCGGACATGGTGTTTGTCACCGCCGGCCTGGGCGGCGGCACGGGCACCGGCGCGGCCCCGGTGATTGCCAGCCTGGCCAGCGAGATGGGCGCGCTGACCGTCGCTGTGGTCACCCGGCCGTTTGCGTTCGAGGGCAAGCGGCGCATGATGCAGGCCGAGCGCGGCATGCAGGAGCTGCTGGAGTCGGTCGACACGCTGATCGTGATTCCGAACGAGAAGCTGCTGGCAGTGGCGAAGGATGCCGGCTTCTTTGAGAGCTTCCGCATTGCCGACGATGTGTTGCGCCTGGGCGTGCAGGGGATCTCGGACATTATTACGATCCCGGGCGTGATCAACCGCGACTTCGCCGATGTAAAGACCACCATGGCCGGCATGGGCTACGCGGTGATGGGTACGGCGACCGGCAAGGGCAACAACCGTGCCATGGATGCAGCGGTTGCGGCGATGGCGAGCCCGCTGCTGGAGGCGGGCGCGATCGACGGAGCGCGCGGGATCCTGATCAACATTACCGGTTCGAGCAACCTGAAGCTGACCGAGGTAAACGAGGCGTCGACGATTATTCAGAATGCGGCACACGAGGACTGCAACATCATCTTCGGCGCGGTGCAGGACGAGCGCATGGGCGACGAAGTGAAGATCACCGTGATCGCCACCGGCTTCAAGCAGGAGATGCCGGAGCGGCGCGCGCGCATGCTGGCGGAGTCGACCATGCCGGGTGCGGATTACCAGGTGCCGATACGGGGCCGGAGCTTGAGCGGGCGCGGCAGTGCCATGCCGAGCTTCGCCAGCGAGGAGCGGGAGGCGCGGCAAATTGAAGCGGCGCCGCCGGTCCCCATGGCGAAGGCCGAAACCGCCGCTGACGGTATGGCGTCGGCACCCTCCGCTGAGGCTGAACAACGGCGAGACGGCTCACTGCACGCGGGCAGGATCTGGGTGCGTCCGCAGGAGATCGACGACGTTGTCATTTGGAGCGACCAGGCTGAGATGGAGGCCGGCGCCGAACCCGAGTTCGACGCTGAGGCGGGACCCGCTGACGACGGCGAGGACATGGCGGGGCCGGAAGACGCGGAGCGCGACTCCGACCCTGAGCTGGTTCCGGTGGCGGCGTCGATCTTCGACGACGATTTCTTCAACCGCACCCAGGGACGGAATCGGGCTGCGGGTGAAAGCGAGTTCTTCGGGGCGGCGGTTGCCGTTCAGGCCGCGAGTGCGCCTGCGCCGGTTCAGGAGGGCAACCCCGATGTGCGCCCGTTTGCCGGAGCGAACGGCTCGCAGGCGGAGCATCCGGAGACGGATGAACTGGATATTCCGGCATTCCTGCGTCGCAGCCGTTGATTCCATTGCGGTCGTGGACCAAAGCCGAGGGTTTGTGAGGTGCGTCACAACCGGGTCGGACGCGCGTCCCGTAGAATAGAGGAATCGGGCCCGGAAGTGCGGTCCTGACCGGTGGGGCGTAGCTCTGAATTTGGAGGCGCAGGCCGGCTTTGTGTCGACACTTGGGACTTCGACGCTGGTTCGAAGCCAGGTGGTATAGCACCTCCGGGCTATAGCCGGGTGGTCGAGATTGGCGTTGAATGCTGCTTACAGGCTTGTCCGGAGTTGGTCGGACCGGGCAATCATGCAAACTTTTTGTTGCTTGCAGGGTCGAAAGACATAGGTAGAGAAGGAAAGACGGACCACAGCACGAAGCGAACGACGGCAAGAGCACCACACAAACCCCCTCGGAGAAGCACAGTACATGGCCCGGAAAGTTACTTTGAACACTCCAATCCTTATCTGCCTCATCGCCGCCCTGGTCGGTATTCCCGGTGCGCGCATGGCGGCGGCCCAGACCAGCTCGGGCGGCAGCGCCTCCACGGCGAAGGCGCGCACAACCAGGGCGAGCGCGTCCAGCGCATGGACCCATAAGACCAGCGCTTCCAGAAACACAGCCTCCAGGACAGTTGCATCGAAGACCGCCGCGAAGACAACCGTGGCGAGATTGCACTCCACGACGGTGCGCTCGAGCAGGACTTCGGTTGCGTCCTTCCGCACTCCTGCGGCGACCACCGGCGTCAGGACATCCGCGGTTTACCGTGGAAGGACCCGGAGCGGCGTCCGCATGGTGCTGGCAGTTCGCCGCACCCGGCGCACCTACGAGCGATTCACAGGCAACTCCTTTGCCGACAACCTGAGCCTGGGCGATGTAACCGCGGGGGAGGACCCGGTGGTTCGCGCTGCCGCCGTCGATGCGCTGGGCAATATGAACGGCACGGCGCTGGCGATCGACCCGTCGAACGGGCGCATCCTGGCGATGGTGAACCAGAAGGTGGCGCTTTCCAGCGGTGCGGAGCCTTGCTCGACCATCAAGCTGGCAGTGAGCCTGGCGGCGCTGGACGAGGGGCTGATTACCAGGGACACGCCGGTGAATCTGGGCGGCCACTACACCATGACCCTGACCACGGCGCTGGCGAAGTCGATCAACCCATACTTTGAGACGCTGGGCCGCATGCTGGGCTTCGAACGGGTGAAGCACTACGCCAACGAGTTCGGCCTGGGCGAGCTGGCGGGATACAACATCGACGGCGAGCAACTTGGCACCTATCCCGACACTGAGTTGCCGGCCGCGGAGGGCGGCGTGGGACGGATGTGCTCGTTTGGCGAGGGCATCTCGATGACGCCGCTGCAGCTTGGCGCCCTGACCTCCGCAATTGCGAACGGCGGCACGCTCTACTATCTGCAGCATCCGCAGTTTCCCGAGGAGGTTGCGGACTTTGTGCCGAAGGTGAAGCGGGTACTGGACATCGCGCCGCTGATTCCGGAGATGCAGGACGGCATGGAGGGAGCGGTCGACTACGGCACCGCGCGCTCGCTGCGCGCAACGTTCCACGAGTTTCCCGTGCTGGGCAAGACCGGCACCTGCTCCAACAATGGCACGCGCTACGGCTGGTTCGCCGCCTACGCCGATACGCCGAAGGGGCGGATTGTGACCGTGATCTTCATCGAGGGCGGACGGCCCAGCTTTGGACCGAAGGCGGCGGAGCTGACGGGCGAGTTCTACCGCGGCCTGTGGGACCGGAACTACTTCGAGTCGAAGACGCCGCAGATGGCCTGGACCGGCCAGACCGTTCGCACTACTCCTTAGAAGGGGAGAATCACTTACCCGCAGCTGACACCGGAGGTGGCGCCGGCTGGAAACCCTCATCAGTGACCACAGCATCCTCGAACGATATCTTCACGTCGTTTCTAAGTTCGTTGGCCGAGGGTTCGTCAGCGAGATAAGCCCACGCAATCCAGTAGCCGTTCGATTCGGTTAAGGCGAACGATGTGTTCGCGTTCAGAGGCTCCTTTGCGGGTGCTGGTCGTCCCTCGATGGCGTTGAGAATGACCCCTCCTGTAAGCCGCATCATCGCCCGTCCCTTTGGGCTGAACGCGATACTCACCGTTGCTCCGTAGGGCGAGAAAAAGGGTGTATTCGCGTACGGCTTGATTATCTTGTCCGCAAACTTGTTGATCTTTCCCTTGTCCGACAGCGACTTGGGGAAGACTGCGCCCGGGAAGCAGCCAGGATCGATGGCAAGAAGAGTCGCGATTGAGGAGAATCTGCCTTCGACCTTGCCGGGAGCCTGAATCCACACAAGAACCTTCGAGCATTGATTCGCGATCCCGTCGGGCTTTCTGGAATCGACCGGAGGAAAATGCTTCGAGTCGACTATCGGAGTCCAGCCTTTTGGAAATTCGTAGCTCAACCCCAAGGCGTCATTCGTGTAGACGTTGCCCGAAAGCGTTCCATTGGATAGTTGTGAAATGTTTGATTTGGAAGATCCCTGGCCGAAACATTCCAATGTGAAGAACGTGAGAGTTGCTGCGATCAACAGGCTGCGCATGACGACGGCTCCCTTGAGGCACGTTCTGTATACACCTCCGCGAAGCGGCGGTGCGGAAATTTCGATTGTGAGCGCGATTTTGGGTCTATTTCGATTTTTCTTCGCCCTGTCCCATTTTGGTGCTAGAATCCTCAGTGACCCTACCACTGAGGAGAAATACAGCGTGGCCGATGATCGCAACAAGGCAATAGAAGCAGCCCTTTCGTCTCTGGAAAAACAGTTTGGCAAGGGCTCGGTGATGCGGCTCGGGTCAAAGGAAGCAGTTGTGCCGATCGCGGTCATTTCGACCGGGTCGATTTCGTTCGATGTGGCAACAGGAGTTGGCGGCGTGCCGCGCGGGCGAGTGACTGAGATCTTCGGGCCGGAGTCGTCGGGCAAGACCACGATCGCGCTGCAGATTATTGCCGAAGCGCAGAAGGCCGGCGGTCTGGCCGCGTTCGTGGACGCGGAGCACGCGCTCGATCCCGGTTACGCGAAGAAGCTCGGCGTGGACATCGACAACCTGCTGATCTCGCAGCCGGACTATGGCGAGCAGGCGCTGGAGATTGTGGAGGCGCTGGTGCGGTCGGGCGCGATCGACGTGCTGGTGGTGGATTCCGTGGCGGCACTGGTGCCCAAGGCTGAGCTCGACGGCGAGATGGGCGAGGCGCAGATGGGCCTGCAGGCGAGGCTGATGAGCCAGGCCCTGCGCAAGCTGACCGGTGCGGTGTCGAAGTCGCGCACCTCCCTCATCTTCATTAACCAGATCCGCGAGAAGATCGGCGTCATGTTCGGCAACCCGGAGACCACGACCGGCGGCAAGGCGCTGAAGTTCTACTCGTCGATGCGCATCGACATTCGCCGGATTGGCGCGGTAAAAGAGGGCGATGTCGTTGTCGGGTCGCGGACCAAGGTAAAGATCGTGAAGAACAAGGTGGCCGCGCCGTTCCGCGACGCCGAGTTCGACATTCTGTACGGCGAAGGCATCTCGCGCGAGGGCGATGCGCTGGACCTGGCCGTGACCCACGGCATCGTGGACAAGAGCGGCGCCTGGTACAGCTTCCAGGGCGAGCGCATCGGGCAGGGCCGCGAGAATGTGCGTGGCTTCCTGAAGGAGAACAAGGACGTGTTCGCGCGCGTCGACGCGGAACTGCGCAAGAAGATGGGCATTGGTGCGGCGGCCGTGGCTGTAGAAGCGCCGCCGATTCCGGTGAATGGAACTGTGGCTGCGCATGAGGCGGTGAAAGGACGCAAGTAATCAGAGCCGCTTCTGCCAGTTCTGAGCGCCGTGGTAGAGGGCGAGAATCTCGACAGCAGCGTTCGTCACCCGATACACGAGGATAAACGGCGTTCCTGGAATCGCCAGTTCGCGGGTTTTAGCCCGCTTCGATGGTCTACCTATTTCCGGAAACAGACCGAGTTGTCTGGCAGCGGACTCGATGAGGTCGGCCATCCGTGCAGCAGCGGATGGCTTGTCCATCTCAATGTAATCGTAAGCTTCGTGCAGATGCTGAAGCGCTTCCTCGGTCCACCTGACTCTCATTTTGCGCGGCGCCAGCGGGCGAACTCAGCCTGGACTTCGTCCTCCGTGGCGAACCTGCCTTCGTCGGCGCCCCTGATTCCCGCATCGATTCTTGCCAGGATGACTTCCTGCAGGAAGAAATGGCTGTCCAGAGCTTCGTCGATCACTTCAGTGCGAGTGCGACCGGCTGCCCTGGCTAAGGAGTCAAGCTTGGCCGCCTTTTTCTTGTCGGTACGGAAGCTGATGTTTACCGTGGCCATGACTGCATAATAGCACAGTGCATTGCAATGCAATACACCGCACTACAAGGCCTGTCCGCTACTGAGCTGCGCGGGCAGAAGAAAGGGTACCGGCGGATGCGGGTACCCTTGGCACTTCGAAGTGTGAATGGGGTTAGGGCACGTCGATGGGATCGACGAGGTTGCTGGTGCTGGGGGCTGGGCCTCCGGGGCGCATGCCGCGGGTGCGGCCGCCAGGACCTCCCGGTGCAGCGGCTGGCGCGGGACCGCCGGGGCCAGTTTGGGCACCGGCGTCAGGTGCGCCGGACCCGCGAGTGTGGAGTTTGGTCCACTGGTCGGGCGTGAGCACGCCGCGAATGCCGAGCAGCATCTTGGCGTCTGCCTTTTCCAGGTTGGCGCGCGCGTCCGCAACCTTGTCAATCTGGGCCATGGTCTTCGCGGAGTCGAGCGGGTTCGCGCTGAGCAGCGGCTCAAGCATGACTTCCTGCTTCTGGACGTCTGCCCTCAGGTCGATGAGCTGGATACGGCTCTGCTGGAAGATATCGTCCATCTTCTTGGTCTGCTCCGGCGTCAGGCTGAGCCGCTGGACGACCATGGGGTTCTTCCACCACATGCCGGCCGGTGCGATACGGGAGCCGGGGCCCATGCCGCCGCCCTCACCGCCACGCATGCCGCCACCGCCGCCCCGCATATCGCCGCGGAAGCCGTCGCGCATATTGCCGCGGAAGTTGCCCTGCATGCCCGGACGCATAGGACGCTGCATCATGCCGGGACGCATTTCCGGGCGCATTCCCTGACGCATGCCGGGATTCGCCGGCGGTTGGCGCACGACGGGTGCGGCCGGGGGTGCGGGAGCGGTTGCCGCCGGAGCCGGCGGTGTCTGCTGGGGCAACGCGAAGGAGCTGGAAAGAACAGCGGCAGCGAGGACGAGCATTGGGTTGCGAGTTAATCGGATGATCATGGTTAGTCTTTCCTTTGGTCTGAAGTCTGGATGGATGTTTCAATGTCAGCGGAAGTGGAGGCGACGCTGTCGGTGGGATCGGCGAGCGTCTGCATGGGGGCTGGGACGGAGGCGGATTCCTCGCGGTTGACGTCTTCGAGCAGGGCCTCGTCCGACTCGGCCGTGGCGGAACTGGTGCTGGCTGCGACCGCCGATGCGGGCTGGACGGTATGCTGACGGAGCACCTGCATGGGCAGCAGCGCGGCGAGGAAGATCGCAGCCGCGGCAAGGACCCAGTACCCGGGTTCGACCACCGGCAGGAACATGGGGCGGCGAGCCGGGAGGGTGACTTGCGGCATGCGGCGGAGTTCGTTGTCGGCAAAGGCGGTGCTGGCCTCGCGAAACAGCAAGAGGCACTCGCGCAGGCTGGCAAGCTCGGCAGCGCACTGTTCGCAGGACTGCAGATGGGCTTCGGCCAGTGAACTGTTGGCGGCAGGTCCCCTCGCAGAGGCTGAGAGAAGCTCGCCGAACTGCTCTTCGGTCAGATGGCCCTCGCCCATTGGGCGGCGAGCGGTGGTGTCGGGTTGCAGTACAAGTTCAGGAGTCATAGCCCCTCCTGCGATTGGGGATGGTGGCGCGTACGGATGACGTTGAGAGCGCGGTAGAGATGACTCTTGACGGTGCCCAGGGGAAGTCCAGTGACAGCGGCGATCTCGGGGATATCCATCTCTTCGAGGAAGCGAAGCAGAAAGATGGTGCGCTGGCGGGCGGAGAGGCCGGCGACCGATTCCCAGATGCGCTTGACCTGCTCCTGAGCGATGAGCTGTGCTTCCGCGGAGCCTTCGCGGTTGGGCACGCTGGCAGCGACGTCCGCGACATCGACGGCATTGGCGGCAATGTGCTTCCAAAAGCGGAAGCGGCCGGTGCGGGTGTGGTCGCGCGCCAGGTTGAGGGCGATGCGGATAAGCCAGGTGGAGACGGAGCAGTCCTCGCGGAAGGCGGCGCGGGCAGTCCAGGCGCGCAGGAAGGTCTCCTGCGTCAGCGTCTCGGCGGCATCGCGGTCGCGCAACTGGGCGAGCAGAAAGCGGAAGACGCGCGGCTGGTACATGGCAACGGCGCTTTCCAGGTCGTCGAGCGGGGTGGTGCGCGCCCCCGCGCCGAGGGTGAGACTTGTCGACGGGAAGGTCTGGATGTTTTCAGGCACCATATGCAATCCTGGCGGCTCACCGGGGCTGGAAGGAGGTCTCCAGCCCAACTTTGAGCAGCTATTAGGACAGACGCAAGCGGACACCCGGAAGTCTACGGTTGCAAGGGAATATTTTACCCTGCGGGGACGGTCGAAATGCTGCTTGGCCGGGCAGATGCGTCCGCTTGTCTGAGGTATGCTGCTTCTAGCCATGCAAACTGTCAAGGCGATTTATCCGGGGACGTTCGATCCATTGACCAATGGGCATATGGACCTGATTGCGCGCGGGTCCAAGATCGTGACCGAACTGGTGGTCGCGATTCTGCGGAATTCGGACAAGGGGATTCCGCTGTTTACGGTCGCGGAGCGGCAGGAGATGATCGCGGAGGCAATCCAGGGGTTCCCGAATGTCTCGGTGATGACGTTCGACGGGCTGCTGGTGGACTTTGCCCGGGCGCAGGGGGCAAAGGCGGTGCTGCGCGGGATTCGGGCGATCACGGACTACGAGTACGAGTTCCCCATGGCGATGATGAACCGCAAGCTCGATCCAAATCTGGAAACGCTGTTCATGATGCCGACCGAGCAGTACACCTACGTCAGCTCACGGCTGATCAAGGGCGTGTTCAAGCTGGGTGGGGACGTGAGCGAGCTGGTGCCGCCGCTGGTGATGGCCCGGATGAAAGCGAAAGGGTCAGCGCGCGGTTGAACCATTCCTGCAGGCCCTCCGTATCCCTGACCGGCGTATCTGACATGCGAATGCGGGAAAGGGTTGGGTCCAACGGTGGCTGTGCGATCGATGTGTAATTGCAGACTGATTTCGCTGTTAGCGGTGGGTTTGCTGGTGGCCACACCGCCTGTGTTTGGGCAGGGCGACGCGGAAGTACGTCCGAGTGTGCGGTCCGCGCCAGCGCTGACCTTTGATGTTGTTTCGATCAAGCCGAACAAGAGCAACAGCTCGCACTACACGCTGGAGTTCCCACCCGGCGGGGACGGGGTGGTGATCACGAACGTGAATCTCTACTCCATCATTCGTTTCGCGTACGACTTCTGGCGGGAGGACCTGATCTTCGGAGTTCCGGCGTGGACAAAGTCTGAGCAATACGACATTCAGGCCAAGGTGGCCGGTGCGGATGTGGCCGCGTGGCGCGGGCTCAGCGACGGCCAGCGCAGGCTGATGCTGCAGGCGGTGCTCGCGGACAGCTTCAAGCTCAAGGCGCACCTGGAACCGAAGGAAATCTCGGTTTATGCGCTGGTGGCGGCGAAGGACGGGCCAAAGATGAAGGTAGCCAAGCCAGACGAAGTCGGAGAATTGAAGAGTCCGGACGGCAAGCCGGCACAAGGGATGGTCCATACCGGGCAGGGGCAGTTCACCGCACAGCAGGCGTCGATGGCCGACCTCGCGCTGGAGTTGTCGGACTATACGGGGCGGCAGGTGATCGATAAGACCGGCCTTGTGGGCCGCTACGATTTCACGCTGCAGTTTGCCCCAGAGCCGGGGTACGGCCCGGAGTACCGCGGCCAGCAGGCTCGGAGTGCGCCGCCGCCCGAAGCCTCCGGTTCTTCGGTGTATACGGCGGTGCAGGAGCAGCTTGGGTTGAGGCTGGATCCGGCAAAGGCGCCGGTGGAGGGTCTTGTGATTGATCATGTCGAGAGGCCTGCGGAGAATTGACAGTGGGAGAAAAGGCGGACGGGTGACGCTTCAGGAGCAGTTTGGGAACATCGATATTTATCTGTTCGACCAGATCTTGCGCGGAAACATTGCGCCAGGAATGCGGGTGTTGGACGCGGGCTGCGGCGGTGGGCGGAACATTGCGTATCTGCTGCGCGAGGCGTACGAGGTGTTCGGGGTGGATACGAGCGCCGAGGCGGTGGCGGCGGTGCGGAAGATGGCGGGCAGGCTGGCGCCGGGGCTGCCGAGCGAGAACTTCCAGGTGGCGGGGGTGGAGGCGATGCCGTTTCCGGATGCTCTGGCGGATGTGGTGGTATGCCACTCAGTCCTGCATTTCGCGCGGGCTGAGGCGTATCTGGACGCAATGGTGCGCGAGCTTTGGCGGGTGCTGCGTCCAGGCGGGATGCTGTTCTGCCGGCTGGCGTCGCAAATCGGTGCCGGGAAAGGGATCGCGTTCGAGCCGTTGGGGCAGGGCCGGTTTCGCATGTCCCACGGCGCGGAGTGGTTCCTGGTGGACGAGACGAAGTTAATGGGGTTGACTCGGGCGCTGGGCGGAGAGTTGATCGATCCGCTGAAGACGACTGTGGTGCAGGGGCAACGCTGCATGACGACCTGGGTGGTGCGGAAGGGTCTCGTCTGAGTCGGAAGAGTCTGGACAAACGTGCTTTCTTTGGGTGGGGAAATCTGAAAGACTGTAGCTGGGGAGTTTACTGGCATGAGCGTGACTGCGATGAAAGTTTTGACGGACCGGATCAACCGGATTGAAGTTTCGGCCACCATGGCCATTACCGCCGAGGCGCTGAAGATGCAGGCGGCGGGGATCGACCTGGCAAATTTTGGCGCGGGCGAGCCGCACTTTGCCACGCCGCAGCACATCAAGGACGCGGCCATCGATGCAATCACGAAGAATTTTTCGCGGTACACCAACGTGGCCGGCATCCCCGAGGTGCGCAAGGCGGTGGTGGAGCGGCACGCGGCGGATTTCGGGACGCACTACACGTTGGAGGAGTGCGTTTTCACCGCGGGCGGCAAGCTGGCGATCTTCAACGCCGTCGAAGTGCTGGTCGAGCACGGCGATGAGGTGATTGTGCCGGTGCCGTACTGGGTCTCCTACAAGGACATCATCGAGTTCGCCGGCGGCAAGCCGGTGTTTGTCGAGAGCTCGGAGGCGGAGAACTTCCGCGTGACGGCGAAGATGATTGAAGCGGCGATCACGGAGAGGACGAAGGCGATCATCCTGAATACGCCGTCGAACCCCTCAGGCGCGGTGATCCCGGCCGAAGACCTGTACGCGATCGTGCGGCTCGCGCACAAGCTGGGCATTTATGTGCTCCTGGACGAGTGCTACGTGTATCTCGATTTTTCCGGCGCGGTGGTTTCGGGCGCCTCCTGCACGGAGTGCAAGGAGCACGTGATCGTGCTGGGATCGCTCTCCAAGACCTATGCCATGACCGGCTGGCGCGCGGGATTTGCGCTGGGACCGAAGCAGATTATCTCCGCGATGAGCAAGCTGCAGTCGCAAAGCACGTCGAATACGACCAGCATGGTGCAGAAGGCCGCGATTGCGGCGCTCACCAGTTCGCAGGCCTGCGTGGCCGAGATGCGGGCGGATTACATAAAGCTGCGCGACCGGGTGCTGGCGGGGTTCAAGACGATTCCGGGGTTGACCTGCACGGTGCCGCAGGGCGCGTTCTATGTGTATCCCAACGTGAGCGCGTTCATCGGCAAGGGCGGGCTCAAGTCGGCTGCGGATGTGGCGTCAAAGCTGCTGACGGAGGCGCACGTGGTGGTGGTTCCGGGCGAGGCATTCGGGACGACCGAGCATATCCGGCTGTCGTATGCCGTGTCCGCGGACGTGGTGGACAAGGGCGTGGAGCGGATGCGGGACTATTTCGCCAAATTGGGCTAGTCGCTGAATTTCCACTAACATAGAAGGTCTATGAATTTAGCAGGTCGCAAGGCGGGGCCGCGTTTTGCTCCGGTGATTCTCGCGGGCGGCAGCGGAACGCGCTTCTGGCCCAGGAGCAGGCGGGCGCGAGCCAAGCAGGTGCTGGCGCTCGATGGCGAGAGGACCATGATCCAGCAGACCCTGGACCGGCTACTGCCTCTGGCCGGGGCGGACGACGTCTGGGTGATCACGAACGAGCTGCTGGATGCGGTGATTGCGGAACAACTGCCGCAGGTGCCGCGGGGCAACATCCTGAGCGAGCCGGTGGCGCGGAATACGGCGCCGGCATGCGCGCTGGCGGCGTTTCTGCTGGAGCGCACTGCGCCGGAGACCGTGATCGGGATATTCCCGTCGGACCATATTGTGAAGGATGCGGCGCGCTTCGCCGAGGTGATTCGGGCGGGCGTCGCGATCGCGGCGAGCGGCGAGCGGATTGTGGTGCTGGGTGTGCCTCCGACGCGGGCGGAGACAGGATACGGCTACATTGAGCTGTGCGAGACGGTAGGGCCTGAGTGTGTGCCGTGCCAAGGTGTGCCGGTGCGGCGGGTGAAGCGGTTCACGGAGAAGCCGGGCCGCGCGCGTGCGGAAGAGTTCCTGGCGTCGGGGGACTACGCATGGAACAGCGGGATCTTTCTCTGGACCGCAAAGACGCTTGCCAACGCAATTCGCGAGCATTGTCCCGAGATGGGGCCGGTTCTGGAGCGGATCGCTGCGGCGCACCAGGCAGCTGAATCGGAATTGGATTCGGTCCTGGAGTTTGAGCGGACCTTTGCGGAAGTCTACCCGCTGTGCCAGAACATCAGCGTCGACTATGCGGTGCTGGAACCGCGCTCGGCGAAGGGCGAGTTGCGGTCGGAGATTTATTGCCTGCCGGCGGACTTTGGCTGGAACGATATCGGGTCGTGGGCGGCCTTGCATGAGCTTCGCGCGGGCGGCACGCCGGAGGAAGCTGCGGCGGTCAACGTGTGCGACGGCGCGAGCGGGGCGCCGGTGGCGATCGATGCAACGGGGAACTATGTGCACGCTCCAGGTAAGACGGTCGCGCTGCTCGGGGTGAGTGGTCTGGTGGTGGTGGAGACCGAGGACGCGCTGCTGATCACGACGCGGGAACGGTCGCAGGATGTGGGCAAAGTGGTTGCGGAGTTGAAATCGCGGGGCCGCGAAGACTTGATTTGAAAATTCCGGACGCGCGAGCAGGACATCGCCCGGGCTGTGAAAGGAAGAATCGGAAAGACTATGGCGGAGACGACGACGGTGGTGAAGTTCGGGACAGATGGATGGCGCGGCATTATTGCCGACGACTTCACCTATGCCAACGTGCGCGTGGCGGCGCGGGCGATCGCGCATTATGTGCTGAAGCATGAAGAGGCAAAGCACGGCGTGTGTGTTGGGTACGACACGCGTTTCGGGTCGCGCTCGTTTGCGGGCGTGGTGGCGGAGGTGATGGCGGGAGCGGGCATTCCGGTCGCACTGGCAGCGGAGATCACGCCCACGCCGGCGCTTTCGTATGCGGTGCGCGAGCGCAAGGCGGCCGGCGGCGTGATGATCACGTCGAGCCACAATCCGGCCGAGTGGAACGGCGTGAAGTACAAGGCGAGCTACGGCGGGTCGGGCACGCCCGCGATTATGACCTCGATCGAGAGCTACCTGGACCAGCCGCTTTCGGAGGCGGCGAAGAAAGCGCGCATCGAAGAGGTTAACTTCAACCCGGAGTACATCACGGCGCTGGCGCGGTTTGTCGATCTCGATGCGATCAAAGCGTCGGGCTACAAATTTCTGATCGACTCCATGTATGGCTGCGGGCGCGGCGTGATTGCATCGATCTTCACGCGCCGGGAGATTCCGTTTGTCGAGATGCGGACGGAGCTGAATCCGTTGTTCCCCGGCATCAATCCGGAGCCGATTCTGCCGAACATCGAGGCGACGCAGACTGCGGTGGTTGCGGAGAAGTGCGACGCCGGCCTGATTACGGATGGCGACGCAGACCGCATCGGCGCGGTGGACGAACACGGCAATGTGGTGGATGCACACAAGATCCTCGCGGTGCTGACGAAGTGGCTGATCGTGCGCAAGGGTTGGCCGGGCGATGTGACGCGCGCGTTCAACACCACCAAGATGATTGACCGCATTGCGGCGAAGTACGGACGCAAGCTGCACGAGCACGGAATCGGCTTCAAGTACGTCGTGGACCTGATGCTGGCGGGTGACATTTTGATCGGCGGCGAGGAGTCGGGCGGCGTCGGCATCAGCCGCCACCTGCCGGAACGCGACGGTCTGCTGAACGCGCTGCTGCTGGCGAATGTGATGGCCGACGAAAAGAAGACGCTGGGCCAACTGGTGGCGGTGCTGCAGGCGGAGTTCGGCGAGCACCAGTATGGGCGCATCGATATGCACATCGATGAAGAGTTGAAGCGGTTGGCGATTGCGCGCGCGCGGGCGCTGGCTGCTGGCGACATGATGGCCGGAATGAAGGTGCTGCGGGTGGAGACGATGGACGGGATCAAATTCTTTTTGGAGAATCCGGCATGCGCGGGCAAGCCGAACGCGGCGGAGACCTGGCTTCTGCTGCGGGCATCGGGCACGGAGCAGCTGCTGCGGGTGTATTGCGAGAGCTGTGCCGTGGAATCCGTAACCCAAGTGCTGGAAGGCGCGCGTGCGTTTGTGCTGGCGGGGCGTGCAGCTTGAGCTTCAGATTGTGTGACAGCGAAGGCTTGACCATCCTGCGAATCTACGCCAGGGCGGGCAATGGCAAAGTGACGGTGCAGGTGGGGGTGCGGTGACGGGCGAAGCTGTGTGTGTGGCGACGAAGGGCCTGCTGTTCGACATGGATGGCGTGCTGATCAGCTCGATCGGGTCGGTTGAGCGGTGCTGGAAACGGTGGTGCAAGCGGTACGGCGTGCCCAATGCCGAAAGCTATCAGGTGCCTCACGGCACGCGCGCAGTGGACGTGATGCGCATGCTGAAGCCGGAGTTCAACCAGGCGCAAGTGGCCGAGGGGCTGCGCGTCATCGAAGACATGGAGATCGAGGACACGGGCGATCTCACGGTGCTGCCCGGGGCAAAATCGCTGCTTTCGCGGCTGCCGCCGGAGCGGTGGGCGATTGTGACTTCGGCGACGCGGCGGCTTTTGCTGGGCCGGCTGGCGGTTGCAGGCTTGCCGGTGCCCGAGCGCCTGGTCTCGGGCGATATGGTGGAACGCGGCAAGCCGGATCCCGAGCCCTACCGGCGCGGCGCGGAGCTGCTCGGGTTCACGCCCGGCGAGTGCGTGGTGGTCGAGGACTCTCCTTCAGGCATTGGCGCGGGCGTGGCTGCGGGCTGCCGCGTGCTCGGCATACTGGGGACGCACGAGATGAGCGAACTGCATGCGGCGACGTGGATTGTGAGATCGCTCGAAGACATCGCGGTTAGCGTGTTGGAGGAGGGCGTGGAGTTGAGGTTTTCGCCGTTGGGCCTCTCATAATGAAATGCACAAAAACGCCGGAGTCAGTCGGTTCTGGCTTCGGCGTTTTATTTGCAGTGCCGCAGTGGGTTGTTGCTGCAATGGTTTAGTCGAGTTCATCCACGACGCGGGCCGTTCGCGGAGCCGGAGCACTAATGAGCGGCGGATTGCTCGAGCAGGAGCTGTTCGACGAGGCGGAGATCGGCCTCGGTGTCGACTCCGATGGTGTCGTAGTCCGTGGGCTCGACATACAGGTGCAGGCCGTTTTCGAGGAAGCGGAGCTGCTCGAGGCGTTCGGTGCGCTCGAGCCCGCTTGCCGGCAGGGTCGGGAAGAGGTTGAGCGCAGCCTTGCGATAGGCGTAGAGGCCGATGTGCTTCCAGTAGGGCGGGGATGTGCCGTCCCGGTCGTAGGGAATGGTCGCGCGGGAGAAGTAGAGGGCGCGGCCGTCTGCAGCGGTGACCACCTTGACGGCGTTCGGATTGGCGATGTTCTCGGCCGTGCAGCGGACCTTCAAGGTGGACACGTCAACGTGGGCATGCGCGAAGGGTCGGAGCAGGGCGGCGATGTGTTCGGGGCGGAGCAGCGGCTCGTCGCCTTGGATATTGACGTAAATATCGGCGTCGTAGCGCTGGGCGACGGCATGGAGACGGTCGGTGCCGCTGGGGAGTTCCGGAGAGGTGAGCTCAACCCCGACGTTGAGTTTGCGGCAGAGGTCTGCGACCTCTTCGGAGTCGGTTGCCACCAGAACCTGGTTGAGCTGTGGGCAGGCGCATGCGGCCTCGACGACCCACGCCAGCAGAGGCTTGCCGGCGATCACGCGCAGGATCTTGCGGGGCAGGCGGGTGGAGGCGAGGCGGGCAGGAATGACGCCGAGGATGCGGGTATAGGTTGTCATCGAACTGGAGGCTTGAAAGCGGCGAAGGTCAACTTCACTCGTTCTGCCGTTTCACGTATCATAGCTAAGTTGTGCGTTGGAGGCCGTTCGCCTGGGCGCTCGAGCGCAGATCCTGCCTTGCTGCAGCCAATTCTTACACCCGGCGGTGTAGCTCAGATGGTTAGAGCGACGGACTCATAACCCGTAGGTCGACAGTTCGAGTCTGTCCACCGCCACCAATCAAATCATTACCATACGCTGGGACCGAGGTTCTGTCATAATGGCCGCGGCCGGCGAAACTAGAGGTATCTTCGATTCGGGAAGCAGAACCTGATCTCAGGTCAAAATCATGGCAAATGCAAAGTGGATGGAGTACCGGCTGTTCTGCCCAATCTGCAAGGATTACTTCACGCAGTTGGTGGTGCTTCACAAGCTCCCCAGGAACTTCAAAATAGATTCCTATCTGGCCGGTATGGTGGAGAGTCACAACCATAAAGCGTTCCAGGAAGCCAAGGCACAGCAGCGGCAGGCCCAGGTCGACCAGCAGAAGAAGGACGATCTGGGCGACCCGGCACCCGACTAGTTTAGGGTGCAGGGTTCCGTTCTCACTCCAGTAATGCGGTTCGCCGCCACAGGGCATAGCGCGGTGGAGCGTGCGCCTGATCGCCAGCGAAGCGGTGAAGCGGAAGCTGGCGCTCCCCCCGCTGGCCCGGCGAACTTGGCGAGAAGCAGACTTTACCGGCTGTTGCTGCCAGGGTGATGTCACATCATCCTGGGATGGGTCCATTTGAAATAGAGCAACCCGCAAGGTGCCGTTCTCTCCAATTGGTTACCGGGGTCCGAGGCGGAAGGTGATACCGCTGCCGATGCGCAGGTCGTTCTGAAGATTATTCTGCGCGTTGGGAATGTAGGAGTGCACCCAGTCTGCTTCGACGATGATCCAGCCGAAGTGCGGGGCGATCGTCGTGCTGACGCCACCCCCAACGCTGAACGCCGCGCCCTTGACGTTCTCGACCGCCGTGTAGCTGGAGAGCTCCTGCGAACCGCCGCCGAGTATCTGGGCGTAGGGGACGTAGCGCCTGAAGACCGGGCGGAACCTGTAGCGCGGGCCGAAGAGATAGTTGAAGACCGTGATCGACTGGGTTGTGGAACCGACGGTATTGGTGTGCACGACCGCGAGGTCCGCGACGATACCAAAGCCGCGTGGCATATTGAAGACAGCCGAGCCATACCCGCCATTGGCCGAGAAGCAGCCGCGGCAATCGCGATGTTGGAGACCGTAAGCGGTTGGTTGCCGCCATTGTAGATCGCCGCGTTTAGGAGTCCACTAAGCCAACGCCGCGATTCACTAGCAAACGCCGTTTCGCGGGGATTTGGACTCCGGTATATCATTAGGCTATCGGGTTGCCGGGGAAGTGCGTCTAATCCTGGCCGGCGACTTTTCGGACCTGTCCGGTGGAGATGCTCCGTATTATGCCTAAGATTTCGAAGATTCTACTGCTCGCGGTGTCGGTGGTCCTGGTGCTCACGGTTTTCCTGGGCGTGAACTTGAGCGGCGTGAGCGCCGCGACCGGGCAGGACGGCGCCTATCGCCAGATCAATGTCTACACCGAGGTCCTGCAGAAGATCCAGGAAGACTACGTCACCGACCCCAACATCAATGAAGTGACCAATGGGGCGCTGCACGGGTTGCTGGAGTCGCTGGACGTGGATTCGAGCTACCTGACGCCCGCGGATTACAAGGCGTACAAGGACGACAAGGGCGGCAAGGCGCAGGCTGGGATCAACGTCTCCAAGCGGTACGGTTACGCGATCGTGGTGTCGGTGGTTCCGGGAGGTCCGGCGGGCACGGCTGGGCTGACCGATGGCGACGTCCTGGAAGCGATTGAAGGGCAGGACACGCGCAACATCTCCCTGGCGATGATCCAGCGGATGCTGGAGGGTGCGCCGGGCAGCACCTTGACGGTTGGGGTGGTACATCAGCCCAAGGTAGAGCCGGACAGAATCGCGATGAGGCGGAGCCTGACGGTGGTGCCTCCGGTGGTCGAGACGCCGTACGAGAACGGCTCGATCCTGTATCTGAAGCCGGAGATTCTGGATCACGACCACGTGCAGGAGGTCGAGGCGAAGCTGAAAGGGATGCAGAAGGCAGGCAACAAGAAGGTGCTGCTGGATCTGCGCGATGTGGCCGCGGGAGACATGACCGAGGCGACGCGGCTGGCCAACATGTTTCTGAAGAGCGGGACGATCGCGATTTTGGAGGGGCAGAAGTTCCCCAAGCAGGTGTTCGCTGCCGACCCTGCGAAGGCAATCCAGCCGACGGCCCCGGTGGTGGTGCTGGTAAATCGCGGAACGGCAGGGCCGGCTGAACTGGTGGCTGGAGCGCTGCTGGACAACAAGCGCGCCGACGTGGTGGGCGAGAAGACGTTCGGCGAAGGCACGCAGCAGAAGACGTTCGAACTGGCGGACGGCGCGGCGCTGATTCTGTCGGTGGCGAAGTACGAATCCCCCTCGGGCAAGAAGCTGCAGGATGAGGGGGTGACGCCGGATGTGCTGGTGGCCTCGGCGTTGGACGACGGCGCCGGTCTGGACGATGGGGCTGCGCCGGCTCCGGCAGCGACGACTACGGCTCCAGCTCCAGCGCCGGAGAAGAAGCCGAGCATTCAAGTGGATGAGCAGTTGAATAAGGCGCTGGACATACTGAAGAGCAAAGCGGCTTAAGGGCAGTGGTAAGTGATCAGTGGTAAGTGGTCAGCAAGAACATGCGGCTACGGACGAGGCTGCGTTCGGTGGGATTCTCGGGCGTGGGCCGTGGTTTCGCCATGCTACCGTTAAGGGGCCGTGCCCAGTTTATCCAGCGATCAGCGAGAGTCCCCGGAGCGGGTGAAGTTGCCGTGGTGGCGCAGGACCTTTGGCCACATGGGTGGGATGCATGTGCTGCATGGGCCGGCGTATCCGTCGCGGCGGATCGCGGTGCGGGCGACGTTCCTGATCCTGCTTGGGTTGTCCTGCTTGTTTGGGGTGATGTGCGGATTGATGCTGGTGTACTCCATCGATCTGCCGCAGATGGACGACCTGGTGCGCTACCGTCCGAACACCACGACCGAGCTGCTGGACATCAAGGGCCGCGAGATCGGGTCGTTTGCGCTGGAGCGGCGGGTGGTGCTGCCGTATACGGAGTTTCCGCCGGCGCTGCGGCAGGCGCTGATCTCGATCGAGGACAAGACGTTCGAGCGGAACTGGGGCGTGAACCTGATGCGCGCGGTGGGCGCGGCGTGGCGCGACCTGCACTCGCGCACGAGGGCGCAGGGCTCGTCGACGCTGACCATGCAGTTGGCGCGGAACCTGTTCCTGTCCAATGAGAAGACGTATGGGCGGAAGATCCAGGAGATATTGCTGGCGGTGCAGATTGAGCGGGTGTTCACCAAGGACCAGATCTTCCAGATGTACGCAAACCAGATCTATCTGGGGCACGGGACGTACGGGTTCGAAGCCGCGTCGGAGTACTACTTCAGCAAACATGCAAAGGACCTGACGCTGCCGGAGGCGGCGCTGCTGGCGGCATTGCCGAAGGGCGCGGAGTACTACTCGCCGGTGAACCATCCGGACCGGGCGCTGCGGCGGCGCAACCTGGTGCTGAGCGAGATGCGGGCCGACGGAAAGATTACGCGTGAGCAGGAGGAGGCGGCTGCGGCGGCCCCGCTGGGGCTGAATATTGAGCCGCCGCCGAACTCGCTGGCGCCGTACTTCGTGGAGGAGGTGCGGCGGCAACTGGAGAAGGAGTATGGGCAGGAGGAGGTGCACGGCGCGGGACTGCGCGTGTACACGACGCTGGACCTGGACCTGCAGATGGTGGCGAACAAGGCGGTGCTGGATGGAACCGCCGCGTACGAGCGGCGGCATGGGTGGAAGGGAAACCTGGAGAACATTGTGCGCGAGGGGCGGGACATGGGGACGTATCAGCATCCCGACTGGAACCAGGCGATTGCGAAGGACGGGTACTATCACGGGCTGGTGACGGAGGTTTCGCCGGCGCGGGTGATGGTGAAGGTCGGGCCGCAGCGGGCGGTGATGACGCCGGCGGACTGGGCGTGGACGCAGCATACAGGCGCGGGCAGCTTCCTTTCTGTGGGCGATGTGGTGTACGTGAAACTGGGCGGCGGCACGCCGGATGGAATCATGCACGCGGCGCTGGAACAGGACTCGGGCGCGCAGGCTTCGATGATGGCGGTGGACAACGCCAGCGGCGAGGTGCTGGCGATGGTGGGCGGGCGCGACTTCGCGCTGTCGCAATTCAACCGGGCCACGCAGTCGGAACGCGAGACGGGGTCGTCGTTCAAGCCGTATGTGTACACGACGGCGGTGGAAGCGGGCGCGAAGCCGACGGACATCATCGTGGACGGGCCGGTGAGCTTCCCGACGCCGAATGGGCCGTACACGCCGCACAACTACGAGGGCGACTACCGGGGCGCGATGACGCTGCTGAGCGCGTTTGCCGAGTCGAGAAACATTCCCGCGCTGAAGCTGGCGGACAAGGTGGGAATCCGCACGGTGATCGCGATGGCGCACCGGTTTGGCGTGACCAGCAACATTCCGGCGTTTCTGCCGGTGGCGATCGGCGCGGCGGACATCTCGCTGTATGAACAGGTGCAGTCGTTCAGCGTGTTTCCGAACGACGGGATCCGGATTCAGCCGCACTACATCCGCAAGGTGACGCAGGCGGACGGGTTGCCGCTGGATGAGGCGCCGGCGCAGGTGGCTGAGGTGATCTCGGTGGAGACGGCGCGGACGATGATGCAGTTCCTGGAGGCGGTGACGCACTTTGGCACGGGCGCGGCGGCGGCGCAGTTGAAGCATCCGCTGGGCGGCAAGACGGGCACGACCAACGACTTCACGGACGCGTGGTTCATCGGATTTTCGCCGTCGGTGACGTGCGGGACGTGGATCGGGTTCGACAACCGGCAGACGCTGGGCGAGAAGGAGACGGGCGCGAAGGCGGCGCTGCCGATGTGGATGGACTTTATGCGGGCGGCGATTGCGAACAAGCCGGACGAGAAGTTCCCGGAGGGGAACGCTCCGGAGAAGCAACTGGATGTGCCGCTGACGCCGCCGGACGAGGCGCCGGTGGTCGAGGAGATTCCGAAGACGCCGGATGCAACGGAGCCGGATGCGACGGAGCCGGAAGGGCCGGCGGCGGCACCGGCTGCTCCCGCGGGCGCGCCGACGCCGCAGTAGTGGTTAGTGGCTAGTGGTTAGTGGCTAGTGGTTAGGGCGTGTTCACACTACGGCTAATCTGTGTTAATGTTTGTGGATGGAGATCACGGAAGCGCAGTATGAGCGGATCAAGGATGCATTGCCGGTGCAGCGCGGCAACGTGCGTTT
>Ga0224555_1000156_pt1 | contig 97991 bp, 64 predicted proteins | sample 714S23034metaG_FD_180687 | JGI IMG/M metagenome (GOLD analysis project Ga0224555, IMG submission 180687) | Peat soil microbial communities from Stordalen Mire, Sweden - 717 S2 30-34 | ecosystem: Environmental > Terrestrial > Soil > Wetlands > Peat | place: Sweden: Norrbotten County, Stordalen... | reverse complement strand
GCTTTTCGGAATGAGCGCCGTCGTGGCGGCCGACAAATTTGCCGCCGCGCGCGCCGCCATGCTGGAGGAAATCGAGCGCGCGCAACAGGAGCGCGCGCCCGCCGCCGAGTTGGCCAAAGTCATCAAACAATTCTCCGCCGCCACCCTGGCCACCCGCAAAACCATGCAGGGCCAGGCGCAGGACCTCGGCTCCAATTGGATGGCCGCCGGCGACCTGAACTTTTCCGAACGCTACCTGGCCGCCGCCCGCCAGGTCACGCCGGAGGCCTTGCGGCGCGCCGCCCGCCAATACTTGACGCCCTCCAACCGCACGCTTTACGCCCTGCTGCCGCCCGGGGCCGCGCCCAAAGCGGCGGAAATCGCGCGCGCGTCCGTCGAATCGGCCACGCAAAAGATCGTGTTCCCCAACGGCCTGCGGCTGCTGGTCAAGGAGGACCACCGCCTGCCGTTCATCGAATTGCGCGCCGTCTTTCAAGCCGGCGTGCTCGTCGAGTCCGGGCGCGACAACGGGCTGACACAACTCACTTCCAAAATGCTGTTGCAGGGCACCCGCAAGCGCGACGCCGCGCGCATCGCCACCGCCATCGAGTCGGTGGGCGGCAGCATCGAAAGTTTCGGCGGCAACAACAGTTTCGGTTTGACAGAGGAAGTGTTGAGCGGGGATTTCAACATGGGCCTGGAGATTTTTGCCGACGTGCTGCTCAACCCGTCCTTTCCCAAGGACGCTTTTGCGAGGGAGCAAGGCATCCAATTGGAGATGATTCGCGCGCAGCGGGACAATCTGCTGCACAGTTGCAACCAGGCCATGCGCAAGGCCCTCTTCGGCCCCGCCGGCTACGGATTGGACCCGCTCGGCACGGAGGAGAGCGTGGGGTCGTTGCGCCCCGCCGACGCGGAGGCCTTCCATCGCCGCCTGGCCGTGCCGAACAATTGTGTCCTGGCCGTCTATGGCGACGTTTCCACCGGCGCGGTGAAAAAGGCCGTCCAGCAAGCCTTGGGACGCTGGAAAAAAGGCGGGTCCGTCCCAGTGCCGGAGAACGGCGCGCCCGCGTTGACGGAAATCAAGCGCGTCGTGGAAACACGCGACAAAAAGCAAGCCGTGTTGCTGATCGGTTTTCCGGGCCTGACCATCAGGGACCCCGACCGCTACCCGCTGGAACTTTTGCAGGAGGGTTGCAGCGACCTTGGCTCGCGCCTTTTCCTGCGCGTGCGCGAGAAACTCGGCCTGGCCTATTACGTGGGGGCGCAGAATTTTCTCGGCCTGGCGCCGGGCTATTTCGCCTTTTACGCCGGCACCGCGCCTGAAAAACTGGGGGAGGTCGAACGCGAGCTTTTGCAGGAAGCCGCCTTGCTGCGGGCGGAGGGATTGACGGCCGAGGAATTGGCGCGCTGCAAGGCCAAAGTCATCGGCCAGCGAAAAATCGCCCGGCAGGACCTCGGCGGGCTGGCCCTGACGATGGCGCTGGACGAGCTTTACGGCCTGGGCTACGGCCAGATTGACACCGAAGACGCCCGATACGAAGCGGTCACGCTGGAGCACGTCAAAGCCGTGGCCGGAAAGTATTTGACACCCGCGTCCGCCGTCATCGCCGTCATCAAGCCGGGGGAGTGACGGGCGGATTCCCCGCGGGGAGAGTGACGGTAAACTCCGCGCCCTGGCCGGGGGCGCTGGCGACGGCCGCCGTGCCCCCGTGCGCTTCGACCACCGCCTTGACAACGCTCAATCCCAGCCCCAATCCGCGCTGCGACCGGCTTTTGTCGCCGCGATAGAGCCGCTCCCAAATCCGGCGTTGCTCCGCGGGAGGAATGCCGATGCCGGTGTCGCGGAAACGCACGACCGGATGGCCGGCTTCGCGCCCGGCGGTGATGGTCACGGCGCCGCCCTCGGGGGTGTATTTGAGGGCGTTGTCAAGCAGGTTGCCAAAGGCCTGCCGGATGCGCGTGGCATCCACCGAGGCCTGGCAACCGGGCGGCAACTCGGCCGTCACCCGGATCTTCTTCTCTTCGGCGACATATTCGTAAAGCTCGACGACTTCACGAAGGAGCTGGCAAAGGTCCACCGTCCGCCGCTCCAGGCGCATGGTGCCCGCCTCGGCTTCGGCGATGTCCATCAGCGTTTTGATCATGCTCAGGACACGGTCGGATTCCTCCATGCAATCGGCCAGGCTCTCGCGCATGGCGGCGGGGCCGGCGTTGTCGCGCAGGGCCAGTTCCGCCGAGCCGCGCAGGCGCGTCAAGGGCGTGCGCAAGTCGTGGGCGACGTTGTCCATGGACTCGCGCATGGCGCGGATGAGGGCCTGGTTTTTGTCCAGCATGGCGTTGAACAGGCGCGCCAAGTCGTCCAATTCGTCGCGCGAGAGGCGGGTGGGCACGCGGGCGTCCAGGTTGCCGGTGGCGATGATGCCGCTGGCGATGGCGACGATCTGGCGCACGGGCAACAAGGCGCGATGAGCCAGAAACCAGCCGAAGATGACGCCCAGCAGCGCGATGGCAAAAGTCACGGGCAGGGCGGTTTCCTGCGCCGGCTGCCACAGCAAGGCGCGGTTGTTGGTGCTCCGTCCGACGACCAGGCGGGAGCCATCGGGCAGGTTGGCGGGCACAAAGGTGTAATCCCGTTCCGCGTTTTTGGGCACGCGGGTGATTTCAAATTCCCGCACTTCCAGTTGGCCGGGCCTGATTTTGAAGCCCATCCAGCCGTCGGGAATGAACACCGGGCTGGAGTACCGTTTGGTGACCAAAGTGACGAAGAAGGACCGCTCGTCGGAGGGGTTGTTTTCCTGGGAGGCGACGCTTTGCAAGGCTGGCAAGCCGCCCGCCACGTACACGGCCGCGTATTCCTTGAGCTTGGCCACGATGATTTCCTGGTCCTTGTGATAGAGGGCGGAGGCGACAAGATAGTAGCCCAGCAGCAGCAGCGCGCCGGTGCTGACCGCGAAAATCAGCGCGTACCACAAGCTGAGCCGGAAGGCGAAGCTGTGAAAAAGCTTACGTGCCTCGAAGGACATAGCCTACCCCACGCATGGTCTGCAGCCGCGTCTTGTCGGGATCCATCTTGGCCCGCAACCGATGCACCAGGACATCCACCACGTTGGTCTGGGGATCGAAACTGTAATCAAAAATGTGTTCCAGAATCATGGTCTTGGTCACGGTCCGGCCCGGATGGCGCATGAGATATTCCAGCAGGGCGAACTCGCGGGTTTGCAATTCCACCTGTTGGCCGCCGAGCGTGACGGTGCGCGTCAGCAACTCCATCGTCAGGTCCCCCACGGTCAGCCGGGTGGGTTCGACGGTTTGGGTGGCGCGGCGGATGAGCGCGTGCAGCCGGGCGGTCAATTCGGAGAAGGCGAACGGCTTGGTCAGATAATCGTCCCCGCCGGCTTGCAGTCCTTTGATGCGGTCGTCCACGCTGGCTTTGGCGCTGAGGATGATGACGGGCACGCGGATTTTCCGGCTGCGCATGCGCTGGATCAAGCTCAAGCCATCGAGCTTGGGCAGCATGACATCCACCACGGCGGCGTCGTAGGGGGTCGTTTCGGCCAGCGCCAGCGCCTCCTGGCCGTCGGCGCAACGATCCACCGCGTAGCCGGCCTGCTTCAGCCCTTTGGCGATGAAGGAGGCGATCTTGTTGTCATCCTCAACTACTAGTATGCGCATGTCCGGCGTCAGCATATCAAACAGGGGCCGTTTTCCCAAACAGGAAAGAGCCCGGACGGCCTAACGAGGTGCATTTCACGTTTTTTGGTGTCTTTCCTAATCTTACTCCTAATCTTACTCCTAATCTTACTCCTAATCCGCACGCTGGAGGGGGTATGAGATTAGGATTAAGATTAGGAGTAAGATTAAGAGGGGAACCCACAAAAGTGAAATGCGCCCGACCTGACAAAAAACCTCTCCCGCGCCCGCGCGGGCGGGACACGGGAGAGGCCAGGGAGCGCGGCAGGCTTCAACCGGCGTTGCTCTCGTCCACCGCAACGTAGTGGCTGCCGTCCTTGCTCCACACGCGGAGCAGGGTCGTTTTGGTCCTGGCGTGTTCCGTCAAGCGCACGGCGTCGTTGGCGCCGGCCACATCGTGATGATTGATCTCCATGATGACGTCGCCGGGCTTGAGGCCGGCCGCGGCCGAGGCGGAATTGGGGGCCACTTCTGTCACCACGGCGCCTTTGATATGATCGGGAATGTTCAATTGCTGGCGGGCCTGGGCATCAAGGTCGCTCACCCCTACGCCTTGCAAGGCGTCGTTGCCGCCGGAGCTGTCGGAATCGTTGCCCGCCAACCGCTCCTCGCCCGGCACTTCCTTCACCTTGACTTCAAGCGTCTTGTTGCTGCCGTTGCGCAGGACTTCCACCGGGACGCGGTCGCCCGGGGGAGTGTTGGCCACCTCCAACCGGAGACGACGAACGTCGCTGACTTTGTGGCCGTTGAACTCCAGGATCACGTCGCCGCTCTTGAAACCCGCCTTGTCCGCCGCGCCATCGGGTTCCACTTCGCCCACCAGCGCGCCCTGGTTGTTCTTGAGGCCGAATTCCTTGGCCAGCAGCGGGGTCACATCCTGAATCCGCACGCCCAGGTAGCCGCGAGTCACCTTGCCATGCTCAATAAGGCTGACCATGACGGACCGGGCCAAATCAGTCGGAATGGCGAACCCGATGCCCTGATTGCCGCCGCTGCGGCTGTAAATGGCGGTGTTGATGCCGACCAATCGGCCCTCCGCGTCCACCAGCGCACCGCCGGAATTGCCCGGATTGATGGCCGCGTCGGTCTGGATGAAGTCCTCGTAATCCTCAATGCCCATGCCGCCGCGCCCGGTGGCGCTGATGATGCCCATGGTGACGGATTGGCCGATGGCAAACGGATTGCCGATGGCCAGCACCACGTCGCCGACTTCGCTCTGACTGCTGTCGGCAAAGGTGATGGCGGGTTGGTCGTTGGCGTCAATTTTGATGACGGCCAGGTCCGATTTGGGGTCCTTGCCGACCACTTTGGCCTTGAGCACCCGGCCATCGTTGAGGGTCACTTTGAGTTCATTGGCGCCATCCACGACGTGGTTATTGGTCAGGATGTAGCCGTCCTTGGTGACGATAACCCCGGAGCCGACGCCGCGTTCGGGCGGGGTCATGAACCTTGGGCGCCCGCCTCCGAATTGGTTGCCAAAGAACTGGCGAAAGAGGGGATTATCCGGGAAGCCGGCCTCCGTCTCTTTGCCCGGGATGCTGACTTCAACTTTGACCACGCTGGGGACGACTTTTTTGACAATCGGGGCGAAGCTGGTGGAGGTTTTGACCTCATTGGCCAGCGGCCGGTTATCCACGATAAGGCCAAGGGATTTGGTCTTGGCGGCCTGGTCGCTGGCATGGACCGTCAGGACCAGGGCGCCAGCGCCGGCCAGGACTGAGCCGCCCAAGAGAAGGGCGGCCATTTTCCGCGATAACTGATTTAGTTTCATAATTGATTCCAAGTTCTGTTTTCGTTGTTAATTCATCAACTGCCCGCAATATGCGACAGCCGGATGACGGGACCCTTACGTGAACATTACAAGTTGGTAATGGAGATCGCGTCTTGCGCGCGCATTTCTCAGGCGTCTCTGTCTAAACCAGCAGTGTGCATTGGGGTCACATCTAAACATTCTACATTTGCATGAAGAAAGAGATTTAAAATGTAGAATGTTTAGATGTGACCCCAATGGCTTTCAATGGCTTTCAGGCAAAAAGGGGTCTGGACAAGAATATTTGAATGTTTCACTTGCAACGGCGTCTATACATGATAGTGTGTAGTATGTGAGGGCGCCTCCGCCGGGCTCTGCGGCGGACAGGTTGGCGCCCTGTTCTTTGAAATTTTGCAGTGCGGGAAAAGGGAAAGAACCGTCCCAGGCCAATGTGGGGCAGAGGGGGAAAATGCCAAAGGCTGAATGCTGAATGCTAAAGGCTAAAACGGGAAGCCGCAAAAGTTCAATTCGGGCCTCCGGTTGAGGGTGGACGGAATGACGCCGATCACGCCTGGCGACGGGGCTGCTAACGTCTAATAACGGCTAATAACGCCTCAAAAAGAAAAAAACAGGGGGGTTGAAGGATGACGCAAAAGCTCAATCCGCCTTCGCTGCGCTACGGCGCGACAAGTCCGGCTTCGCTACGCTCCCGGCGGCGTTGCGCCTTTTCAAAACGGGCGGTTCTTCACGGCTTGGCGGAGGGGCGGGAGAGAAGTTCGATGGCTTTGAGCAAGGGCGCGTCGCCCGACAAACGCAGTTGTTCCGCCGTCATTTCGCGTTCGGCCGCGGGGCGTAGCGGGATGGCTTGGGGCGCAAGATTGACTTTGACGTCCGGCTCGATGCCGCGATGCCAGAAGGAGACTTTGTTGGGCGTCAGCCATTCCTGCACGGCCAGCAGCAGGGCCGAGCCGTCGGGGAGTTGGAATTGCGTCAAGACCGTGCCGGTGCCCAGGGTTGTGTCTCCGATCAGCAAGGCGCGGTGGGCGTCGTGCAACGCGCCGGCCACGATCTCTGAATCGCTGGCCGAACCGCCATTGACCAGCACGGCCAGCGGGATGTCCGCCGCCAGGCCGCCGGGCCGCACGGGGATGGGCGTGATGATGCCGCTGGCGTTCTTTTCCCATAAGACGTTGCCCGTTTTGAGGAACTGGCTGGCGGTCTCAATGGCCTCGTCCAGCGCCCCGCCGGGATTGTTGCGCAGATCAAGAACAATTCCTTGCAGGCGCTCCTTCTGGATTTCCTGCAAGGCCTTGCGCAGGTCAGCCGTCTCGCCGTCGCTGAACATGGCGATGCGCACGTGGGCGAAGTTGGAGCCTGGCAGCCGCTGCCAACTGACGTTGTTGAGTTTGATGGCGGCGCGGACGATCTTGATTTCGCGGCGGCGTCCGTCGCTGGGATTGGACACGGTCAAGGCCACCGGCTGCCCCGCTTCGCCGGACATTTTGGCGGAGATATGGCTGATGGGCATGCCCGCCACCGGGCGCCCGTCCACCTCCAGGATCACGTCGCCCGGCCGCACGCCCGCCTGTTGGGCCGGCGAACCGTCCATGGGCGCGACCACCACCGTCTGGTGGTTGGTGGTCTGGATGATTTCCACGCCGATGCCGTTCAACTTGCCTTGCACGGCCGCGCCGGCTTTGCGGGCTTCGGAGGCGCTCAGATAGACGCTGTGGCCGGCGTCGCCCAGCGATTCGGTCATGCCGCTGATGGCGCCGGCGGCCATGGCGGCATGGCGCACGGCGGCGCGGTCCACGTAATACTTGTCAATGATGTTCCAGGCTTGCGCCATGAGCCGGAAGTCGCCCGCCGCGCTGGCGGGGATGCCGCTCATCAGGACCCAGCGTTCCAGCGCGGCCCCCGCGCTCAGGGAGGCGACGAATAACAGCGCCACCAGGTACTCGCGCCGGACACGGCAGGAGAAAAGGGTCAGCTTCTGGCTTGGGTCCGGCGAGGGATTCATGCTAATCCAGGTCAATCGGTTGGAAGCGCGGCACCAGGGCCTTCATGATCCCCCAGGCGGCCAGGTAACTCAACGCGCACAGAATGAACATGAAAAGGTAGGCCGTTTGCGGCGTGTCTTGGTAATGATCCGTCAGCGCCCCGGCCAACAGTTGGACGATCACCCCGCCGATGCCCCCGGCCATCGTGCCGATGCCGGTGACCGAGCCGACGGCTCTTTTGGGGAACATGTCCGAAACGGTGGTGAACAAATTGGCCGACCAGGCCTGGTGCGCGGCCGCGCCGATGCAGATGGCGGCCACCGCCAGCACCGCCGCCCTTTTCCCGAAATGGCTGACGTTGCCAAAGTATTGCGTCGTCAGCACGGCCAGCGGAAACAGCGCGATGAGGAACATGGCCGTCATGCGCGCCTTGTAAACAGGCATCCCTCTTTTGATGAGCATCATGGGCAGGCCGCCGCCATAAACGCTGCCCACGATGGCCACGCCATAGACGATGAAGGTCGGCAGCATGACATCGTGTTTGGTCATGCCAAATTGCTTTTTCAAATAGTCCGGCAGCCAGAAAAGGTAGAACCACCAAACGCCATCCGTCATGAATTTGCCGGAAAAAAACGCCCACGTCTGGCGGCGGCGAAAAAGCCTCCACCAGGACACCGGTCTGGCCGGGTCGCCGGAGGACTTGTCCACGCCCGCTTCATCATCAAGATGAATATAAGCATGTTCCGCCGGGGAAAGCCGCTTCTGTCGGGCGGGCACTTCGTAAAGCCAAAACCAAAAGATCAGCCAGAAAAAGCCCGCCGCGCCGGTCAGAATGAAGGCCATTTTCCAGCCGCGTTCGTCCCCAAAATGAATCATGCACCAGGGCACAAACAAGGCCGCGATCATGGCGCCGCAATTGGAGCCGCTGTTGAAGATGCCGGTGGCCAGGGCGCGTTCCCGTTTGGGAAACCACTCCGCCACGGTTTTGATGGAGGCCGGGAAATTGCCGGCTTCGCCGATGCCAAAGGCGCTGCGGATCAAAATGTGCATGGTGAGCAGCCGTCCGACAAAGGCGTTGAGGATGCCAAAAATGGACCATATTATCAGCGCCAGCGCCAGGCCCAGTTTGGTCCCGATTTTATCAATGACCCAGCCGGCGATAAGGGTCATGCCGGCGTAAAATCCGGTGAAGAAGGCCGTCAAGGTGGCAAAGTTCGTGTTGGTCCAGCCGAACCCGCCTTGCGCCGCCGGCGCGCAAAAGTATTCCTTCAGGTAGCTGATGACCTGGCGGTCGGTGTAATTGACAGTGGTGGCGAAAAACAGCAGCCCGCAGATAACCCAGCGATAGTGGCCCGCCGGACTGACCGCGGGGCTGGCGTTGGTGGACGCTTCATGGACGGATAAAGCCATTTCCTTTCAATTGCCTCAAACGCGGCCAAAAGCCAAGCGGACTTTCCGGGTTATTTCCCGCCGGACAGGATTGGAAGGCTGAAAAAACCGCCGCCTCCGCGAAACGCGCGCTACCCGAAATGGCTCTATCGGCCCGAAAGGTAGGCTTCCATCTGGTCAATGGCGGCGTTCTGGGCGGAGATGATCCAATTGACCATGTCGCCGATGGAGACGAAACCGACCATGCGGCCCTCTTCCATCACCGGCAGATGGCGGATGTGCTTTTCGGTCATCAGGCGCATGGCGTCCTCGACCGTGTCATTGGGCGTGATGGTGGCGACATGGGTGGAGAGGATGTCCCGCACCAGGGTGGCGTGGGAGGTTTTGCCCTCCAAGGCCACCTTGCGCGTGTAATCCCGCTCGGAGAAAATGCCCACGAGCTTGTCGTTTTCGACGACGGGCAGGGCGCCAATGTTTTTTTGGGCCAGGAATTGAATCGCCTCAAACACGGTGGCTTGGGGCGAAATGGTCCACACGGTTGCTCCTTTGTGGTGCAAAATCGTGCCGATAGTTCCGGTTGTGGTTGTCATGCTACGCTGTGAAAATAGCCTGCCGGGGGCGCGAAGCCAAGAGAAATCTTTTAATATTTTGATGCAAATTCGGGCGCTTTTGGCCATGATGGCCCCTACGCCATGCCGCGCACTTTCGGCCATATCGAAACGGAGCTGCTGCCATGATGAAGAAGCCAGGCTTGGACCTATGGATATCGGCCTTGGTCGTCCTGGGCATGGCGGGGCGGCTGTGCGGGAGTCAAACTAATCTTATCGGCGCCGATGCCGGCGACTACGTCGTTACATCCTGGCATATCCGGGATGGGTTGCCTTCGGATAGGATACGGGCGGTCTTGCAGACGCGCGACGGATACATTTGGGTGGCGACGTTTAACGGGCTTGCCCGGTTTGATGGAGTGGCGTTTCAGCGGTTCAATGACGCCAACACGCCCCAGTTGCGCAATAATCTGGTCAATTGCCTCTTCGAGGATGCCGAGGGCCGCTTGTGGGCGGGGAGTGACACAGGCGAGATAACGTGGCGCGATGCTTTCGGTTTTCATCCCTTGGTGACCTCCAAGACTTGGCATCCCTCGCCGGTGGACCGTTTTGCGCAGGGCGCCGATGGCGGCATGTACGCCGTGGATCGGGATGGCCGGATCTTGCGTTTCCGCGATTGCAAAGCTCAGGGGGAAGTCCGCAATTCTTTGGAATCGCAGTATTCCGATTTGACGGTGGACCGGCAGGGGCAGGTCTGGGCGGTTCGGTTCGGCGGCGGGTTGTTTCGCCTGCAAGGCAACGAGGTCATCCCCGACGGGCCGGAACCCAACCCGGACGTTTATCGTGATGTGGCCCGCGCGTCGCGTGGAGGTGTTTGGGTGCGAGACGGCCCCCGCCTGCGGCGTTGGGAGGGCGGCAAATGCGTGGAAGATCGGGGGCTTCACTCCTGGAAAACCGAACGTGGCGTCGCCTTGTACGAAGCCCGCAACGGGGACGTCTGGGTCGGAACGCCGGATGAAGGCGTCTTTGTCGTGGCGGCGGACGGTTCGGAACATGGCATCAACGGGGCCGGGGAGTTGAACCGCTACCCTGTCTCCAGCATCACGAGCGATCAGGAACAAAACGTCTGGATCGGCACCGACGGGGGCGGGTTGAAATTATTGCATCACCGGGTGCTGTTTATGATCAATTCCCAGGACCAATGGCAAAGCCGGGCCGTGTTATCGGTTTCTCCAGCCCGCGATGGCGGCTTGTGGGTCGGGACAGAAGGGGCGGGCATTTATAAACTGGAGGGCGGCCGTTTTACGAGTTTGAAGGGACCGCCCATTCCCGCGGCGCGGGACGTTCGCTGCATCATGGAAAGCCAGCCGGGACGCGTCTGGGCTGGCACGCAAGGGGCCGGCCTGCTGACCAACAACGCCGCGGGGGAGTTTGTGCCGGTGGCTGTCCCGCAAGTTCCTGCGAGCCTGCAATTATTTTACGCGCTCTACCAGGACAGGGGCGGCGCAGTGTGGATGGGAACGCAAGACGGCTTGGTGTGCTTCAGTGACGGTCAATGGTCCCGCATTGGCGCCACCTTGTATCGTTCGGAGGTGCGTTGCATTGGACAATCGCCGGACGGGGCCGTTTGGATTGGCATGAGAGGCGGCGGCGTGGCGCGGTATAAAGACGGCCACTTTACGCAGTACCAGTCTCCGGCGGGGTTGACCTACGAATATATTTCATGCCTGTTGGCTGACGCGGATGGAACCGTTTGGGTTGGGACGCCCGGGGCGGGATTGATCCGCTGGAAAGATGGAGTGATTTCCAAGGTCATGTCCCGCGACGGGTTGCCGAGTGATTTTATTTGCAATATCCAATCCGACGGCGCCGGACACCTTTGGATAGGTTCCTATGCTGGAATTCTCAGAGTGGACAAGGAATCCCTGGAGCATGAGTCCGGGGAGCCGCTGAATTACATTCTGCTGGATTCCAGCGACGGCTTGACGTCGTTGGAGATGGCTGGCGGAAACCAGCCTTCCGCCTGCACGACTTCCGACGGACGGCTTTGGTACGCCACCAGCGGGGGGCTGGCCATGGTGGATCCAGCGCGAATCACGCCTAACCCACTGCCGCCGCCGGTGCGGTTGGAGGAAGTGCTGGTCAATGGGAAGGCGATGCCGTTGCCAGCGAAAATCGTCGCGCCGCCGGGGGCCGGGTCGTTTGAGTTTCATTACACCGCGTTAAGTTATTCCGCGCCCCAACGCTGCCGGTTTCGTTATCGCCTGGAGGATGTGGATTCGCAATGGACCTATGCCGGCAACCGGAGATCGGCTTATTACTCGCGGCTGCCGCCCAGCCAGTATCGCTTTCATGTTATCGCCTGCAATGGCGACGGGGTTTGGAACACCGAAGGCGCGGCCGTGTCTTTTGTCGTGTTGCCCTTTTTTTGGGAACGCTGGTGGTTCGCGCCGCTCTGTTGGATGTCGGGCCTGTCACTCGTGATCGCAGCCATATTGACGGTGGTGCGGCAACGGCATAGACGCCGGTTGGTCGCGCTGGAGCGCGAGCGGGCGGTGGAACGGGAACGGTTGCGGATCGCACGGGATTTGCATGACGATTTGGGAGGAGGCTTGACCGAAATCAGCCTCAACAGCGCGCTGGCGCAGGACCCGGCCCTGGCGGCGCAGGAAACGCGCCAATACATCCGCGAGATCAGCGGCCGCTCGGTGGAAATGGTCAACGCGCTGGACGAAATAGTGTGGGCCGTCAATCCTAAGAATGATGATCTCAACTCGCTCGTCACCTATTTCTGCCAGTACGCGGGAAGATTTTTGCAGAGCGCGTCCCTGTCGTGCCGCATTCAAATCCCGCCGCGCCTTCCCGCCACGCCGTTGAGCGCCGAACAGCGGCACAATCTCTTTCTGGCGTTCAAGGAAGGCTTGAACAATGTGGTCAAACACGCAGCCGCTTCGAGTTTTCGCTTCAGTGTCGCCGTCGAGTCGCGGACGCTGCGGATGGAACTGCAAGACAACGGCCGCGGCTTTTCCGAACCGGCTGACGGGGCGGCGGGCGATGGCCTGCGGAACATGCGCGAACGCCTGCGACAGATTGGCGGGCGTTGTGAGATGGCCAGCGCGCCGGGTGAAGGAACCAGTCTGGTGTTTATTTTGCCGCTTTGAGGCCAGACAGGTTCATTTGAACCATTGCCAAACAACGGCAACAGCCGGAAACTCCTGAACATAAGCCGATGAATATCGTGGATGCCGAAGCCGGATTGGTTGGGAAAACCGGGCCAAAACCCGAGGGCCCGCCGCCCATTCCGGTGGCCGTAGTGGAGGACAACTCGACGGTGCGCCGCGATCTGGAACGATTGATCAATCGCGCGGCGGGATTCCGTTGCATCTGCGCTTGCGCGGACGGCGCGGAGGCGTTGCGGGTCTTGCCGGGCCACAAGCCTCAAGTCGTCTTGATGGACATTCAAATGCCGAAAATGTCCGGCGTGGAATGTGTGGCGTGTCTCAAAGTCCTCCTTCCCTCGGCGCAAGTCATCATGCTGACGGTCTATGAAGATACGGACACCATTTTCAAGGCGCTGCGAGCGGGCGCCTCGGGGTACTTGTTGAAACGATGCGCGCACGACGGCATCCTGCCCGCCATCCGCGAGATTTTGGAGGGAGGCGCGCCGATGAGCATCGCCATCGCGCGCAAAGTGGTGGCCGCCTTTCACGAACCGGCGGCGCCGGAGCAGGCTCATGTCGCGTTGAGCGCGCGCGAGCGGGAAATTCTGGACCTGCTTTCCGAAGGCCTGAGCAATAAAGAAATCGGGGCCAAGCTGAACCTGAGCCAGTTTACCGTCCGCAACCATCTGGCCAAGGTATTTGAAAAGCTGCACGTGCGCAGCCGCACTGAGGCTGTGATGGCCTACCTTCGCCCGCCGCGATAGGATGGTACATAAGTACCATTGTCGGAAACCCTCCCGTTCAACTAAGCTGGCTCGCAATGAATCTCAAAACAACGGCCTTGAATTACTATCGCCATCTGGCGGGCCGGAGTTTTGTTCAAGCCTAAACGCAAAATATACAATACCTCTATGAAAAAGCTGTTCCTTCCCATTCTCGGCCTCGCGTTCCTGCTCTGCGGCACGATGAAATCATTTTCGTGGCCTGTGTACGACCCGTTCGACTACACGCCCGGCCAAACGGTTTGGGGGCAATACGACACCAATACGCAGGATTATTGGATGGAAATAGACTCCGCCGCCAGCGCGGCTAACGCGATTATTATTGCCAACCAGGCGGTGACCTATCCGGGGTTGCCCGCCAGCCCGGGGTATTCATTCCTCCTGACCAATGTGAACGGCGCCCAGGGCCCGCGCATGTTCATCACGTCCAATTCCCTCAATTGGCCGGGCAATGGCGGCGGCTTTATTCCAAACAATATAGAAGTCCTTACTTCACTCATCATTGATGTGACGAATATGGGCGCCCTTTACACCAACGCGGGCAACCAGTTTATGATTGGCTATAACGACCAAGGGTCCGTTTCCCCGCAAGGCGGCAATCCAGGAACGATAGTCGATCGCATTTATTTCAAGGCCGTGCAAGATGGGACGGGCACCAACTACATCGTCGGAATCTCCAAGCAAGGTGAGGGTCCATACTATGCAACCAATATTCTCGGTGTGAATCAGCAGCACCTTATCGTCATGGATTCGGTCATCACCAACGACCCAGTCGGCGAGGCGGGAAATCCTACTACTGACCTTCTCCTGCTTTGGGTGGACCCGCCCGCCAGTTCGTTCGGCGCGGCAACCGAGCCAACGCCCTCCGTGACGGAGAATCCCGGTTTGGGGGGCAACCTGACGCCGTACACCTCGTGCATCATTTTTGAGAACCGTTCGACCGTAACGCCCGTTACGCTGATAGGCCAATTCCGATATGGCACCAACTGGTCCTGGATCACAGGTGGACCGTGCATCAGCAACAACCAGCCCGGTTCGGTCTATTTCTATATTCCTTCTCCAATTTCTCTGACGGCCACACCGTTCTACAACGGTTCCCCGAACACGTATCAATGGTGCTTCAACGGTGTCAATTTGACTAACGGCCCCAGCATCACCGGTTCCGGCGCGACCGTCGGCGGCGCCCAAACAACCAACCTGTCGCTGGTCAATACGACCACCGCGGACAGCGGCAATTACACCGTGATCATTTCCAATGCGGTCGGTGCCTTTACCAGCGTGGTCAGCACGGTGTCGGTGCAATCCCCCGTGGCTCCCAGTGTCACGGCCCAGCCAAGCCCCGCGACGATCCCGCTCTATCATGGCGGGAGCACGCATGTCTCTTTCACGGCCGCCGGTTCGACGCCGATTTTCTATTATTGGTATTCCAATACCACAGTGGTGGGGGTGACGACCAATGTCGCGTCCTTCCTGTATAGCAACGTCCAAGCCACGGCCAGTGTCTATTGCCTCGTCAGCAATCCGATAGGGACCATCTACACGCAGACTAATACCATCCAGTTGCTGCCGCAACCAACGGCGCCTTATCCACTGGCTGTCATAAACGACAAACCGATGGCCTTTTGGCCGTTGAGCGAACATCCTGATAACAGTTCCGGGAATAACGGCGCGCTGGCTTTTGATTTCGTGGGCGGCAATGACGGCGTTTACAGCAACACCATCATCGCTCAACCGAGCTACGGCCCCGGTTTGGCCACTCAGTATGGCTATCCCACCCCCAGCGATACAAACACCGCGGCCGAATTCGGATATTATCCCACCGAAGGCAGCACCAACAGCTACGTGGGCGACATTCCCAACATCGACTTCACTGCGGCGGCGGATAGCCCCTCGTTCTCGGTGGAAGCCTGGGTCAATGCCGAAGGCAACAGTGAAGGCACCTCCGGCTCCGCTGACCCCGCCGGCATCATCGTCGCCAAAGGCTGGGGCAACGCCAACAGCGGCTCCGACGAGTTTGGGTTGGAATACTCCGGCGGCAACACCGGCGGCGGCGTTGGATGGTCCTTTTACGTTCGGGACCAAAGCGGGATAGCGTTTTTCGCCACCAAAAACACGGGTATCGATGCCAACTGGCACCATCTGGTCGGCGTTTTCGCCGAGCCGACGCCCACGTTGATGGTGCCTGTGTTGTCCCTCTACATGGACGGCGTGCTGCTTACCAGTAACACGGGCTACGCGGCCAGTCAGGGAACAAACACCATCGGCGTTTACAATTCCACCTTTCCATTGACGATCGGATCGGCTGGATCGACGCTCGCTAATGCTACGAACGCCCCGGATAAGAACTGGTTCGGCGACATAGCCGACGTGGCCATTTACAAGTATGCCCTTACGGCCAACCAGGTTTCCAACCACTACTGGTCGGCTGGACTGCCGCCGACCATTGAGGTTCAACCGCCAGGATCGGTTGATGTCAGTGACGGCGGTTCGGTGTCCGTCTCGGTGTCCGTCGCCGGCACGGCGCCGTTGTCCTACCAGTGGATTGACGGCAACACCTCCAATCCGATTCCTGGACAGACCAACGCCACTCTGGTCGTTTCGAACATCACCGCTAACGACAGCTACGCCCTCCAAGTCACCAGCCCTTACGGCTCTGCCACCTCGGCCTCCACCAGTGTCTCGGTGAAATTCGCTCCCGAAATAGAGCAGGATATCGCCCCTTCCACGCCCACCGTCGTGGTCGGGAATTCCGTGTCGTTTGTGGTTGGCGTTGATGGAGCGTCACCCATTACCTATTGGTGGCAGTTTAACTCGCAAACGATCTCGGCCAACCCGAGGTTCACCGGCATCGCCAGCAATGTTTTGACCATCAGCAACGTGCAGCTTGGCGACGCGGGCACTTATCAATTGTTCGCCAGCAACTCCTACGGCGGCCCCGTTTCGAGCAGCCAGGCGACTCTGACCGTCACGCCTTGGCTGGGCCTTAGCGGCGGCAATACTTGGGGCACTGAATCGTCCAATCCCAACCCTTATCCTCAAAACAACGAACTGGACTTAACCACAACCGCAGCAAGCCAGGATACGGCCTCGTTTTACCAGGATCCGGTTTACATCCAGGCCTTCCAGGCGTTTTTCACCTATCAAGTTCTTACAGGTCCCAATAACAGCGCCGATGGCGCCACCTTCTGCGTTCAGAACGATCCTCGCGGCTCCGCCGCCGAAGGCGAGAGCGGCAGCGGCCTTGGTTACGGCGCCACGGCGCCGGCGAACCCGGTGGGGACCAGTCCGATTACCCACAGCGTCGCATTGGAATTCAACATTTACGCCGGTAACGGCATCGGCGGCGTGGGCATCGCTTTGGGAACCAACGGCAGCGTCACCAACGTAACTTTAACGGGGCAGGTCGTCCTCAACAGCGGCGATGCCATCAACGTCGTCTTGGAGTACTTGGCCGGGGTTCTGACGGTTAATTTGACAGATTCCACCGCCGGCACTCAGTTTACCATGAAGACCAACGTCAATATTCCCGCCGTCGTCGGAACCAATGTGGCTTACGTCGGCTTTACTGGAAGCACCGGCGGCAGCGGTTCCTTCCAAACGATCACCGACTTCTCGTTCCAGAGCATGCCTGCTCTGACCATCCAGCCGTCCGGCAATAATGCCGTCCTAAGCTGGCCGGCGGATGTCGGTTCTTTCGTGCTGCAAGAAACATCAAATCTCGCCTCAACCAATTGGGCTGCGGCCACAAATGTTTCCGTCACAGTGGGCAATCAGAACCAAGTCACCGTGTCGCCCACCGGCGCTCCGCAATTCTTCCGCCTTTATCAGTCGCAGTCGCAATAGAAGAGCAAACGATTGCGGTTTGGGAGCAGTTGCGCTGGCGCGCCACTTTGCCTTGCGGCAGGGTGGCGCGCCTGGCATATAGCGGGCAACCATGTCGAAGCGCCGGCCTCCCGGCGCCAATGCGTTCCAGATCGGGGCCTTGGTCAGCCCATCCCGGCCGACGTGCGGCAGGCCGGTCTTATGGGTTGGATTGGGTCCAAAAAAAGTGGAGACTATATTCTGGCGTCATCCTTTGATGCTTCCATCCAGCCGCCGGGCCTGGCCTACTGCCCTTCCGGCTTGGGGATAACGATCTTTTGCCCGACAAGCAGGTGATCCCATTTCACGTTGGGATTGGCTTCCATGGCCTGCTTCAACGTGATCGTTTTCCAGCCCTTGCTCTTGAAATCGTTGTTGTACGCATGGACGATGGCCGAAAGGCTGTCGCCTTCCTTGATGGTGTAAGAGAAGCCGTTTTCGACCACCGGGGTCTGAGGTTCCAGTGGCATTTTGGGCGCCGGCGCATGGATGGGCGCGGCGGCGCCGGCCAGGTTCTTTTCGATGGTGATGATGGATTTGTGGATTTCCTCCGAGATGGCTTGCTTGTCTTCCTCGCGCTTCTTGTCCACTTGCGCGATGTTCTCCGCCAGGCGCTTGAGGTCCTCCTGCACGCCGTTGTTGTTGGCGGACGCCGCCAGTTGCTGGCGCAGATCATTGATCTTTTGCTCCAGGAAGGCGATTTTCCCCTTCAACGATTCATTGTCCAATTGCAGGGCTTCGAGGTCGGCGGCCATGCGCTTGTAGCGTTCGTCGGCGGCTTCTTTGGCGGCCAGGGCGGCGGCGCCGGCGGCGGGGGAAGGGGTGGAGGCGTTGGTGGAAGCGGGCGCCGCGGGGGGGGCGTCCTGGGCGGCGGCGCAACGGCCCGCCAGTGAGAGCGAAACCGCCAGCAAAATGAAAACACGTTTCATACCAGCGAAAATACGAGCGGCGCACGGCAAGTTCAAGGGTCAATGAGCATATTTTGTTTTCTTTTCTCCGGCGAAGTCTCTAAAATAAGGGTTGCGAATGAAAACTTTTGCGGAATTGGGGTTCCCCGGACGATTGATTGCCGTGGAAGGACTGGATGGCTCCGGCAAGTCCACGCAGATTTACCTGCTCAAACGCTGGCTGGAGCTGCAGGGGCTGAAGGTCTTTTTCAGTGAGTGGAATTCCTCCACGCTGGTCAAAAACGCCACCAGCAAAGGCAAGAAGCGCGAGTTGCTTTCCCCCACCACTTTCAGCCTGATCCACGCCACCGACTTCGCCGACCGCTATGAACGCCAACTGGTGCCCCTGTTGCGCGCCGGTTACGTCGTCTTGTGCGACCGCTATATCTTCACCGCCTTTGCCCGCGACACCGTCCGCGGCTGCCCGCCCGAATGGGTGCGGGGGATTTACAACTTCGCCGCCATGCCGGACCTGGTGTTTTTCTTCAAGGCGCCGCTGGAGACTTCGTTGCAGCGCATCCTGGACGGCCGTCCGCAATTGAAATACTTCGAGGCCGGGATGGACTTGCGGCTTTCCAGCGATCCTTACGAGAGCTTCCGCATATTTCAGGGCCGGATTCTGGAGCAGTACCTGGCCATGAGCGCGGATTTCAAATTCCTGGTCGTTGATGGCAGCCAGCCGATTGAAGCGCAGCAGAACATCGTGCGCGACCTGGTGGCCGCCAAGTTGGACCTGAGCCAATTTGTGCCGCATAAACGCCCCAAAAAGTCATGAAGACCGCCCGCCCGTCAGATTCTCGCAAGAACCATCCGCTCATTGTGGTTCCCAAGTGCAAGCCGCGCCGCTTTTACGGGCAGGGTGTGCCGGGGGTGGACCTTTCCAAGCTGGCCGGCAAATTGATCGTGGTCGAGGGCGCCGACGGCTCCGGGCGCTCGACCCAAATCGCGCGGCTGGTGGAATGGCTGGAAGGCAGCGGCCACGCCACCGTGCAAGTCGGGCTGAAGCGATCCACCCTGGTCAGCGAGGAACTGGATCAGGCGCAACAAGGCAACATCCTGAGCCACAGGACCTTGAGCCTTTTTTACGCGACCGACTTTGCCGATCAGTTGGAGAACATCATCCTGCCCGGCTTGCGGGCGGGCCTGATGGTGCTGGCCGATCGTTACATTTACACGCTCATGGTGCGCGACATGGTGCGCGGCATGGACGAGGCCTGGCTGAAAAACCTTTATGGCATTGCCTTGGCGCCGGACGTGGTGTTCTATCTCAACGTGCAGCCTCAGGAATTGATTGAACGCAATTTCGCCAAGAAACAGGCGCTGGATTACTGGGAAAGCGGCATGGATTTGGGGTTGTCCCGCGACATGTTTGACAGCTTTCTGCAATACCAATTGCTGGTCGCCGCCAAATTCCGCGAAATCCAGCGCACGTACGGCTTCACCATTGTGGACGGCCACCGTTCGCCGGAGGAAATCAACGTCGAGTTGCGCCGCCGCATCCAAACCGTCCTGGAGGGATGACATGACCACCTTTTACCCCAATCCGTAACATGCCCGAAGCCAGCGCCAAAACTGAGTATTTCATCGGCGTGGATCTTGGCGGCACCAAGATTTTGGCCGGCCTTTTCGATGACAAGCTCAACTGCCTGGGCCGCACCAAGATGAGCACCAAGTCCGATCGCGGCCCGGAGGAAGTCATGGACCGCATCGCCCGTTGCGCCCGCGACGTGGTGGATGAGTGCGACCTGGATTTCAAACAGGTGCGCGCCATCGGCATCGGCGCTCCCGGCGCGGTGGATCCCGAAACCGGCCGCGTCATTTTCGCCCCCAATCTTCAATGGCAGGACGTGCCCCTGAAAAAACTGATGGAGAAGCATCTGGGCGTGCCGGTGGCGGTGGAGAATGACTGCAACAGCGCCACCTTGGGCGTCTTTGAGAAGGAACTGCAAGGCAAACCCCGCTACATGGTGGGCGTGTTCATCGGCACCGGCCTGGGGGGCGGGATCGTGATTGATGGGAAGCTTTATCCCGGCGCCGGCGGCACGGCGGGGGAAATCGGCCACATGGTCATCCAGGTCGGCGGCCCCAAATGCAACTGTGGCAACCGCGGCTGCTTCGAAGCCCTGGCCAGCCGCACCGCCATCTTCCGCGCCATCCATGCCGCCGTCAAAGACGGCCAAAAAACCCTCCTGACGGACATGCTCGGGCCGGATTTGGCCGACCTGCGCAGCGGCGACTTGCGCAAAGCCATCCGCAAAGGCGACAAATTGGTTGAGAAAATTGTCGAAGAGGCCGCCGAATACACCGGCATCGCCGTGGCCAATTTAATCAACATCCTCAATCCCCAAATCGTCGTCCTGGGCGGCGGCGTCATTGATGCCCTCGGCGACGAAATGATGGCTATCATCGTCGAAACGGCGGAGGATTATATCATGAGCGGCACCAACAAAGGCGTCGAGATCATCGCCAGCAAAGCCGGGGACGACGCCGGCATCATCGGCGGCGCCGTCCTGGCGCGGCGATCCGTCAAGTAGCGCGGGAGGCGGCCCCCAACGCACGAGGCGACCTTGACAACCCCCACGCCAATTCGCCGCGCGGTCATTGACGTAGGCACCAACTCTGTCAAACTCTTGATCGGCGACGTTGCCGGCGGCGTGGTCACGCCCGTGGAGGAAACCAGCCGGCAAACGCGCCTGGGGGCCGGGTTTTATAGCACGCGCCGTTTGCAGCGTCCCGCCATTGCCCTGACGGCGGAAGCGGTGGCGGAGTTTTCCAGGACCGCCGCCGGATTGAGAGCCGCGCCCCCGCGCGTCATCGCCACCAGCGCCGCCCGCGACGCTCTCAATGCGGGGGAGTTGATCGAAGCCATCCGGCTGGCCAGCGGCCTGCAAGCGGAGGTCATCTCCGGCGATAAGGAGGCGGATTGGGTTTTTCGCGGCGTGACCACCGACCCCAGGCTGGCGCATTCGCCCCTGCTCATTCTGGATGTCGGCGGCGGCAGCACCGAATTTATCGTCGGCGAGAACACCGTGCCGCAATTCCGCAGCAGCTACGGTCTGGGCACCGTGCGGCTGCTGGACCTCTTCCGGTTGGGCGACCCTCCGGGATTGCGGGCGCTGCTCCTTGCCCGCGTCTGGCTGCGCGATTTTTTGAAGACGCAAGTGGCCCCGCTGCTCAAGCCCGCCCTGGATGCCCGGTCTTCCGTGCGGCTGGTTGGCGCCGGCGGCACGGCCACTCTCCTGGCCCGCATGGAGGGCAAAATGACCGATTTCGACCGCGACAAAATCGAAGCCACGCCGCTGACCTTGGACGGCATCCGGCGCGCTCTGGAATCCCAGTGGCAGATGACCCTGGCTGAACGCCAGAAAATCCCCGGCCTGCCGCCCAACCGCAGCGACGTGATCCTGACCGGGATGGCCATTTATGAAGCCGTCATGGAACAATTTGGGTTCCAAAACCTGACCGTCAGCACCAGAGGACTGCGTTTCTGGGCCTTGTTGCAACGCTAAAACAAAGGGGCGGACATCATTGGTCGCAAATCAGTTTTTATGCGTTACGGGGATGGCTCCGCAGGAGCGTCGCCCTACCACGCATGAATCGGTAGGGCGACGCTCCTGCGGAGCCGGGCGTGTTTAAAACTGATTTGCGCCGCACACCATTGCAGACTGATGGATTGCCATGCGGCATTGTCGTCAGGAGTCTTTTGTAATTCTCTTTCAATGCGCAAGGCTGCCATTCAACTGGACTTGCCGACCGAGGATATAACTCAAGCCATGATGGAACGGACCGGCCAGCCTGAAAGCGTGGTCCGCTCATGGTTCAACCCGGAAAAGGATATGTGTTTTACAGCGAAGCAAGCGGTCGCCGCGGGGCTGGCCGATGGATTCTTTGAACTGCCATAAAGAAAGTGTTTGTACGGAAATCGAGAGGCAAAGGGCTTTTCGGAGACCTTAAGTCGGCTCCTAGCTTGGGGCTTGAATCTGCTTATATTTCTGCTGATACGTAGGCATAACCCGCAAGAATTCTCCAATCTGAATCCCAGCAATCTTGATGAGGAGTGGCACGCAGTCAGCAACAGTGAACTGAGGGTATTTGAGCATCCCGCCCGCCGTCGTAACCCTCGTTTAAACGCTGGCCCTTGCGCTCAGGATTGACGCCGGCGCGTTGGTGTGATCGAAAGCAGGAAAGATGCGGGTTATTGAAAAACAATTAGAAAAACAGGTTGAAAAGGGGTCGAACAGGTTGAAAAGGGGTCGGTTCCATGCATTGCCACATTGTGTTCGTTTCCCCATTCCTCTGTCGATCATTCCTTTGCCAAGTCCGGTCTTTGCCATTGCGTTTATGCCGCTGCTGAACGGAGCTTTGCCCGGCGTCGGTTCTGGCTTTTGACAATGTTGTCCCAAAGAGCACAAGGACCACATAGACAAAAAACGCGAAAGGGGAAGGGCTGTGAAGCTCAGAATTTGAACAGGAGAGCGCGGAGAGCACAGAGAGGCGAGAAAACGACCTCTGTTTCCTCTGTGCCCTCCTGTTCAAGCAAAACCTTCCCGGAACTCCGCGTTGCGTCAGCCATCGCATCGTCACGAAATGGCCTTTGTCGCTTGAGCGAAGCGACGCACGCATTGAGGAAAAGCGCCACCATTCACATCCGCCGTTGTCACCACTCACAAGACGGCTCGCCGGAGCGGCCACGATTGATTCTGGCGCGTTGGAAGGAGTGGAAGCGGGAATGCCCGCGCGTCAACCCTTCATTGCGACTGTCAACGCAGTGACCGCCATCCTCCCCAAAAAAACGCGCGGAATTGCATTTTTATGTGAAAAAAGCGGCCAGAAAACCTACGGTTTTTGGTTTCCCACTGTTTCTGGTAATATCGCCGCGTGAACATTGAAAAAGTTCAGCGCGCGACGGTTGCTGTGGATGTCACGCGGGTCCGGGTTGGCCGCCCGGCGATGCGGCGTCATCCTGGCCTCAACCCGCGTCCAATCCAACCTCAATCCGGCCTTGCTCCGGCCCACTCCGGGCTACTCCGGTCTAATCCGGCCTACGGCCAAAACAAAAGAGGCAGATTTTGCCGGTCAGACGCGGGGGCGTGAATTTCACGCATCCACCCCCTGCCAAGCTGGCCGCCTCCAAAACCGTCGCACAGGGTTAACCAAGGCGTGTTGGATTGGCATGGAATCGAAGCTAATCGAACCTTCCGCTTTTTACGGAAAGGGCGGCAAAGCGGGCATCGTCTGCCGCCTGACGTGATGGCGTTTGTGACGGTTGTGACGGGTTGTGCCGTCACATGTGACGGGTTGGACTTTTGCAAGTTGTTGATTATAAACACTTGTGACGGTGTGACGGCTCAATACCCCTGCGTCCGTCAAGGCCATGAGACCCATGCGCCCAACCCACCTTATGGGTGGGCCGGCAATCGTAACGCTATTGATTCGGGGACAATGAAAAGGGCGGACACCATTGCAGTGTCCGCCCCCCAACAACCAAACTAACCAACCCTTGGCCCCAGGTGTATAACCGGATGGGAAAACCAAAAACCCACCCGGCCTCTTCCCTGAGGCTGTAATATATGACGCACGACGTTTGGATAATGTTCAACACTTTTTTTCATTTTTTTCGCCCCAATTCAACCTTTGTCCTTTAAGCTGTCTTGAGTTCATGCATATAACGAATCTCAATCCCGATTCCGAAATCGGCGCCAGCGCCTGGCTGTTGGAACTGGATGGCTGCCGCCTTCTCATGGACGCGGGCATGCACCCCAAGCGCGAGGGCCGCGAGGCGCTGCCACTTTACAAGTTGCTGGACCATAGTGATTTGGACGCCATAGCCCTTACCCATTGCCACCATGATCACATCGGCTCTCTGCCGCTGGCCATGCGCCATTCCCGCAAAGCCAGCGTCCTGATGACGGAATTGAGCTGTTACGTGGCCGGGCGCGTCCTGCACAACTCCGTCAACGTCATGCTGCGCCAGCGCGAAGAACACGGCATCCGGGAGTTCCCTCTTTATACCCACGATCAAGTCGAGGAAAACGAAGCCCAATTCCAGGGCCTCAAATATAATCGCCCGACGGCCTGGGCCTCCCGCCGCAAAGCCCGCGCCGGCTTCTCCCCGCCCACGCTCGAATTCTTTGATGCCGGCCACACGCTCGGCTCCGCCGGCATTCTCGTGCGCGGTCAATCTCAATCCCTTTTCTACACCGGCGACGTCTGTTTCCACGACCAAACCATCCTCCAGTCCGCCCGCTTCGATGGCGTTCAAACCGACGTTCTGGTCATGGAGACGACTCGCGGCAACCGCGCCCCGCCGCCCGGCTTCACCCGCGAAAAGGAAATGGACCGTCTGACCGCCGGCATTCAGGAGGTTCTGGCCCGGCGCGGCAGCGTGTTGCTCCCTTCGTTTGCCCTGGGCAGGACCCAGGAAATTCTGGCGGGCTTGGCGCTGATGATGCGCGCCGGGAAAATACCGCGCCAACCCATCTACATCGGCGGTTTGGGCCGCGTCTTCACCGAGATTTACGATCAGAAAGCGCATCTGGCCACCCGCCAGTTGCCCAATCTTCAATTGAACGAGGAACTTCAGCTTATCGTTTTGGAAAAGGACGAATTGGACACCATCAAGCTCGGCGCGGGACGCATCTTTGTCCTGACGGCCGGCATGTTGACCGAATCCACCCCGGCCCACGACCTGGCCGTGCGCATGCTCGACGACCCACGACAAGCCATCTTTTTTGTCGGCTACGCCGATCCCAGCACTCCCGGCGGGCGCCTGAGGGCCGCCAAGCCGGGTGAAACTTTCCTCTTCAGCGCCGCCGCCGGGGAAGTGACGCGCGGCTGCGACGTGCGGGAATTCAACTTGACAGCGCACGCCAGCCGGGATGCGCTCCTGGATTTCGCCGGCAGGGTATCGCCCCGGGTGATTTTGCTGGGGCATGGCGAAGCCTCGTCCCGGCAATGGTTTGAAGACCAGCTTCGCGCCCGTCTGCCGGACGCGCGCATTGTCCAACCCGCCCCGGGCCTGGTGGTGGAGGCGTGAAAAATGAGGCGAAACCTCGCTCCGTTCTTGTTGGCATTATCAGTCTGGATTGATTGGAGCGTTAGCCGGGGCAATCCCGGCGTTGACAACTGGCGGGGCTGGCCTATTCTTTAAGCGGACTCAATTTGTCCGATATGGATGCCACATCTCAAACTATCGAAAATTTTGTCAAATCCGAATACAAGTACGGATTTGTCAGCGACATCGCCACCGAGGCCTTTCCTCCAGGCTTGAGCGAGGAAGTCGTCCGCCGGATTTGGGCCGTCAAGGGCGAGCCGGATTTTATGCGCGACTGGCGCCTCAAAGCCTACCGCCATTGGCAGACCATGCAGGAACCGCATTGGTCCAGCGTGCAGTACCCGCCCATCCATTATCAGGACTACATCTATTACGCCGCGCCCAAACCCAAGAAAAAACTCGGCAGCCTGGACGAGGTCGATCCAAAAACGGTCGCCCTTTTTGAAAGACTCGGCATTTCTCTTGATGAAACGAAACGCCTCAACAACGTGGCGGTGGATGCCGTGCTGGACAGCGCCTCGGTGGCCACGACTTTCCGCGAGGAACTGGCCAAAGTGGGCGTCATCTTTTGCTCCTTCAGCGAGGCCGTCAAACATCACCCCGACTTGGTCCGGAAGTATCTCGGCACGGTCGTGCCGCCCAACGACAACTTTTTCGCGGCCCTCAATTCGGCGGTTTTCAGCGACGGCTCCTTTTGCTACGTGCCCAAGGGCGTGCGCTGCCCGATGGAGCTTTCGACTTATTTTCGCATGAACACCGCCGGCGCGGGGCAATTCGAGCGCACCCTGGTCATTGCCGACGAAGGCAGTTACGTCAGCTACCTGGAAGGCTGCACGGCGCCCATGCGCGACACCAACCAGTTGCACGCCGCAGTGGTGGAGTTGATCGCGCTGGACAACGCGGAAATCAAATACTCGACCGTGCAAAATTGGTACCCCGGCGACGAGGAGGGCAAGGGCGGCATTTACAATTTCGTCACCAAACGCGGCAAGTGCGCGGGCCGCAACTCCAAGATTTCCTGGACGCAGGTCGAGACCGGCTCCGCCATCACCTGGAAATATCCCAGTTGCCTGTTGCTGGGCGACAATTCGGTGGGCGAATTCTATTCCGTCGCCCTGACCAACCACCGCCAGCAGGCCGACACGGGCACCAAGATGATCCACGTTGGGCGCAACACCACCAGCACCATTGTTTCCAAGGGCATTTCCGCCGGGCGCGGGCAGAACAGCTACCGCGGGCTGGTGAAAGTCCGCCCCAGCGCGGCCAACGCGCGCAACTATTCGCAATGCGATTCGTTGCTCCTGGGCGATCGTTGCGGCGCGCACACCTTCCCCTACCTTGAGGTGGGCAACAGCACGGCCACCGTCGAGCACGAAGCCTCCACCTCCAAGATCGGCGAGGACCAGATTTTCTATTGCAATCAGCGCGGCATCTCCACCCAGGACGCCATCAATATGATTGTCAACGGTTATTGCAAGGAAGTCTTCAACCACCTGCCCATGGAATTCGCCGTCGAGGCGCAAAAACTCCTCGGCGTCAGCCTGGAGGGCAGCGTCGGTTAATTTGCTGGCCCCTTCATGACCCTTCATGCAAGGGTGACCCGGTGAAAATGGCCCTGGCCCTGCGGCTGCGGCTGGAAGCGACCCTGCCGCTCAAATGGATTTGTCAGCGGCTGGCGATGGGTTCCTGGAAATCCGTCAATCGAAGACTTTATGAAAACACATTGATAATAAGGTGTTTACGAGCGTATTCCTGAATTGCCTCAACGAAAAAAAGCATCACGGTCCCCTTTCTATCTATTTATTGCAATGTGCGCTCGCGCTTGTTTGGCGTCTTGCTGCGACCGATTACCCTCTGAAAATATCGAAAGGCTCGATTTTTAGGACCTTGCGGACCCCGACATAGCTTGATAAGCCAGCGATCAGCAAGACCATGCAGAAGGCCAGCCCCAAATTCCAGAAGGTGATTGTGGCCGCGTAGTTGGGCAGTCGGGATCGTGCGATCATGATCATCAGCGTCACAAAGCCTACGCCCAAGCCATAGCCAGTTAGCGCTGTAAAAGTCGCCATGAACAGAATCATGTAAACCAACTCGCGTCCCTTGGCGCCAATGGCCTTGAGCGCGCCAAATTTCTCCAGATTCTCGAGAATGAAGGTGTAAAAGGTCTGGCCGGAGATGGACAGCCCAACGATAAAGGCGATCACCACCATCAACAGGATGTTGGTCCCCACACCCGTTTTGTAGGTGTAATAATCGGCGATGCTGTGGTTGAATTCATCCTTGGTGCGTGCGACATACCCGAGCTTGGCGACTTTCTGTTTGATCCCCGCCACGGCCGCCACGCTTTTGGGCTGGACCAGCACGTAGGATAAGGTGAAACGCGCGGACGGGATGTATTCTATGGCGCGGTAGTAGGTGGTATAGAGCGTGGGCACGCCGTTGAGTCCGTTGACGGCAACCCTGGCGATTCCCACAAGGGTGCCGCGGTGATCATTGAGTTCAAAGGAAGTGCCGATCTTCGCGCCTTCCAGTTTGGGGAACTCAGCGTCATCAACCGCCATGAACGTGTTGTCGGCATAGATATCCTGAATGCTGCCTTGCTCGAGTTCGGGACGCCCAAACAGGCTGTTGTCGTCCAGACCGACGACCGTAACACCTTGATAATCGCCGCTCTGGAGCTTGATGAGGGCGCCACCTATAAAAAGCGGCACCGCGTAGTTGACGTCGTCCATGCTGCGCACCACGTCCAGCACGTAATCGGGCATGGGGATCGGACTGGTGGGCGTATTGACCGACGGGTCCATGACCCACATGTCCGCGCCGATATTGGTGACCGTTGAATACGAGTGGTTAAGGATGCCGGCGAACATGGCGGTCATCATCATCATCAGGAATACGGAGAAAGTAATCCCAATCAACAGCGCGGTGAACTTGGGCTTGTCGTTGACGAGCAGCTTGAAACCGATCCTCAGGATGCCGCCGTACTTCATGGCGCCTCCTTTTTACCCGCCACGCGTGACTCGTTCCACCAACCCCCTCCCAGGGCCACGAACAAGGCGACGGTGTCCTGCTGGCGCTGGGCCACTGTCTGTAAATAGGCGATGGTCGCCTGGTGGTATTGCACGTCGGCCGTCAACACGTCCGGGTAGGCAACCAAGCCGGCACGATAATTGACCTGCAACAGGTTGAGCGCTTCGCCAGCGGCGCGCTTTGCTTCGACCTGCGCCTGGAGACCCTCGGCGTCATGCTCCAACGCCTTCAAGGAATCAGCGACTTGCTCGAAGGCTCCCAGCACGGTTTGACGATAAGTGGCCTGGGACTGCTGGTAGGCGTCCATCGAGGCGCGCCGGGCGTACCACAAACTGTTGCCCTGAAACACTGGCGTCGTGACCGTCGGGCCGATGCTCCAGAACTTGCTGACCGCCGAAAGACTGGCCAGAGTGGTGCTGGCGCCACCGTAGGTGCCGCTCAAGCTGATGCTGGGGTACATCGCGGCCGTCGCGATGCCGATGTTGGCGCTGGCCACGTGCATGAGCGCCTCGGCCGACAAGATGTCGGGACGCTGCCTCACCAGATCGGACGGCAGGTTCACCGGCAGGTCCATCGGCAGCGAGAGTCCGGTCAGGTCAATGTCGGGCAGGGTCGCTTTGGATGGCACCACGCCTTCGAGCGTCGCCAGCAAGTGTTCGGCCTGGCTGGCATTCTGCTCCAAGGGCGCCAGCAAAGCCTGGTTGGCGGCCAGCAGGCTGCGCACGCTCAACGCGGTCGAATAGGAAGCTGTGCCGGCGCGGAACTGCGTTTCGGCAAGGTGAAGCTGCTGCTTTTCCAATTCGATCAATTGTTCGGTTGCGCGAATCTGCGCCGCGTAGGCCGCGCGCGCGATGCTGGTGTTGACGACATTGGCGGACAAAGTCACGTAGGCCGCCTTGCTCTCGTAACGCTGTGAGTCGGCCTGGGCCCGCAAGCCCTCCACCGTCCGGCGCTTACCACCGAACACATCGAGCGTGTAACTAATGGTGCCGCTCGCAGTGAACAAATTGAAAACGGTGCCGGACGTCTTCGAACCTGATTGCTCCAACGGCGCGGCGGAGAGCTGCCGGCTGGCGGATACTCCAGCCTGGCCTTGCGGGAAGTACAAGCCATAACCGGCGCGCAGGTTGTCCTGACTCTGACGCAAGCTGGCCTCGGCCGCTTGGAGGGTCGGATTGTTCGAGATGGCCTGCTGGACAACTGCGTCCAACTGTGTTGATTGGAAGAGTTTCCACCAGCCGGCAGGGATCTCGGCGCCGGGCGTGAAATGTTGTGCCTGGTCATCCGCCTTGACCGTGGCTGCAGGTTGCGCCTCGCTCGTGTAACGATCCGTGCCGGGCGGCGTGGGACGAACGAAATCAGGCCCCACGGCGCATCCGCCCAGCATCGCCAAGATGACGGCTGGACCTGCGCCTCGCTGGATGGATGATCGAAAGTTGTTCATTGCATTGGCTGGTGTGTGGTCGCGCGGGGACGCTATTCCTTGCCGATGTAAACATCCACCAACTGGCCCGGATAGACAGGGACATCCTTTTTCTCGAACCGGAAAATCACCGGCAGCACCCGCAGGTCCACTTGCTCCTGGCGCTCATTCGACAACTCAATCTTGGGAGAGACGTAGGGCTGCACCCGGACGAACTCCAGCGGCACTTTGTTCGTGTAAGACCCACGGAGCGACATCTGCGCGCGGATATGCCACGCGGCAGGCAGTTGGGAAACCAGAATCTCGTCCACATAACAGCGGACCTCCAAATGATCTTGAGGCGCTCCCATGACCACTAAAGGGTCGAATAATTCCGTGGTCGGATGATAGGCGCCCTGGGACGACACATAGCTGCCTAACGCTGCGTTGACGGCCAGCACGACCCCGTCAACCGGCGCCTTGACCGAGTACTTTACCAGGAGCGCATTGGCCGATTGGTAAGACTGCTTGAGCGCCTCATACTGCTTCTCCTGATTGGCGATGTCGAAACTCCATGCGCCGGCCCTGGTCAGGTCGTACTGCTTGCGGGCGACGTCCAGGGCGGCGGCCGCTTGATTGACGGCATCGTCCGCGGCATCCAGAACAATCTTGCTGATGGATTTCGGGTCGCTGTCATAGGAGGCTCGGTCCTTGTCGTACTGGTCGCGAGCCTCTTTCAGGTTGGATTCGGCCAGTCCCACTTGGGCGACGGCAATGGCCAGCGTCTCCGGCCTCGGTTGGGCTTTGAGTTCGTCCAGAAGGGTCAAAGCGGCTTCCGACTGCAACTTGAGCTGCTCCGTGGTGGCTCTCTGCACGGAATCGTCTATGGTGAAGAGCGCAGTGCCGGCTGTCACTTGCTGGCCTTCGCGCGCCAGCACCTCGGTGATGGGGCCGGAAACTTCAGGAAAAATATTAATGTTTTCGCCGCTTGGTTGGTCGCTTTCGATGATTCCATTGGCATAGATAGCCGAGTCGTAAGGGTTGCTGACCGGTTTAAACACGGGGGGCTGGGCCTTTCTCTGCGCCCCAAACAGGTAGGCGGCGACCAGTGCAGCCAGGACACCCAATATCGAGAGAGTAAAGATGATCTTGTTTCTGAATTCGGTTTTGGGCTTGGCGGGTTTGCCTGCGGGCGCAGGCAGGGCTGCTTTGGATTCAACCTTCGCTTCAGGTTCCGGCTTGGGCTTGGCGGTTTTGACCTCGGGTGTCGTCGCGGCTGCTGTTGCGTCAGGCTTGGGTTCGGCTGGTTTAATTTCGGACTTAGGCTCTGCGGTTTTGGCTTCGGGCTTGGGTTCGGCTGCTTCGGCCACGGGTTTGGGTTCGGCCTTGGTTGCATTTTCCGGAGTTTCCTCCTCGGCGTGCTCCCAAGCCAGAACTGCTCGAACTTCCTCGCGCCCAAGCTGCGCGTAAAGCTCATGGACTCGCTTGACAAGTTGCGGCGTCAAATCGGACGGTTTCTTGGTGTCAGACTCAGGTTTAGCCCCGGCTTTAGCTTCAGGTTTAGGTTCCGCTGCCGTGGCATCTGGCTTGTGCGCGGTTGCTACAGCTTCGGGCTTAACCTCGGCTGCCTTGGCCTCGACTGGTGTGGCTTCAGGATTAGTTTCGTTTTCTTTCATTCGGTGCCCTTGTCGAACGCGGTGAGACGTCCATCTTCCATGTGCATGATCCGATCCGCATATTCGTTGATGCGGGCATCGTGGGTGACGATCAGGATGCAGCGATTTTCATTGAGTATTTTCTCTTTGACGAAAGCGATGATCATCCTCCCGGTGTCACCATCCAGGGAGGCGGTCGGTTCGTCGAGAATAAGAATCTCTGGACGGCTGATGATCGCGCGTGCGATCGCGACACGCTGTTGCTCTCCGCCCGAGAGCTTGACCGGCAGAATCTCGCCCCGGTCTTTCAGTCCGACGATCTCCAGGGTCTTTCTTGCCTCGGCAACGGATTCATCCCAGTTGCGATGCTTGAGGATCAGCGGGATGGCGACATTCTCGGCCGTGGTCAGCCGCGGGAAAAGATGGTAGTCCTGAAAGACGAATCCAATCGTATTCAGGCGAAAGTCAGCCAACTCGTCGTTGGTGAGGGTCCAGATATCGGCCCCTTTGACTTTCACGTCGCCCGAGTTGGGGCGCAAGATGCCGGAGATCATGCTGAGCATCGTGGTTTTGCCGCTGCCGGAGGGACCAACGATGAAGAGCATCTCGCCAAAATAAGCCACCAGCGCGACCCCATTCACAGCGGTCGTTTTGGATTCGCCTTCGCCAAACCATTTTGTCAGATTGGTCGCGACGATCGCCTCATTTTCTGTTGCTTTTGCGCCAGCGGAGCTCATAGGCATATCTCCCGGACCCCTTCATCATAGCTGGAGTTAACCGGCGTGATGGTGGTTGGCAGACGCATCACGGGCTAATCATCCAGCACGAGTAACCGGCATCATTTCTCGGACACCGCGCCCACAACTCCCCCATCCTGCACAGGCGTCCATTTGCTGTCCGGATTGTATTCCTTCATCGCCCCCGCAACGCGGGAAGTCTTTTCGCCCAAATTGCGCTCAAGAACTTTGCCGTCCTGATTGACAATAAATGTCATGATGCCTGATTGGTCCCAATGCTCCGGATAAGCCACCAGGGCAAATCCCCCTGTCAAATTGCCGCCGCTCAGGTAATCCATTTTCCCGCCGGGGGCGGCTTTGCCTTGCCGGGTCAGAATTCGAAAATAATAACCGTGAAACGGATGCGGACCCGCGCCCTTAGTGTTCCCATAACCCTCGGCATGGGCTTCCGCCACCAATGGCCCGAAGGGGCTGGCCGGTTCGTTCTCCGCTGGCGTCCAGTAGAGTCCATCCTTCTTGCCGGGCGTGCTCTTGAATTTCAGCGCGTATTTCGCTTCTCCGCCCGCATTCGGGTTCAAGCTCGCGTACTGCCGTTGCGCGGTCACGTAAGCCCGGCAAACGCCAATGGCGTGGAATTCGTCCTTGCCGATATGCCGGTTGATGATTTCCTCCTTGCCCGCCGCCGTGTTGAAATGCCATTGCCCGTCCGCTTTCACCAATGGAATTGGCATCGGCCAATCGTTGGTGCCAACCTCCAGAGTGATTTTGTCCTCCCCCTCTTTCACTGGATTGCAGCCCTGCGCCATGGCGGTGGCGAACCTCTGGGCGTTATTCGCGTCCTGCACCTCGTCGCCGGTCACAAGCTCGTGGAGATCCGGCCCGAAAATTTCGCGCAAGGCCGCTTGATCTTTGGCTTCGGCGGCCGACTGCAAGGCTTTTATAGCCTCATCGGGCGACGCAAACAACCGTTGCGTGATCGCTGGTTTCTGTGGCGCTTCTTTCGATTCTGCCGCAGGAAGAACCTCCGTCATAAGGCCCCAGGCACCCGCCAAGAGTACGATGGTGAAAAGTCTGGAAAAACGTGTGGATCGGTTTGAAAGTTTCATAAATTCATCAGGTCTGTTTTTATCCAACGAGTTGTTGGGTTCACCGCTTTCCGCCTCCGCCGCCTCTGGCTCCCCCTCCGCCGCCAGGGTGCGCCACCGCGCGGCTTGCCGATCCGCGATGACTATAACCACGCACGTCGCCCCCTCTATCATAGAAGCCGCCGCCAAAGAGCGGATCAACCACCACCGTACCGCCGTAACCTCCGTCCACGCCCACGTAACCTCCGACACATCCCGTGAGGGCCGCCAAGAGCGCAATCCCCAGCCCGATTTTGATTCGGTCAACCGGACCGTTGGTCTTGTTCATACGTGCCTTCCTTTCGCGGAGGAGATCAATAAATGTGGATGATCTCGAAATACCACCAGGCGCGCGTTGATCGCCAATCGCGCCATCTTTGCGGTTTCCTCCGATCCCCAAACCTGGTATGCCGCCGTGGTCAAATCACTGAAAGGCAACTCCATTTTCTGTTTAATTTTCATACGCCATAAAATATCACTGGAAAACTTCCCGCAGCTATGGGGTGTTCACCCCATCTGGAGTTTTCGGTGGTCAACGACATGCCCGGAAAGTCACCCGCCATCACCACGAGCTTGTCTATCTGGGGCGCCTCAGGGGTTGGTTTGCCAGATTGTAGGAGTAAACGCTGGAGACCCCTTTGCTTCGAAACCTCAATCACGGACTTAAGCTTGGATGTCTATGCTGTGTATGGGGTGAACACCCCATCGCGCGGCATGATGGCGCAGGCTACGTTTAAACGATGAAGGTGTTGCTGCTATACCCGGAATTCCCGGACACATTCTGGAGTTTCAAGCACGCCTTGAAATTCATCCGCAAGAAAGCTTCGCTGCCGCCCTTGGGACTGCTCACCGTGGCGGCGATGCTGCCCGAGGATTGGGTGAAGCGCCTCGTGGATGTCAACGTGCGGAAGCTGCGCGCGGACGATCTGGCTTGGGCCGATGTCGTGTTCATCAGCGGGATGATCGCCCAACAGGATTCGGCCCACGAACTGATCACGCGTTGCCGCGCGGCAGGCAAGACGATCGTGGCGGGTGGCCCGCTATTTACCCTGGGCCACGAACAGTTCCCCGAAGTTGACCACTTCGTGCTAAACGAGGCAGAGGTGACGTTGCCGGAGTTTTTGCGTGATTTCGAGCACGACACCGCACGGCGCGTCTATGCGTCATCAGAGCTCCCCGATATCCGGCAGACGCCGCCACCGCTATGGGCGCTGGCGGACCTGCGCCGTTACGCCACGATGAGCGTGCAGTTCTCGCGCGGCTGCCCATTTGACTGCGAGTTCTGCAACATCACCTCGATGTTTGGGCATCGTCCACGCACCAAGACAACGGCGCAAGTGATCACCGAGTTGGATGGTCTCCTCCGGGCTGGCTGGCGCGGGGCGGTTTTTTTCGTGGACGATAATTTCATCGGCAATAAGCGAGTGCTGAAGGAGGAATTGCTGCCAGCGCTAATCCAGTGGCAGAAAGGCAAGCCTGGAACCCCGCTTTTCACGGAAGCGTCCATCAATCTGGCCGACGATGAGAAGTTGATGGGGTTGATGGTCGAAGCGGGGTTCAACCAAGTGTTTGTCGGCATCGAGACACCCGAGGAAGCCGGCCTGGTCGAATGCAACAAGCGCCAGAACCAAAAGCGCGATCTGGTCGCCGACGTAAAGCGCATCCAGCGCGCGGGTTTGGAAGTGCAGGGCGGGTTCATCGTTGGGTTCGACAGCGACACCCCCACGATTTTTGCGCGCCAAGTCGAATTTATCCAAAAAAGCGGGATCGTTACGGCCATGGTCGGCCTGTTGCAAGCCATACCTGGCACGAAGCTGCACCAGCGGCTGAACGCCGAGGGCCGCCTGATCGGCCAGACCACTGGCAACAACCTGGACGGGACGACCAATTTCATTCCACGCATGAATCAGAAGACATTACGCGAAGGTTACAAGCGCCTCATGGGGAACATCTATGCGCCGGGGCCGTATTACCAGCGGATCCGCACGTTCCTGCGCGAGTACCAGCGACCGAGAATCTCCAGCGCGTTGACGTGGTGTTCCGTTAGAGCGTTCCTTATAGCCAATCTCCGCCTTGGCATTTTTGGCTGTGAGCGGTTCCATTACTGGGCTTTGCTGCTCTGGACAGCGTTCCGTCGCCCAACGCTGTTCCCGCTGGCCGTGACTTTGTCAATTTATGGCCATCACTTTCGCAAGACATGCGGAGTGCGAGGGCTGTAAATGAGTCATTTTCAATGGTCAAAGAAATGGAAGAGTGCGCTCGTTGAAGCATATATTTGGTCGGCACGTCCCGAAAGAAGCACGGTCGGGTCCGAACGGCCACGTTCCTGACCATCCCACTGCTTCGGTGCTTGCCACAGCTCTCCCGCCGCCCCACGTGCAAAATGAGCCGGCCGAAGTGGACGCCATCATCAACCGATTTGAGCCGCTGTTGGTTCACTGCCCAAAGAACACTAAAGTCATCGAGACGCTGGCCGAAGCCTATGCGCGGAAAATGTTGTTCGACCAATCCCTTTCCCTTTACCGCCGCGCCTTGGAGATAGTGGGAGGCAAAAATGCCGCTATCGAACACGCGATTGAGGAAACGACACTGAAGAAACTCGACCTGGAGTTGAATCAACTCGATCCGAAGGCGCCCGATTACGCCGCCCAACGGGAACGGCTGCAAAACAAGCGATTGGAATACCAATGGCACGAGATGGAGGAGTCTCACTGACTAACCCGACCAAGCCGGTCATGAGACAATCCCAGCTTAAACCAACTCCACCACCATCTTGCCAATAAAGCCATCGGTTCGTGCCCGTTATTTCGGCGCCTGGGAGTGGGCTTCAACAAACCACAGCCATTTATCTATTCCGCGCGAGATTTCAGTGAACATATCCGCCGTGTCGGCATCATCCAGTTCGTCTGCTTCGTTGATCGTGTGGCGGGCTTCCTCTCCGAAAGTCGAAAGAGCCCGGGCCACTGCTTCCACGTGGGCAAGACCGTCTGCGATGGCAAGCGGATATTCTTCAAGTCGTGAACGCGCGGCAGCAACACGCGCCGTACCCTGTGCAATACCTCCGAGTTGGACGATCCGTTCGGCAATCATGTCCGCGTAGGACTCCACGGCTTCGTCCACTTTGTCAAAAAGTTCGTGCAGTCCGATGAAATTCGGCCCTTTCACGTTCCAATGAGCCTGCTTCATCTGCGTTTGCAGGTCCACGGCGGACGCCAGCCGCTGGTTCAGCAGGGCGTTCAGTTCCGACCGCCGCTTTTCTGAGATGTCGTTTTCGGTTTCGTACATTTTGGGTGCTTCCGCGAGGTCAGCGATGTGTTTTTTCATAAATCGATTCTTTCAACCAGACCACTGTGGCCCACAAAGCCCTGAGGTCGCTATGGGGTGTTCACCTTACGTCATTTCCGACATTGTCCGGCTTTGCATTTACGCCAGTGCGTCAATGGCGTTCATCTCATTTCAGGCCTGAGGTTCAGGTCTCAACCTTCCGAGGGTGCAATGGAGCGGCTGCCAACGTCGGGTGTGAAGACGCGGCGAGGACGCCAGGCAGATCGCCCGCATGACAGGGCGCGGTTGGCTTGTCGGTGGCATTCAAATGCGCAACAGGGACTCCATGCTTCACCAAGGGCAAGACAGGGATTACTTTTTCCTCAACCGATAAGGCACGATACGTCACGGGCACCTGCCATTCGGCGTAATTCGGATCGAAAGCCTTCATGGCGCTGACCACCCGCAGGCGAAAAGTCTTCTCGATCAATCCCCCCTGTCCCGGCAGGATTTTGAAGTGGACGCGGAAAAAGGACCAACCGCCGCCCCGTGCCCTTTCCACTTCCCCAATCATGGGCTCGCTCAAGATAATCGCGCCGAACTGCTCCCACATTCCCTTGGCTTCGTCCCCGACGATTTGAACGACCTTTTGCGGATCAGCGCCGGCCGGAATCTTGACATTCCCGTACGCGTCCACACCACCGGGCGGAAACCGGCTGACGGTGTCAATGTTTCGGTTGGGAATTAAGACCTTCTGATGGAGAAAATTGACCAGCGTGGTGAAGCGCAATCCAATTTCCTCCACGCGGCCGATGACGATGGTGTTGGGACTCGCAATTTCCACCAAATCGCCCACATCCATGGCGTCGCAAAAAATCAACGTCATGCCGCTGACGATGTCCTGGACCAAACCCTGTGAACCAAAGCTGATGGCCAGGCCGATGATCGAAGCGCCGGCCAAATAGGATGTCAAGTTGACGCCGAATTCCTGCAGGACCAATCCCACGGCAAAAAAATAGAGGGCAAAAATCAGGGCGCTGACGATGAGGCGGATGATCGTGATGAATTTGGGTTGTCGCGTCCGGAAGATAAGCGGATGTTTCTTTTGATGGCTTTTGCGCTTGAGAATGAGCCATTCGCTGCCGTGCCGGATGATTTTAACCGCCACGTGCAGGAAAATGACCAGCCCGACAATGAGAAGCAGCCGCATTTCCGTGGAGGATCCTTTACCTGAAAAATGACCGTAAATACGGCTCACCACGGTATTATCTACTGCAAGCAAGAACGAAGTTGGCGGCTGATTTGTCATAGGTGCCGAAAACGTCAAGACCCCTTCTGCGAAAGTCCAACCACTTGCACGGTCTCAAGCACTTCGAGATTGACCAGCCTCCCTGCTTTGGCTTGGTTGGGCACTACGTCTTGTTGTGAAACCCATGAACGCGGGTGAGGTTGCGTTCCGCGGTCAATTCCGCCTCCGCCGCCAGCCAATGCTGCACGTCGCGCCCGGGCTTTGAACCTTCATTTTCATAAGTGAAATAGGCCTTTCTGGCCACCTCATCCGGGGTCGGCACAAAATCTTTTGACTTTCGTTCTGATTCCTTGTTGGCAGCCGCAGGCGATGGCTCAGGGGACTTTTGGTCTTTATCTTGGTAGAACGTCTTATGTTTCATGCTGTCATGGTATGTTGTGGAGCAGCGTGCCTGCTATGGGGTGTTCACCCCTGTCGGGGAATGAACCCCAGTTTCCAAAGCGTGCGGAATGCCCTCTTGCGGAAAGTGATGGCGGATGTGCGCCACAATTTGCGATTCGGTCATTTTGTCGGTCGTTTCCATCGTGACGATGTGGGCGCCGGGGCACTCTTTCTCGAATCGCTTTTTCAATTCGCCCTTGGCCTCGCCGGGACCAAAGATCAGGATCGCTCCAGCATGACGAAGATAAGCAACGATCTCATCGTAGTAGCGCGCGAGATACCCGGAGTAAGCTCTCTGGCGCGAATCATCGGCAGGAACTTCCTGGTATTCAAACCGGCCAATGGAAGGATCGCCGGTGCGCCGAAGCTGCTTTTGCGCATCGGATTGGATGCGCTTTATTTCCTGCCCGGTTTTTGAGAGGACGACGATCAAAGCTTCTCGATGGTCAACCCAAAGACCTGCTTCGACTTTCAAACTTCCGTCATTGTTTATCCCGTTTGTATTTTTCATTGGAATCATTGTAGCGGCCGAATCGTCCACCTTATATGGGGTGAAACACCCAGGACCCGGTCATAGTCCTTGAATTCAGCGGGCATGTTGGCCTTGTTTCGTTTGCTTCAAATCATTGACCGCGACTTTGGCCGGGCGAAAGACCTTCTCACCTCGCCGATAACCGCGCTGGAACACCTCCAGGATTGCGTGGTTGGCTTGGGCTGGATCGCGGCGTTGCGAAACCGCTTCATGCCGGTGCGGGTCGAACGGCTGCCCGACACTCTCCTCGGTCTCGATGCCGTGCTGCCGAAGCAACAAACGCAGTTGTTGCAATGTCATCTCCACACCTTGCTGAAACTGTGGAGATCCCGGGGTGGCGCCTGAAGCCAAGGCCCGTTCAAGGTTGTCGAGGGAGGGCAGCAACTCACGGATAAAGGATTCCTTTTGCGCGGCTGCGCGGGTCTCGACTTCCTGGCGGCTTCGCCGCTTGAAATTCTCGAAGTCGGCGGCCAGGCGCAGGTTCAGGTCCTTTTGTTCGCCAAGTTCCTTGCGGAGCCGGTCGGACTCTGTGGCAACGGTCTCTGCGGCAATGGCGGTGACTTCCGGGCCGGCGGCCGCCGGGCTATTAGTTTCAGTCTTCATGGGTTCAGAATGGACTTAGTTCTCCAACGGTTTTGCCGACCATTTCGTCGTGGGAAAAGCCCAGCAGCTTGATCAGGAAAGGGTTGACATCATTGATGCGTCCCGTGTCGGCGTCCAGAATGAGGATGCCGTCCTGCGCAGCCTCGAATAGCCGCCGATAACTCAATTCGGACGCGCGGAGCGCCCGCTCTGATCGAGTCCTGGCATCCCTCGCGTTCCCATTTGAATGACAGTTTCCCATAATTCTGCCCTATCCAAAAGTGACGGAAGAAATAGGCGCTCGCAATGGGGTGTTCACCCCATACACGGTGTCGCTCATGTGGATGAGGCTACATGAATTGGTGAGCACGTGCGCAATGGTTGGCCATGATGGCGCATGTGCGTGATTTTTCGTCTTCAAACATGATAATGTTCCTCGTGACTAATGCCATCCAGTTCGACGCCCTTGCCCCTACTCAATTGGGGGATGCGCGTGTTTCCGGATTGTGACAGGTTTGAACAAAGAAATCGGCAGCCTATCGAGCAGAATGCCGCTCGGTTGGGTTTTCGACCGTTCCAAAACGTGAAAATGCGTAAACATTCAACATTAATGCAAACTATAAACTCACCTTCTCTGAAAACCTCGTTGGCCTTGGTAGCGGCTGGCGCTGTGGCACTTCTGGCCAGCGCGAGCGCTCGCGCCGACTACAAATCCACCGTCCTGGGCGATGGCCCGGTTGCCTACTACCACTTCAATGAGACGGTCGCCACAGGCATCCCCTACCCCACGTTTGCCAACTCGGGCACCAACACCGGTGGCAGCGGATACGTGGCCTGGCTGCCCTCGACCTCTGTGACCAGCGACACCACCAACATCGGCCTGATTGACATCGGCTTCAACGTGCCCGGGGCCTTGAACGATGTATCTCATACCGCCCTCTACTTTCCTGATGCCTACTCCAACGAGGTGATTGTCCCCTATAATGCGGGGTTGAACGTCACCGGGCCTTTCTCCGTCGAGGTCTGGCTCAAAGGATGTCCCAGATGGGGTACGCCCATCAGTTCCACGGACGGGTCCACAGGAGGATGGTTGCTTTATCAAGGCGACGTGGACGAGGCGACCGGCAACGGCTTCTGGTGGCGGATTTACAACGGATCAACCGCCTCCACTTTGGACTTCAACTTGACGCTGAATCCGAGCCTCTGGTACCATGTCGTTGCGGTATATGACGGCGTGAACCAGACGGTATTCCTCAATGGCGCGCAGGTGGGGACCAAGGCCGCGACCGTCACCTATACGCCGACGGCGACTCAACCGATCCGCATGGGCACCCGCTACAGCGGCTCCTATGGATATAGAGGCTATCTGGATTCGCCGGCCATTTACAATTACGCGTTGACTGCCAGCCAGGCGGCGGCCCACTACGCCGCGGCCACCAATAACGCCGCCGGTTACGCCGCAGTGATTCTGGGCGACAATCCGGCAGCCTTCTGGGAGTTCAACGAAAAATTCAGTCCGCCCGTGGCCGTCAACAGCGGCACCGGTGGAGCGCCCTTTAATGCCGCCTATTACGGCCCAAGCTCGACGGCCGTTTCCTCAACCGCCCCTTCCGGCCTGGGAGCGAACGACACTCTCTTGGACCTCTCCACCAATCCGGTTGGCGCCGCCGTGGTCATCCCGCCGCTGAACCTGAATACCAATACGGTCACCTTCGAGTGCTTAATCAAGCCCACCTATGACCAGACCCTCAACTACAACACGATATTCGCCGGTGTCGTCGTGCATCGCAACGTGCTCGCCAACAACACCGCTTGTGGCCTCGACTTCGCCTCCGCCACCACATTGGGTTATGAATGGAATACCAAGAACGCCGCCGAGCCTATCCCGGCCTTTGATTCCGGGCTGACTCCCATTGAGGGATCATGGAACTACGTCGCTCTCACCATCAGCCCCACCACCGCGACCGTATATCTGTACGACGGCACCAATTGGAGCGTGTCCGTTGACTCCGGCCACACTAACTTTGCCGCTCAGGCCTTCAACGGCCCGACTTGCATCGGTTTCGACCCCCTGCAGCGCACCAACTTCTTCAACGGCTCGGTTGACGAGGTGGCGATCTACAACAAAACGCTCACCGAAGGCCAGCTCCATACGCACGCGCTGGCGGCCTTTAGCAGCTTGGGGGCGCCGCAGTTTGTGAATTCCACGCCAGTCGTCAGCCCGGCCACGATCTATGTCGGCACACCGTACACGCTCTCCATCGAATACTTCGGCGCCAATAGCACCTACGAGTGGAGATCTGGCAACGGCGGCAATCAAACCATTATCCCGGGGGCAACCAACTCGTCTTATATCGTTCCCAGCGCCACGGTCGCCGATGGCGCGCTCTATTACGACGTGATTGTCAGCAACGCCAAGGGAGTCATTACTAGCGGTCAGCAGCAGGTTCCCATCACCGCCGCCATTCCGCTTAGCGGTGTTGCGGTGCTCCCGGCTGCGGAATCGGTGTTTCCCGGCGGCAACGCGACCTTCACCGCTGCAGCCACAGGCTCGGGTCTTGCCTATCAGTGGCAGTTGAACGGCACCAACCTGTCCGGCGCGACGGCCTCGACCCTTGTGCTCGCAAACGTCAATGCGGGCCAATCGGGCAATTACACCGTTGTCGTGACCAATGTGACTGGCAGCGTTACCAGTTCCCCGGCAGCCACTCTCACTGTCGCCGCCCCAGCCGCTGGCAGCTACCAGCAGGCTGTGGTTTCGGACGGGCCGGAAGGCTACTGGCGTTTGAACGAGGCGGGCACTGAGACGAACGCAGGCGGCGGCGTGATTATATTCGATTCCATGGGCCGGCATGACGGCCTCTGTTATGGCAATTCCCCAACCACTGAGGAGCCGCTCCCCCCGGGGACTGCGTACAGCACGGCCAACATGACCTTCTCGCAGCCTGGCATTGCGGGCACAAGCGACACGTCCATCCTGTTCACGCTGCCCATGTATGGCATAGACATACCGTATTCGCCGGCTCTGAATCTGGCGTCCAACTTCAGCTATGAGTGTTGGCTCCAACCCGGCCCAAGTTGGACATCCGCCTCAGGGTTCACCGAGGCCATGGGATGCTTGGACTCGGCCGGCGACGCTTCTTCCGCATGGCGCGGGTACTGCATTATGATCAATGCCTTCGGTGCCGAGGAATGGTCTTCCTATATGGCCAATGGCTGGCTTCGTTCAGATTTTGGCACCTCAACGGCCTTGTTTAGCAACGCCAATTTCAATGGCGCCACTGAATTCACACACGTGGTCTGCGTTGAAAGCAACGGCCAGAATATCATGTACCTCAACGGTGCCTATGCCGGGGAAGACAACGTGGCCTTCTCCCCGAACTTGTATTGGGATTTGTGGATCGGCAGCGCGGTGTATGCTCCGGGAACCCGTGGTTGGAATGGCTATATCACTGAAGCGGCCTATTACCCCACCCCTCTCTCGCCGGCGCGCATTCTGGCCCATTATGAACTGGGCGCCTACGGCAGCGGCAATCTCCCCATCTTCGCCGAGCCTCCGGCGTCGCAAACCGTGGTGGAGGGGAGCGCGGTGTCCTTCGGCCCGGTGGTCGTCGGAGCACCCACGATCACCAATCAGTGGCAGTTCAACGGCACCAATATTACAGGGGCCACCGGACCCACCTTGAGTTTTGCCAGCATTGATTATACGAATGCCGGAAAATACACCTTGATTGTCACCAATCAATTCGGCGGCGCCTCAAGTTCGGCCACCCTCATCGTCGTGCCTCCGGCGTCGGTCACCAACCTGACGTGGAGTATTTCCACCGGCGCTTCGGGGCAGAAGAATCTGTCGCTTACCTGGCCGTCCGGCACCCTCTATTCTACGACCAACCTGGCGGGGCCATGGACGGCGGTGAGTGGAGCGACGCAGCCTTACTACCAAACAACAATCAATCCAGGCACACCCAGCATGTTCTTCAAAGCCCAATGAACCTTGCTGACTCCAAAGTTGGATAAATATGCAGGCGGCCGGGGGAATGGGTTTTCCCATCCCTCGGCCGCCGTAGTTCCCGCCCGATCCACTCATGTGGAGGGCGTTCGTTCTTTTTGAATTAGCAGCGAATCTTGCATATAAAAAATTAAACCCAGGCAAAAGTATATGAAACTGAACGCAGAAAGTGAGAAAGGTCATTGTTCGGATCGGACAAGCAGATTTCCAGCCGTTGCCCCTGCGGGATGGCCAAGGCCGCGCCGGGCCTTCACTCTTATCGAATTGCTGGTGGTTATTGCCATTATTGCGATCCTGGCGGCCCTGTTATTGCCCGCGCTGTCGAAGGCGAAACAACAGGCGCAATTGACCTCCTGCATCAATAATAACAAACAATTGGGATTGGCCATGCACATGTATTGCAATGATTACAGGGATTACATGGCCTACCCGGACTGGGGCAATGCCTATGCCGGCTGGCTTTACACTGGCACCAATGATGAGCCGCCTCCGCTCAACCCGCAGAATCCCGCGGTGCCCTACCAAAGCGGTCTGTGGTGGCCCTACGTCAAAGGCGTGAGCGGCAACACTTCCCAGACCTTCTGCTGCCCAAATGATGTCACGAACACCGCCTTTTGGGCGATGAGAACTGAGAAGCTCTCGACGTACCTTATGAACGCGGTCGTCGCCCAATTTGGCCTCTTAAACCCTCCTGCCTCCGGCAACTTTCCCTACCCTACGCGGACTTACAAAATGACGCAATTCAGAGCCGACTCCCTTATATTGTGGGAACCGGACGAGGCTCTTTATTACTCAGTTTATGGCGTGAACAGCGGCGACAACTGTTATAATGACGGTTCTATGTCCGGGGTCTATGGTTGCGGGGTTGGCCCGTTTCACATGAATTCCGGCGGGGTCGTCCTGGGTGTGACCGGACAGGCCTTTTTTATGACGCAAAAGATTTTCTCACAGGCGACAAACCAAATCCCAGGCCCAATATGGTGCGGGCCGGACCCCAATCCCAGGGAAGGGGCGGATTAGTCAGCTCCAGCATCTCAGTTACGATCAGCCCGGGTGCGGCAGAGCATCAGCGCCGAAGGTGTGGGCTTGATCAGATGACCCCGGGCGTCCATCTTGGGCTTGTCCCGATTGTCGCCTCGAAGGGCCTCCCACCGCAAGTAATAATGCGAGCCGGCACTGGCCACGCCGGCAGAACTAAGCCTGTTGATGACCATCTTGTCTCCACTTACCGGGGCCGTGTACGGGTCTTGCATCACGTTGTTGTCCACGTGGGCGTTGTTCGCGGTCGGCGCGCCGTCTGAATCATGCGAGCCGGGACGGGAGTGGGTTCTCATCACACTTTTCAGCGTGGTTTCCTCGAAGGTATAATTGCCGCTGTCGTTGTTGTCGCGCGCGCCATTGGCGTACGTCATCGCCACGGCCACCGTGGACAGGCCGGCCACGGGGTCATCTCTTACAAAGGGGTTGTTCACCCAACCGCCTGGAGGCAGGCAGCCGCCGCCGCTGAATTTCCATGACCAAGCCGCGGAGGTGAGTTGGACAATAAGCCATGACCGCGAGCCGGGGGCCGGACGGGCGACGTAAACCTGGGAATGTCCGGCGGCGTCGTATTTGTGATAGGCGACCAGCGGCACTCCATGACGATCAAATCCGAGGCGGGGCTGGCCGTTCAAGAGTCCGCCGCCTTGCGGCACGTCGTCAATAATAGGCAGGGAGGCATTGGTGGAGATGGGCAAAGTCACAGCCCGGCCAAAGGCGTCCGTCCAATTGAGCAGGTTTGAGGAGCGGAGATAGGAAAGGCGATAATTGGAAGCAGCATCCCCGCTGCCGCGCCACATGTAGAGGCAATGCACATACCCTCCGCAGACGGTGAAGGCGGGATAGACGCTGTAATTATTAATCCAAGTGAAGAGGGGTGACGGCCCCGTGGCCAGCGAAAAGGACCAGGTCGCAGTGCTGAATTTCAGGAGATACCAGCTTCCGACGGTGGATTGGATGTGATTGCGATAGGAAAAGATGAACTCTTGATTCGGGCTGGTAAACCATGACGGATAAGTCGAACGGGCTTCGCTGGCGACGTTCCAAAGCGGGGAAAGTTGCCGCATAAAACCAGGGGACTGGAACTGAGCGGCATCCATAACCGGCTGCGCGGAGCGGAAATAGGTCATGGGCTGATTGTGCATATTCCCCGAGAGGTGGAGACAGCCAAGAGGGTCCAGGCTCATGGTAATGTAATTATGACCATCCCAGCCGCCGAATACCGTGTTGTTGGTCTGGTAATACCATCGAGTGGAGTTGAGGTTCCTGGCCGCCAGAACCAGTTGCCGCGAGGCATTGTAATATCCGGCGATTTGCAGGTTTGGCAGTGTCAGGAAAGCAAAGCCAACCGAATTCCCCGACCAAACCGAATCAATGTAAAGGGAGGCCCCTTTGGCCAGGGGGTCGTTGTAAAAATCGGCGTCATCCGGAGTGTTCCCGGTGAGATGGTCTGTTTGGGCGGGGGCGCCGGATGCGGCCAAGGCCAAGGCGAGCAGCAGGGCCGCACCGCCAGGCGCCCGCAGCCAATGAGTGATGACGAAAGTTTTGATAATCCAAGGTAATGGGAACGATATCCTCTTAAAGATACTTCTTTTCTCCTGCTGAACAACTCCAGAGTGTTCAAACTCCAAGGGTCGGCGCGCTGCGCCGACCCTTCTCGTTGCGTTTTTACGGTTGCTCAATGGTGTAGAAGCGCTGCTGGTCCGACGAACCGTAGGCCGCGTTGTAATTAAAATTCCCATTGGCGTCAAAACTGTTGGTCGCCACGGGCGTCCATCCTTGCGCGAGATTGGTCGAGGTCAGGACCACGTATGGCCCGTTGGGAACTCCGTTGGTGCCGCTCAACGAGAGGATCGTACCGGAGAGGCTGAAGGCGGTGAACTGCGGCGGAGCCGGCGGCTGCGGCAGCGGGCCGGAGGAGACGAGCACGGCAATCGTGTTGCTGGCAGAATCGTTGGTTATGATGCCAACGTAACGTGTGAGACTGGCGGGAAATGTGCCCAGGCCGATGTTGAATGTGCCCGCCCCCTGGTTAAAGCTGGCGTATTGGATGAGGGGAATCTCCACCGGGTAAGCCGTGATGGGCGGCATGGCGGAAAGGTTGATCACGTTGGTGGTGGACGACTTGCCATCAATGGCAAGACTGCTGACGGTGATGGCCGGATTGTTCGAGGCGGCGGCCGGGATTTGCAGGAGTGTGCTTGTGTTCCCCGCCGTGCTGGGCGAGAGAGAAAGCGTGGTCAGAGGCGCGGCGCCAGTGCCGACGGAATTGGTGATAACGAGAGCGCCGCCGAGCACATTGATGGTGCTGGAGCCGGCGCCGGCCACGATGTTGCTGGCCAGCACCGTGCCGTTGGTGATGTTGAGGATGCCCGTGGCGTCACCGGCGACAGCGCAAGAGGCGAGATACAAATTGTCGTTCACAACCAGAGTACCGCTTGGCGACTTGAGGTTGATGGTTCCCATCCCAATTTTGGCAGTCGTGTCGCCGGGCGGTTGATAGCCCACGTAGGCGTTATTGACATTGAATGTCCCGGCGCCCAAGGTCAATGTGCCTGTCGTCACGCCAGTGCCCAGGTTTACGCCTGCGGCGCGGCCCACATTGAGGGTGTCCACCTGGGCATTGATGGTGCCGAGCGAGAAATCGTTGGTTCCGCTCGCGGTCGTTCCTCCGCTGTTGGCGGTTCCGTCGCCGATGTCCCAAACCGCGACGCGATTGCTGGTAAAGCCCGTAAAACTGGCTGTAGGGTTGGGAAAAACGGGGTTGAATTGAATGAGGCTGTGCGCCGATTTCTGCATGCCGACGCAGATGGTATCGGCGATGATGGTGTTGTTCTGGCCGAGATAAAGATAATCGGCAATGCCGCCATTACTGGCGGAGTCTCCCACCACAATCGCGCCGTCGGCCGCGTCCGTAGTGGAGGTTTCTTCGGTGGTGGTTTGGTATCCGGCCGTGATCGTGTTGGTCGCCGCCAGATAAAGAATACCACCGGGTCTGTTTTGATTCACGTAGCTTGCATAGGCCGCACCCACCAGGAACTGGCTGACGGTGGCGTTGAACATTTGCAAGGCGGACATATCCAGCGTCGCCTCCGGCGACCCGCTGCCCGCCGTGCCCAGGCCAACGAAGAAGATGGCACTGGTATTATTGACATTCAAGGCGGCACTGGGACCGGCGATGGTGGTCAGGGCGTTGACGGTTCCAAAATCGAGGCTCGCACTGCCGCACACAAATCCGCCGGACCCGGTGACGTTCAAGGCCACCCCGTTGGCCAGGTAGGTGTTGTTGTAGTCGCTTCCAAAGTTGCTGTAGGTCAACGAGGAGATGGCGCCGCCGAAACCACTGTCCACGATGTTGTTGAAATTGGCGGAAATGACGGCATTGGGACCGCCACCGACGGTCGAGAGACCTCCTCCGGCGGTGAAGCTGTCGGAGCTGTTGAAGATGACGTCGTCGCTGATCTCCGGCGCGCCGGGCACTTGCCAATTCAGGCCGTCGGACCAATTGATGCTCGTACTGCTGTCGGCCCCGTCCCACACCACATACGGCCTGATGCCGGTTGGCCCGGAACTGAGGGTAAGCAGGACCTTGGTTTGATCGGAGCTTTCAGAAAGACTCATGGTGTAACCGGAGGGAAACGAACCAAGCACAAAGTTGTAGCCGCTTATGGCGCCGGCGGATTGAATCAGCGTATAGGTGACAGGATACGCCGGGATCGGCGGCAGGGAGATGATGTTGACCTGATTGCTGTCGCCGCCCACGTTGAGGACGTTGGCGTCGATCACGGCCGGAGTGTTGTAAATTACGCCCAGATCAAGAACGGCGTTAGTGACGTCCAGGCTGGTCAATGGCGCGGAAGACGTTCCGGCCGTGTTGCTGACGATCAAGGTTCCACCGCTGATGCTGATGAAGCTGGAGCCGGCGCCGGCCACGATGTTGTTGGCCATCACCGTGCCGTCGGTAATGTTGAGCATGCCCGTGGCGTTGCCGGCGTTGACGCAATAGGCGAGGAACAGATTGTTGTTCACAACCAGCGTGCCGCTTGGCGACGTGACGTTGAGGGTTCCTGTGCCGGTTTTGGACGTGTTGGCGGTCGGTTGATCGCCCACGTAGGCGGTGTTGACGTTGAATGTCCCGCTGCCCATGGTCAACGTGCCGGTCGTTGCGCCGGTGCCGCCGGTTGAGGCGGCCGCCCGACCCACGTGGAGCACGTCCACCTGCGCATTGACCGTGCCGAGCGAAAAATCATTGGTGGCGCTTGCGGTCGTCGTCGCTCCGTTGGCGACTCCGTCGCCGATGTCCCACACCGAGACCCGGCTGGCGCTAAAGCCCGAAAAACTGGCTGCGGGATTGGAAAAAACAGGGTTGAATTGAATGAGGCAGTGCGCGCATTTCTGCATGCCAACGCAGATGGTATCGGCGATGATGCTGTTGTTCTGCCCAAGATAGAGATAGTCGGCGCCGCCGCCGTTGTTCACCGTGGACCCCACGATGAACGCGCCGTCGTTCGCGACGCTGCTGGAGGCAGTCTCTTCAGTGGTGGTTTGGTATCCGGCTGTGATCGTGTTGTTCGCCGCCAGATAAACGATGCCGCCGGGAAGGTTTTCATTCAGGTAACTTGCATACGCCACACCCACCATGAACTGGCTGACGGTGGCGTTGAATGTTTGCAACGCGGACATATCCAGCGTCGCCACCGGCGTCCCGCTGCTACCCGTCGTGCCCAGGCCAACGAAGAAGACGGCGTTGGCATTGTTGACGTTCAAGGTGGCATTGGCGCCGGCGATGGTGGTCAGCTCGGTGGTGGTCGTTCCAACAGAGAGGTTCGTGCTGCCGCACACAAATCCGGCAGCCCCGGTGACGTTCAAGGTTACCCCGTCGGCCAGATAAGTGTTGTTGTAGTCGCTTCCAAAGTTGCTGTACGTCAACGAGGAAATGGTTCCGTCGAAGCCGCTGTCCACGATGTTGTTGAACAAATAGGAAAGGATGGCATTGGTTCCGCCGCCAACGGTCGAGAGACCTCCTCCGGAGGTAAAATCATCGGAGCCGTTGAAGAGAACATTGTCGTTGACACCCGGCACGTTGGGCAAGGTCCAATTCAGGTTGTCCGACCAATTGAGGCTGTTGTTCTGGTCCGCCCCGGTCCACAGCACATAAGGCTCCACACCAACCGGCCCGGAATTGATCGTGAGCAGGACCTTTGTTTGATCGGGGCTTTCAGAGAGACTCCCGGCGTAACCGGAGGGAAGCGAGCCAAGCACAAAGTTGAACTGAGACATGGCGCTGGCGGATTGCAGGAGCGTAAAGGTGATAGGAAACTCCTCCAAGGACGGCAGGGACATGATGTTGACCTGGTTGCCGGCGCCGCCTGCGTTGATGGTATTGGCCTCAATCACGACCGGAATGGAACCCACAACCAGATCGAGGATGGCGTTGGTGACGTCCAGACTGGTCAAAGGCGCGGAAGACGTGCCCGCCGTGTTGCTGACGATCAAGGTTCCGCCGCTGACGCTGAGGATGCTGTCGCCGCCATTGGTGCCGGGGACGATGGCGTTGGCCCAAACCGATCCGCCATTGGTAATGTTGAGGGTGCCGTAAGGCGTCGTCCCGTAGGCCTGATTCCCGCCGACACAGGCGAGGTTGATCGTCGCGTTGACCACCAACAGGCCTGTGCCGCCCACGTTGACCGTGCCCGCACTGGTGTCATAGACGTAGCCGTCGGAAGCAGCGCTGTTGTAGCTGACGTTCAAAGTATTGACGTTGATGGTCCCGCTGTTGAAGTTGAGCGTTCCCGCCGTCTGCCCGCTGGCGTACTGGCCGGAAGAGTTCTTGCCGACCCACAGGGTGTTGGCCAGGGCGTTGACCGTGCCGCCGGTGAAGTCGTTGGTGCCCGAAGAAGCCAGCGTCGTGGTGGTGTTGGCCGCGCCGTCGCCAATGATCCAGTTGGCCACAGGACTCGCGCTGTACCCTTGAATGGAAACGGTCGGATTGGCATTGATGAACGCAGGATTGAAAAATATCCCGCCGCTGGCCAATTGCCGGGCGGTGGCGATGTTGTCGGCATAAATGGCGTTGTTCCAACCCAGGAACAAAGTGGACGGCAGGCCCGCCAGCGTATCGGCATCGCCGACTTCCAGGGCCACTGGGGATGAATCCGAGGAGTCAGTTTGGGAGGACGCGGCATAAATGACGTTGGTTTCGGCCAGATAAACGACGCCGGAAGGTTGGGGCACAGTGTAGGAACTGCTGACGCTGTACCCGCCGACCCCTACGAGCCAGTTGGCATTGGAGGAGATGAAAGTTTCCAGGCCGGACATGTCCAGCGTGGCCTGCGGAGAGGAACCGGAGTTGGCGGTGCCTAGTCCCACGTAAAAGACACCGGCTATATTCTTGGCATTGAGTGTTCCGGCCGTGCCGGTAATGGTGACATTCCCGGTCGCGTTCCCGAAATCCACCGTTGAGCTGCCGACGGTCAGGGAACCGCTGCTGAGGCTCACGGCGTCATTGGCGGCGATGGAAGTGTTTTCATAACCACCCGTGTTGGTGTAAGTCAGCGAGACCGCCGTGAAGTTGCCATTGGCAATGTTGTTGAGCTTGGAAGGCAGGATGGCGCCAGGGCCGCCGCCCGGAGTCGCGAGCGCCGAAGAGGTCTGCGCCGCGCTCGAATTGAAGATCAACAAAGAGCTGGCGCCCGGAACGGTGGAGGAAGACCAATTGGCAGTGTCACTCCAGTTGGTATTGTGGTTGGGGATGATGTCGGCTCCGGTCCAGGCGGAAACCACTTGGGGACCGCTGTTGACTTGCAATTCCACCAGACTGTTGCCGCCCTCAATGATTTGTCCATGGTAACCCGCCGGCAGGCTGCCCAGGACAAAGTTGAAGACGCCATTCTGCAAGGTTATTCCGTTAACGGATTGGATCAGAGCAATCACGGCGGGGTAACCCGTGATATTTGGCAAGGCACTGACGTTGATGGTCGTGGTATCCGTGGCCGAATAGTCCGCCGTCACATTGGTGGCCACAATAGGGGCTCCGGCGGCGGCCGACACCGTGAGGACGGCGTTGGAGAGACGGAGGGTGGACAATCCGGCAGTGGAGGTTCCGGCGGAATTGGTGATAATGAGCGTGCCCCCGAAAACGTTGATCGTGCTGGTGCCGGCGCCGGCCACGATGTTGCTGGCCAGCACCGTGCCGTTGGTGATATTGAGCGTGCCCGTGGCGTCACCGGCGAGCAGGCAACTGGCGAGATACAAATTGCTGTTCACGACCAGCGTGCCGCTTGGCGACTTGAGGGTGATGGTTCCCACGCCGGTTTTGACCGTGAGGTTGGTCGGTTCAAAGCCCACGTAGGCGTTGTTGACATTGAATGTCCCGCTGCCCAGGGTCAGCGTGCCCGTGGATGCGCCAGTGCCGGAGGAACTTGCGCTTGCCCGGCCCACATAGAGCGTGTTCACTTGCGCGTTGACCGTGCCGAGCGAAAAATCAACCTTCCCGATCGGGACGGACGTGGTGCCGCCGACAACTCCGTCGCCAATGGTCCAATCCAAGACCCGGCTGGTGGTATAGCCCGAAATAGTGGCTGTGGGATTGGAAAAAACGGGGTTGAATTGAATCAAGCTGTTAACGCATTTCACCATGCCGACACCGATTGAATCGGCGCTGATGAAGTTGCTCTGGCCAAGATAGAGCCATTCGTCACCGCCGGTGTTGCCGGACGTGGATCCCACCTCAAACGCGAAGTTCCAAGGAACATTGAGGGTCTCTTCGGTGGTGGTTTGGAATCCGGCTTTAATCGTGTTGGTCGCCGCCAGATAGACGATGCCACCGGGAAGGTTAATAGTCGTGGAATTTGCATACGCCACGCCCACCATGAACTGGCGGACGGTGGCGTTGAATGTTTGCAACGCGGACATATCCAGCGTCGCCGTCGGCAAAAACCCACTGCTGGCATTGGTGCCCAGGCCAACGAAGAAGACGGCGCCGGTATTGCTGACATTCAAGGTGGCATTGGTGCCGGCGATGGTGTTCAACTCGTTGTATTGAGTGCCGACATTCGTGCTGCCGCAGACAAATCCGCCGGTGTTGGTGACGTTCAAAGTCACCCCGTTGGCCAGGTAGGTGTTGTTGTAGAAGCTTCCAAAGTTGCTGTAGGTCAACGAGGCGATGGCGCCGCCAAAACCGCTGTCCACAATGTTGTTGAAATTGGCTAAATTAATGGCATTGGTTCCGCCGCCCAGGGTCGAGAGACCTCCTCCGGCGGTGAAAGCGTTGCTGCTAATGAAGATGGCGGTGTCAGCGTAGCCGGGCGGCCCGTTGGGGGACCAATTCGGAGCATAGGACCAATTCAGGTTCGCGTTGTTGCCGTTGGTCCAATAATAGGTCGTCGCCTGGGCCAAATGGGCGGCAAAAACAAGAGCGGACGACAAAACGAGGGTTCTGATCTGCGAATGAGATTTCATAAGATTTGGGTGCTCAGTGGGTTTTTGTGTTGGTCATTGACATTTGAGAAGAAAGCGCCCTTTAGGGCTGCCGCCGGCAGACGATTGCATGGTTCTTCTGGATTGCATCTGTTCATCAAAGCATGAAAAACCGAGGGTGCATATAGCCTATTCTGCCTATTCTGGCTTTCATGCGGTCATTCAAGCATGAAGGAGCGGGGGCGTATATGGCCAATTCTGCCTATTGCTGACGCAGCCGCGGAAGGATTTGGTGAGTTCGTCCCGTAAAGTGTCTTCCGCCAGCGCCAACTCCCGATGGATTCCGGCCTGTGAACTTCTTGAACGCACGACTGAAGTCGTTCGAGTGCCGATAGCCAAGCGTGTAGGCCACTTCTTTGACAGCCACCCGCTCGGTTTCCAACAAATGACGCGCCCATACCATTCGCAGCCGGGCGTGATAGGCGCCGACCGATTCGTGAAGATGCGTCTGAAACAAGCGGTTTGCTGTCACGGGGGACACTTGAAGATATTCAGATAACGCCGTGACAGGGTTGCGTTCCACCAAATGCCCGCTTAACCAGCGCAGGGCGAATTCGAGGCGCAAGGCGGGTTCCGGCGCGATTGGACGGGGCTTTAGCGAACGCGCCAGTGCGACATCCAGGCGCAGCCGTAATTCCTCAAGTGCAACTGCCGTCAACGCGTCCGGTTGTTCGACCTCCCGCCGGCAGGACGCGTGAATTTGCCGCAGGGTGTGGACCAGCGCGCGATCGGCGTTGAATGCGCTAAAACCATCGCCTGCCGGCGCCAACCCGTTGCAGCGCGGGGGCGAACGCCACACCCAGCTCAACACCTCCGCGACGCCATCCACATCGTCGTCGGTCCAACCACTGGCACAATCGGGACCAACCAACAACCCTTGGCGGGGTTGGGCGCGGAATGTCCCGGAGAGCATTTGCAAGGCAGGGTTGCCCTGGCCCACCAGAAAATAAACCCATCCGTGATGGAGCGAAACCGGGATCGGGTTTCTGCCAAACTGGCGTTTGCCCCAACTGAGATACCGCAAGTCCAATGGCATGCTTTCAGGACAAACCCATCGCGGTCTTCCGGCGGGCGGCAGATACAATTGGCGCGGCAGGGCTTGGGGGTCGTTGAACGAGGTTGTATGCATAGCCGAATCCATCATGTGCAAAGCTGCTAGCATTATCGTGTTGGCACTGGTGGCTGTCCAGCGGAAACTCAGACTGATGAAATTGATTTCGGCATGACCTCACGCGAAAGGCTCCTCACCACGCTGCGCGGCCAACAGGCTGACCGTGTGCCGGTCACCCCGTTTCTCCACCTCGGATTACCTGGAAAGATCGGCTCCCCGCGAAAACGCCGTGGCTATGATTGAAGCGGCCAAAGAGGCGGGGCGTTACTAGAGCGCGTGATCCATGGACTCATCAAATCAAAGAAACAATGAATAAATACCTTGGCCAGTTGTCCCGTCGCCGGTTTCTAAAGAACGCTGGCGTCCTGGCCTTGGGGACCACTGCAGGCCCGCTTATATTGTCGCGGTCCACTTTGGGTGCGATTGCGCCCAGCAATCGCATCACCATGGGCTTCATCGGCACGGGACGCCAGGCGGCCGGAGCCAATATCCCTCAATTCATGGCGCTGCCCGAGGTGCAAGTCGTTGCCGTGTGTGACGTGGATAGTTGGCGGCTCGGCCAAGCCAGGGAACAAGTGGAAACCTACTATGCCAGGCAAAGCCACGGAGGCGATTACAAGGGCTGCGCGACCTTCACGGATTTCCGCGAACTGCTCGCCCGAACGGATATTGACACCGTGATGATTTCCACTCCCGATCACTGGCACGTCCCGATGGCTGTCGCCGCGGTCAAGGCCGGCAAGGATGTCGCCTTGGAGAAACCGATCACCCGCTGCATCAACGAAGGACGCATCCTGGCCCGGTTGGTGGCGGAGCACCACCGCGTCTTCCGGGTGGACAGCGAATTCCGGTCGCTCGAACCCTTTCATCGCGCCGTCGAGTTGGTTCGCAATGGGCGTATCGGAAAACTGCGTGTCATCCGCACTGGATCGCCCAAAGAAGCATTCCCGGACGAGCCGGAGGAAGTCACGCCGCCCCCGTCCGAACTGGACTACGACTTATGGCTGGGGCCTGCGCCCGAGGTGCCTTACATCCAAAAGCGCGTCCACTCGCCACACAATCTCAAGACCCGGGGCGGCTGGATGCGCAATCTTAATTACTGCGACGGCATGATTACCAACTGGGGCGCACATCTCAACGACATTGCCCAGTGGGGGAACAATACCGAAAGAACCGGACCGGTCGAAGTGAAAGCCACGGGCCAATATCATCAAGGCAAGGTATGGAACGTCCTGGAGCATTTCGATGCCTGGTATCGCTTCGCCAACGGCGTGGAGTTGTTCTATCAGATGGGCCAGCCGCACGTGAGGTTTGAAGGAGAAAAAGGCTGGATACAACTCAATTACCCTGACAAATTCCAAGTCAGCGATCCCGCCCTCCTGACAGAGAAACTCGGTCCGGGGGAAATCCACTTCCCGCTCAAGACCGAAAAGCGGGATTTCATAGACGCGGTTAAGAGCCGTGGACAAACCTTGGAAGATGCCGAAGTCGGCCAGCGCACCAACTCGCTTTGTCATCTGGCGCACATCTCCATTCAACGCGGCGGCCTCAAACTCCGCTGGGACCCGGACAAGGAACAGTTCCCCGACGACGAGGTCGCCAACAAGCTTCTTAACCGCCCGCCTTTGCGCGCTCCTTGGAAATTGGAATGAGGCCATGAACTTGCTGCCTGCCAGGAACAGAACATTTTCCGTTCGGGGATGGATTCGCCGCCTTGGGACGATGCTGGCCGCCGCCCTGTTCGCCTGCACCACAACGGCGCCCGCGGCTTCGGAGTTTTTTGTCTTCGACAACGGCGTGGGCCGAGGCAAGTGGGCGCCGGAAAAGCAAGCCGCGACCCTCAAAGCCCTCGGTTACGACGGCATCAGCTACAATTACACGAACAACAAAGATCTTGCAGAGTGGCTGAGAGCCTGCAAAGCGCGGAATCTCAAGATTTATGGACTCTACGTTTACACCTTTCCGGACCATCCGCGGCACTACGACCCGCAATTCAAGGAAGCCATCAAAATGCTCAAAGGATCCGACACGATCCTTTGGATGACGCTCCGCGAGACGGCCGTCAAGGGCGGCCATGACGCCGAGGCTGTCAAACTGGTTCAGGAGATGGCCGATCTGGCGCAAGAGAGCGGCCTGCGGGTTGCGCTTTATGGCCATGCCGGGTATTACATGGCCACCGCGAATGATGCTGTGCGCCTTGTGAAACTGGCCCACCGTCCCAATGTCGGCGCCACCATTAATCTCTGTCACGAGTTCATGACGGGCAACGGCGGCATACTCGACGAAACCATCAAAGCCGTCGCGCCGTATTGCACACTGGCTTCCATCAACGGCGTGGATGTGGCGGGCAAGAAGTTCATTCTGCGTCTTGACCAGGGCGATTTCGATCTGGCAAACTATTTGAAAAAACTCCGGGACGCCGGCTACACCGGCCCGATTGGCCTGCAATGCTACAATGTCCCCGGCGACATTGAAGAAAACCTAAAGGCCGATATGGAAGCCTGGAAAAAAATTTCTCCTTAATATCCTGCCTTGTCTCTAAAATACGGAGGTTTCTCATGAAGAAAATTGAAGCAATCATCAAACCATTCAAACTCGAAGAAGTGAAAGACGCATTAAGTCAATTAGGAATCGAAGCCATGACGGTGAGCGAAGTCAAGGGCTTCGGACGCCAAAAGGGCCACACGGAAATCTATCGCGGCAGCGAGTACAAAGTGGATTTTCTACCCAAGATCAAAATCGAAATCGTGCTCCCGGAAACCCGCCTGGAGGGCGCGGTCGGGGCCATTGTCAGATCGGCCAAGACCGGCAAGATTGGGGACGGAAAGGTTTTCGTCTCGAATGTCGAGGAGATCATCCGCATTCGCACCGAAGAAAAAGGCGACGCCGCCATTTAACCAACACTCAATTATGTCCAACGAACTATCCAGTTTCCTGGCCGCACTCAAGAAGCGTTATCCCACCCAGACCGAATTTCTTCAGGCCGTGACGGAGGTCGCCAAGTCGGTTTGGCCGTTTGTCGAGAAGAACCCCCAATATCGGAAGGCCAAAATTCTTGAGCGCATGGCCGAGCCGGAACGGGTCATCATGTTCCGCGTCACGTGGACTGACCGCCAGGGCGAGGTGCAGGTCAACCGCGGCTGCCGCGTCCAGATGAACGGCGCCATTGGGCCTTACAAAGGCGGCCTCCGTTTCCATCCCTCCGTCACGCTCGGCACTCTCAAGTTTTTGGCCTTCGAGCAGGTGTTCAAGAACGCGCTCACGACCTTGCCGATGGGCGGCGCCAAGGGCGGGTCTGATTTCGATCCGAAGGGCAAGAGCGACGAAGAAGTCATGCGGTTTTGCCAGGCCTTCATGAGCGAACTCTACCGCCACATCGGGCCGGACACCGACGTGCCGGCGGGCGATATCGGTGTGGGCGGACGGGAAATCGGCTTTCTGTTCGGCCAATACAGGAAGTTGCGCAATGAATTCTCCGGCGTGCTCACAGGCAAAGGCATCAACTGGAGCGGCAGCCGCATTCGCGAGGAAGCTACCGGTTACGGCCTGGTCTATTTCGTCGAAGAAATGTTGCGCACCAGCGGCAATTCCATAAGCGGCAAAGTGGTGGCTATTTCCGGTTCGGGCAACGTCGCGCAGTTCGCCGCGGAGAAGGCCATGATGATGGGATCGAAAGTTGTGACGTTGTCGGACTCCAACGGTTTCATCCATGACCCGCAGGGCATTGATGCGGAGCGGCTCGCTTTCGTCAAGGAACTCAAAAAAGTCAAGCGCGGGCGCATCCAGGAGTACGCCAAACAATTCAAATGCGAGTATTTCGAGGGCAAACGGCCCTGGGGTGTGCCGTGCCAGATTGCGCTGCCGTGCGCGACGCAGAATGAAATCAGCGGCAGCGACGCGCAGGCGCTTGTCGGCAACGGCTGCGTCTGCGTGGGCGAAGGCGCCAACATGCCCTCCACGCCGGAAGCGGTGGAAGTCTTCCTGGGCAAGAAAATTCTGTTCGGCCCCGGCAAGGCGGCCAACGCCGGCGGCGTGTCGGTCAGCGGGCTGGAAATGACCCAAAACAGCATGCGGCTCCAGTGGACCAACGACGAGGTGGACAAGCGTTTGAGGGAAATCATGAAGGCCATCCACAACCAGTGCGTGCGCTTCGGCCAGCAGGACGGCCGCACCAATTACGTTGATGGCGCCAACACGGCCAGCTTCCGCAAAGTGGCGGAGGCCATGTTGGATCAAGGCTTGGTGTAAGCCCCAATCCCGGGCAGGCCCTTTCGTTTTGACTCGCCTGCCGGCCTCCAATCCCTTATCATTGCCGCCAGTTGACCGGGAGGACCTGAATAGTGGCCGCAAAACTTAGGCATCTGAAGCTGATCGGCGATGTTGTTCGCGCAGGCGCTGTGGAACGTCGTCTTTTGATTGATGATTCCTCAGCTTCCGCAGTGGGGACACGCCGGCATTGGATGAGATTGCTTGTCGTCACGGCGCTCTTGTGTTGTTTTCCAAGCGCGCCAGCGCTGGCGGTCTTCGACGATTTCAACCGGCCTAACGCGGCCTACACCAATAATGGCAGCGCGCTCGGATGGTATTGGCAATGCGGCGGCACAGGCAATTGGTCGCTGCAGAATCAGGAAATTCTGGCAAATAATTCAGACCCCTCGCTGCAAGTGAGCAATCAAACGATGTATGATACACGGGTGTCACTGGCATCGGGGGCTTGCAGCGCTTCAGTGGACGTCAGAGATGAAATCTCCGGCAACGGCGCGGGGATGCTTTTCATGGCGGGGGCCGGCGGGAGCAATTATTATCAGGTTCTGCTGCAGTTTGGCTCGGAACAGGTGCAAGTGCTTCGAAGAGGTTCCGCGGGAAACATGACCATTTACTCAAACAACAGCAGCTCATCCGAGATTTTCAACACCAATAATTACTACACCATAAGCGTCTGGTCAACCGCACCCGCCCGATTCAATTGGAACATTACAAACGATGCGGGAAACGTGGTCGCCGGCGGCTCGTTTACAGACGCCAGTTATACGAACGGCTTCGCAGGAATGATCAAGTGCGTGGGCGATCCGAGGACGGATATCTGTCATTTCGATAATTTCTACGTCCAGGAGATCACTGTTCCGCCGATCACCCAGCCTCATCCGCGACTGCTGATTACCTCCGCGGATGTCGTTGACATCCGGAACGACATCAGCAACCGGGTGCAACCGCGTTATGCCATGTGGTTGGATTTGCAATACCGGGCCAATGTCTGGTGTGCGGAACCCGTGACCGCCCCCTATACGGGAGGGGATTCGTTGGCGTTTTATAACGCGGCGATAGCTGCCGGAAATCTGTCCTCCAAAATGGCCCTGGCTTATCTGCTCAACGGGAACACAAACTATGCGGCCGCAGCCAAAGCCATTTTGTTGGCCTGGGCGCAGGCAACGCCTCTTCCCGGCACCACTTTTTCTTCAACGAATAACTTTCCGGATTCGGGCATGGACACGGCGCGGGGCATCGCTGATTTTATTTACACCTATGATTACATCTGCAACGAGTTTTCTTCAGACGAGCAGGCCGCTGTGACAAACTGGTTTCTGGCCATGCTGCCAACGATCCAGGCCGGCATTGACCGGTGGAACACGCCCTACGCAGCTTCCTCAACCAGTCCGACGGGATGGGTTGGAACCTCCGACTTGAATGATATTTATTTTGGAGGGCAGTATTATCAAAATCATTTGGGGGCGCACACCATGGGTTATCTTCTGATGGGCTATGCCCTGGGCAATCAGGCGATGGTTCAGTTTGCAGTGGACAGCAGGGCAAATCCGCGTTCTTACCTGACACTGTTCGATGGCAACATCTTGATGGCGGGGGATCCTTACGTCAATCGTGGTGACCCCATGGATCCGCCGCCCCAGGACGGAGAGGATTACGATCGTTACCGGCATGTCGAGGCTCCGGGGTTGGGCCTGGCGTATTCGACTCTTTCGATCAACGAAATGACGGCCATGACCGAGACCCTCTTTGTGAACGGCCTGAATTTTTACACCCGGGTGGGCGTCTATGGCGAAACCGTGGAACAGCCGTTCAATTTTTATGCCGACTTTTGGAGGCTGCAAAACTCGGCGATCAAAGGCGGGTTTTATACGGGAGAGACTTACGAAACGAATCTCTGGCAGATTGCGATTTTTGAAGTCGCGAACAAACGATATCCCGGCAATCCAGCAATCCAGGCCCTGTTGAATTCCTTTGATCGCACGGCAGTTGATCCCAGCGGAAACATGGGGACCTATTTCTGCTATCCGACCTTGACGCATGGCGTGGCGCAACTGTCATGGACTGGGACGGTGAATTCGAATTTCGAAACGGCAGGCAATTGGCAAGGATCGGCACCCGCCAATGATACGAGCACGGATATTGGGTATTTCGATGCGACTCCGGCTTATATGCCTCAGTTGACCGCCAGCCGTTCGATTGCGGGAGTTCATTTTGGTGCTTCAGGCGTTACCCTGGGTTCATTGGGCGCACAAGCGTTGACAGTCGGAGCCGCGGGCATCAGCCTCGTAGGAACTGGCCCGGGAACCAACACGGTGTCGGCAGCGATAAGCCTGGCCACCAATCAAAGTTGGAATGTGTCCTCCAGTAATACTTTAGTGGTTTCGGGGGCCGTCGCCGGGGCCTTTGATTTGACAAAAACCGGGAACGGCACCCTGGCCCTCTTCGGCACGAATACTTATACCGGCCCAACCACCGTCATCAACGGGACTTTGAAGGTCATCGGTGCGCTGGCGGGCGGTGGGGCCGTCAGCGTCGGCGCCAATGCGGCCTTGACTGGCAACGGCGCGGTTCAAGGTCCGACCACCATCCAACCGGGCGGAACGGTCCGACCCGGCCTCGGCGGATTGGAGACCTCGACGCTGACTATCAGCAACAACCTGATCTTGTCGGGCATCGCGTTGTTCACGCTCAATGAAACCAATGCGCAAACTGCGGCCAGAATAGCCGGCATCAGCACCGTGGGCTATGGCGGCACATTGACAGTGACCAATGCGGGGCCGGCACTGCAAATCGGCGACAGTTTTACGCTCTTCCAAGCCAGCGCCTGCACCGGCGGTTTCTCCGCCACCAATCTGCCGGCGTTGGGAAGCAGCATGGGTTGGGTCTGGGCCCCCGCCAACGGGACGCTTTCAGTTGTGTCCACCTCCACCATCCCCACCAACCTATTATATAATGTGAGCGGGAGCTATTTGACGATCTCCTGGCCGAAATCCTACTTGGGGTGGTTTGCTCAATCCAATTCCGTGAGCCTGGCCAAGACGAATGACTGGGTGGACATCGCCGGTTCGCAGCTTGGAACAAATCTGGGCATCACAATGGATCCGACGAAAACGAATGTGTTCTATCGGTTGCGCTATCCATAGCAGGTTGTGGCGTGGCCGGACGGTGGAACGGGAGATGGCCGCAGGAGAGCTTGGGGCGCTCCTGCCGGCTCGCTAAAGAAATTTCATTTTTGCCCCGCCCCATCATTCCCGCCTAAAACGTCCTTGATCGCGTCGAGATATGCCAGACCGTGAACCGTATCCGGTTCCAGATAACTTCCTTCCGTCCATTCGTTCCAGCAATTCAAATTCAGGATGCGCAGGCCGTTGGTCTCGGCCAGCAGGCGTTGTTTCGCCAGTTGCAGCGCAAGGCGGAAATTCTCCGGTGTGTTGTCCTTGATGATATTGGTGAAAGGATAGCCAAAATCGCCGAACACGTCGCGCTGATCAGCGCGCGGGCTTGGATCCCAGCCCATCGTCACATTCGGGATGTAAGGCACGCCAAAATTCGTCGCGGCCTGACTCCAATAATTGAAATACTCGTCGCGCGCAAAATTGTATTCGGTCTGTGGTTGAGGCAGCGCGGCATGGTGGATCCAGACGTAGGATGTGGCGGAATCGAAGCCCAGATCGCGCACCAGTTTTGCCGGGTCCGCCGGCGTTTTTTCGCCGGGCAAAATCGTGCGGCCCCAGACAACCGCATTGAGATGCAGGCCGGGCAGTCCGGCGGCGAGGGCCTTGGCGCGGAACTCGTCCAGGGCGGCTCGTGTGGACGCGACGGAGCCGAAGTTGGAAAGCAGTTTTTCCAAGTCGTAAAAGGAAAAGTAGGGTCTTCCGTCAATCCGCCAATAGGACGGATGCGTAAAGTAATCCTTGATAAGATGATCGCAGATTCTTGAAAAGTTTTCCGGCGTGACGCGCCCCGGATACAGAACTTTCTGTTTGTCACCGCGATGATAAGGCTGGATGTCCAGCCAATCGTGGTTGGCCCACATGAAGGCAAACTTAAGCCGGGCATTGTTTGTGGCCTTCAAAAAACCGTTGTCAATGGGACGGTTGAGAAATGGCCCGTCGTTGTAATAATACCAGTCGAAGATGAAGGCGCTGAGGCCGTGATCGGCGGCGGCGTTGATTTTGTTCGCCATCACTTTGGGATCGGATTCATCCTGATAACCCCAGAGCGGCACGTGGGGCTGCTGGTGGCCCGGAAAACGCGGCCTGGCATTTTTCACCAATTCCCATTCCGACCAGTCCGCGCCTTTGGTCTTTGCGTTGCGCGGATCGCCGGGATGATAGTTGCCAAAATAATAACTGACGACGGTGACCGGCTGCGGCGAGGGCGGGAACCATTTCATAAGTTCGTCCGCCACCAACCTGTGGCCGGCAGCATTGGGATGATTCACCTGCGACATTAAATTGGTCAACGGCGTGCCGCGCCCGAGTTCGGCCTTGAAGAGCACCAGCGAGTCCACCAGTCCGACATGAAATTCCGCTGCGAGCCGCCGAATTTGCTCCGAATGCTGGTCGATCGGATCGTCCGGATCGTCGAGCCTGGCTGACGTGTCGGCGGTGGGTGTGAGCAAAATCACCCTTGCGCCGGCGGCCTGCGACTTCTGGATCATCGTGGCCCATGCAGTCCGGGCTTTTTGCAAACCGGCGCCCCGGTCGTTCAATGCGTAGTCAATAAAAACAACATCCGGCTTGAGCGCCAGCACATCGGCGTCGAAGCGCGCCGCGCCTCGGAGTGATGTTTCGCCGCCGATGGCCGTAACGATGACGTTGATGACCGCATGCGGAAAACGTTTCGCCAGCGCGCCGCGCAGCAGGTTCGGATAGGAGTTCATCGAATCCACCACTGGCGTTTTGAAATAACCCGCCGGCACACTGTGGCCGTGAAAAACGAGGTTCACCGTGCGATTGGACGGCCATCTCTTTTCCAATTCGGAAACAACGAGTGCAAGGTAGGTGGAAACGTCCGCGCGTTTATCCGCAGGCGACGGATCAATCACGCCGATGGAACGTCTTGCATCGGGGGGCGTCAATGGCAAATCCAGCCAGGCCAGGCCGACGTCGCGGTTCATGTGGCTGGTGCTGTCGCCGCCAGGCGCGTCGTAGAAAATCGCCAGCCGGTTGCCAACTTTGACCGCCGACGGCAGGCCGAGGCACTTTCGGCTCCAGCGGCAATTGCTCCCGTCGAGCACGACGGCCTTCTCTCCGGCATTCCAATGGTTTACATCCTTCGTCCAATAAACCCAGACCGCATCGGTGAATTCGCCTTTGTTGTCCAAACCGACGTGGTTGCAAAACAGAAACCAGGTCTTGTTGGCTGGCTCAAAATAAAGGGATGAATTCTCAATCTGTTCGGCGGGCGGCACGATGGGTTGCGCGTCGGGCGTCCAAGTGGCGTCCAGGTTGCCGGATCGGGCCATGCCGAGCGTCCGGCGCAATTTGCCTTCGCTCATTTGAGCCGCACTGAAGAACATGAGATATTCTCCTCCCTGCCGGACAATGTATCCGGGACTGGCGGTGTCGCTGTAATAAGTTCCGGGTTGGCAGCGGAACGGCACGACCTGCGGCTGTTTCGTCCATGGGCCGGAGGGCGAATCTCCAACCGCCTTCATCGTGACATAGGGCGTGGACGGAATAAAATTGGGGGCTGGCGTCACGCGGCGGGTGCCGAGATAAAACATCTGCCACCTCGTCCCGTCAAAAAACGTCGTTCCATACGAAGCCGAGGCGGAATCGTCATCGTTGGCGCGACCCAACCCCAGCACCGGTCCGAGCTTGGTCCAATGGGTCAGGTCTTTGCTGGTGGCGAGACACGCGAGCCATGCGTTGGTTCCCGCGCCGTCGTAGTGCATGAAATAAGCGCCGCCGCTTTCCCACACCCAAACGTCGCGAGCGCCGAGATAATCGGAGCGATTCGGAGCGTCGCCATGCCGCAGCACCACGCCGGCATCCTGCGCCTCCAGACGATACTTCGCCGCCGGTCGTCCGTCGGCGTAGCTGACAATTTCGGTCGCAGAAACAATGGTTGATCCATACGAGTCAGCCCATCCGAACAAACTGCAGACGGCCATCGCAATGAACCGGAAAACCAAGGACAATTGAATTCGCATCCCACGGCCAGCATGGCCACGACCAGCGGTGTAACCGATTCTTGTTGTGTGGATTTGGCGCGGGCGATTGTCGTTCATCATCGCTTGAAGATGCCTCCTGCTTAACCCCGGCGCAAGCCGCCGGATGAGCCTGATCGGACCGCCTCCAGGAATTTCGCCTGCGCTTGGGAACGGGAGCGCACGTGGAGCTTTTCATAAATGTGGCGGACGTGGTTATGTACCGTTCCATAGGCGATGGCCAGGGAATCGGCGATTTCCTTGTAGAGATAGCCTTTGGCCATCAGTTCCAGCACTTGTTGTTCCCGACCGGATAGTTTGACGTTGTCATCCCCGACCGGCGCCGGTTGGCGGAAGGACTGGACGACTTTCCGGGCGATGTGGCTGCTCATGGGGGAGCCGCCGGCGTGGACCTGCTGGATGGCTTCCAGCAGTTCCTCCAAAGTGGCCTGTTTGAGCAGGTAACCACTGGCCCCCGCCGTCAAAGCGTTGAACACGCTGTCAGTATCTTCATAGACGGTGACCATGATGAACTCGATCTGCGGATGCGCCGGTTTGAGGCAGCGCACGCACTCGATCCCGCTCTGGCCGGGAGGCATGTTGATGTCCATCAGCACCACTTCCGGCTCGCACGCCGGCAAGGACGCCAGCGCCTCCTGGGCGGAAGCGAACTGGCCCACGCACCGGCAGACGCCAGAATCGGCGACGGCCTGCGCGAGCTTGGCTCGCACCCCATTATCATCATCCACGATAGCGACCCGAATCAGCATAGTGTTCCTTTTCCGGGCAATCTTATAACAGACGAGGGCGATTCAGTAATGGCCAAAACTGGCCATGCGCCACAGATTGAAGCGTGGGTCTGCCGAAGCCAGCGCGGCCCGCGTTGCAAGGATCAACAGGCTGGTGGCGGACACGCCATCACAAACTGCACGCGGGTGCCTTCGCCGGGAGAGCTTTCGATCTGGCATTGGCCTCCCTGCCCCTCCAGGCGGCGACGCATGTTGGCCAGTCCGTTGCCCCGGGCGAGCGGGGCCAAAATGTCAAAACCCTTTCCATTGTCTTCGATTGTGAGGGTGAAGCTCTGCGCGCTAAATTGAAGCCGTATCCAAACCTCGGAAGCCCCGGCATGTTTGATGATGTTGTGAATCGCCTCTTTGGAGGCCAGATACAGATGGTGGCGCGCTTCGGACCAAAGCAGCATCTCAGGAAGCTCCAGCGGCACATCCCAACGATAGCGCAGGCCCGCCTTGTTCAGGTACTCTTGCGCGAATCTGTTCAGGTAATTGAGAAAACCTTCCAGGGTATCGTTGTGCGGGTTAATCGCCCAGACCACCTCGTCCATGGAGCGGGTCAGAGAGCGCGCACGGGCCGAAATCTCCCGGGTTACGTTTTCCACAGCCAGCGTTTCCCGGATGTCCCTGTGCAGAGCGTCGCCCAGTAGGGTGATCTCGGTTAAACCGGCGCCAAGCTCGTCGTGGATGTCGGCTGCAATGCGCTGGCGTTCATGGTCCATGGCCTGTTGCAGCTTGAGCCGCTCGAGTCGCCGCCGGGAGCGGGAACGCTCAATGGTCCACACTGTCCCGGCCACGACCGCCAGCAACGCGACCATGGCGGCAGCCCGGGCGGATGGTCGCTCATAAAGACGGGGAACGACCTCCAGCCGCAGGGGGCTGGCCGCCGGCTGCCAGGTTTCATCCGGGCCACTGGCCTCGACGCTGAAGCGATAGCTGCCCGGCGGCAGGCGGTAGAACTGGGCCATCCGCAGATTGCCCCCTTCAAACCATTCTTTGTCCAACCCTTCCAACCGGTAGCGGAAGCGCAGCCGCTCGGACGAAAGAGTGTTGGGAGAGGAAAAACGCAAACCGAAGGATCGCGCCCCGGACTTCACCCGCAAGACGCCATCCTTGTCGGGCGCCAACGGGATGCCATCCACGATCGCTTCCTCAATGATGGGCGGCCAGATGCGCACACCGCGTGCAATGGTTGCGGGGTCGAACGTCGCCAGCGCGACCCCATCTGGAAACCACAGCCGGCCGTCCGGGGATTTGGCGGCTGCCGGCTGGCCCATGCCCGTGCATACCTTGAGGGGCAACCCCTCGGCGGGCGTCAAACGCCAAGGCGTCAGGAGCCGGCGCTGGCGGCGCTGGTAGTTGTTCAATGTCTTTTTCGAGAGGCCAAAAATCCCGTTCTCGGAACTGAACCACAAGTTGCCGCTGTTGTCTTCGAGCAGGGCAAAGAGATGGTTGCTCGGCAGACCGTCCAGCCGCCATTCCCAATGCTTGAGCTCGTCGTCCCTCAACCGGTACAGGCCAAAACCTCTCGTGCCAAGCCAAAGTGATCCTTCCTCATACCAGTGCAACGCGCAGATCGCGTTCTCCCCCGCCCATTCTTCCACGAGAGTGCCAGTGGACCATCGTTTCGGCTTGTAGCGCTCGAATCGCTCTCCCTTCTGCCGGTACAAACCTTGCTCAGCAAGGCCCACCCAGATGCATCCATCCCGGTCTTCAGCCAGCGCGCGCACAGGTGCCGATGGCAGCCCGTCACCCTTGCCATAGACCGTTGACTGTCCTTCTTCCAGGCAAACCAGTCCGTTCCGAGTGCCAGCCCACAGGTGCCCGTGAGCGTCTTCCAGGAGCGCAAACGTCGCGTCGCGCAACGCAGCCGGCTCAGTCACCGGCTCGAATCTATCCCCCTTAAGCCGGAAAACCCCGCCATAAGTGCCCGCCCAAAGATTGGAGTGCTGGTCTTCCAGCAGTTCCGCCACCCGCAAATTGCTCAGGCCCTGCTCGGATCCAAAGCAGGTCAATTCCCGGCCACGCCAGCGGAACACGCCCGCCCCATCCGTCCCGCCCCAAACGCTTCCGTCGCGGGCGGCACACACCGTCACTAAAACGCTTTGGTCCACTTCAGCCGGCAGGTAGCGGCTTGTGAGCAAACGTGGCTGGGCTTGATAGACTCCCGTTGTGCGCGTCCCAATCCAGATGGCGCCTTCCTGGTCTTCTTCCAGACAGATTGTTTCCATTTGGGACAAAGGCGCTCGCGGGGTCAGCGACTGCCACCCGCCTTCCAACGACCGGAAGAACACCCCATGTCCAGTGGTGCCGCACCACAGGCGCCCTGCCTTGTCTTCGAGCAAAGCACACGCTCGTGAAGCAGAGGAGTTCTGCGGCCACGAATAAGTCTCCAACCCTGCCTCCCATTGCCCGGCCTTCAACTTCATGATTTGGCCGCCGCGGTGGTCCGGCAAGGACCCCGGTGTGATAGCCACCCACAGGCCGCCATCCGAACTGGGAGCAATGGCCTGCACCGCTTGGCCGGGCGGTGGGCCGCCCGCAGGCAGTTTCCACTGCCCTGCCTCGAAAGTCAGGAGATTCCCTCCCGCCACCGCCCATAGCCGTCCAGTGGCGTCAGACAAGAGCTTTGAAACGCCACGAGAAACCCAGCCATCCACCTTGCCGAACACCTTGGTCGCTCCCTGGCCAAGACGGACCAGTTCTCCGTCACTCGTCCCGATCCAGAGCGCGCCTTGGGGGTCTTGCGTCAAGGCCGTTACCGCCCCGGCCGTTTTAGAAACACCCGGGTTCACGGCCTCGAAACCGGCTCCGAAACGCTTGAGCAGGCCGCCTGAGTGAGTGCCCACCCAAAGCAGGCCAGCGTGATCCACCAACAAAGTCGCCACCCGGCTATCCTTGAAGGCCGGCGTATTGTCCAAGTTGAAGATGACAAAGCGCACTCCGTCGAATCGGACTACTCCATTGAACGTGGCTAGCCAGACATACCCGTCCGGCGTGCGGGCCATGGCGTTGATGTGCGTGCTGGGCAAGCCGTCGTCCAGGTCCCAGTTGCGCAGCAGAAAATCATCATCCATGAAAGCGAACCGCTCGGCGGTCGAGACTGTAACCGACGCTGCCAGCAGCAGACCAATTACAGCTAAACGGCCACACGGCAGCCTAACTCCCCCTAAAAACAATTGTCGCCGCAGCCAGAGCATGGTAGTTGTCAAGGCTGCATGAGAATATGGCGAAAGTCAAGGTGACTGGGTTTGCCCCAATCCTCGCCTGACGATGGAATGGGGATCAGCTTTTGTTCAGTTCTTCGGCCAACCTTGCCCAAAGCGGATTGGAGCCCAATGACATTCATCTTTTTTATTTTTTTTTGGCGTTATTTGGCGTTATTTGGCGTTAGCGCCGATCGGATCGGGAGCGGATTCCGCCGGGCGGCCAAGGGTTCGTCGGATGCTCTTATGGAATCGAGCCTTGGGAGTTCCCTCGGCAAGCGGGCGGTCAGAACCATGTTCAGGCGGTCGGCCAGGCCGTTCCGGGCCGCTGGTGGCAGGTCGTTGTTCAGTTTCCATGCGGACACTCTATCCCCGGGCCGGAACGCGGTCAAGCTTTATTTACATTATTTTGTGTAATATCTTTCTTATGCGTAAACGACGGGATGGCAACGGGTTGCGACATGATAAAACACGAAAACGTGTCAGGGCGCGAAATAAAATCGCATTTTTTGGCGGCAGGCCTGTGGCGGCAAAGTCCTTGGTTCAATACCCGGGCATGGTGTCGGAAGAGTGATCGCGGGCCCAAAGGGCGCGCTCATCGGTGCGCGGCATGAAAGTGGTCGTGCCCGGCAGGTAGTAGCCCATCATGCTGTTGAGCATGGTCTGGCTATGACCGTCCATGAAGGTCACGTTCACCCGCGTCAAATGCCGGGGCACGGTAAGCCCGTCGGCGTTGTTGAAATCCGGGTCAGTAGGCACCCGAAAATAGCAGCAGGCGTAGCTTACCGTCCCGAACCCCGAAACCACAGTCGTTTCCTGGACCCATTGGTTGGGATTGGCGGGACTCACATCGAAAGAGGCAACGGTCACCCCGCTGGCGTCGGCAAAAACGGCGGCCGCGCTGGGTTTTTGCACCATGCTCTCCTTCAAGCAATTGTAGATATCCCCGGCCACCAAGGTATTGAAGAACTCACGATGGTTCGCTCCGATGCCGAGGGTATTATTGGTGCTTGAACTCCCGCCGCCGGCCTTGTCGGCCACCGACGTCTGCGCCGGGCAGTTGAAAATATTTCCCTTGGGAACGTATTTGCCCAGCCGCAAGATATCCGGCCACCAAAGCAAGGTGGGGTCCTGGACAATAAAGCTGGAGGCATCGTAGGTCCAGACTTGCCAGGCGGGGAACCCCGCCTGCACCCACAGGGGAGTGAGGTAGCCGCGACTGTCGTCAATGTAGCCTCGTTCCGCGATCGCAATCTGCTTCATGTTGCTCAGGCAATTGGCGGACTTGGCGTTGGTCTTGGCTTTGCTCAACGCCGGCAACAGCAGCGCCGCCAGAATGGCGATGATGGCGATCACCACCAGCAATTCAATCAGGGTAAAGGCAAAGGCGCGCGACATGCGCGACTTCGTGGTCTTCATCGCATTCATGGTGTCGCCCCAATCTGCTTCGCATAAGGTTCCAACGCCCCCAAGTCCTGCTGGAAGAAACAGAGCCGGCGGTCCGACCCCCAACTGGTGATGAAATACATCTTTTGGAAATTGATCCATTGGGCCGAACCATCCGCCTGAACCTGATTGCCCCCTGCGGGGTAGGTGTATCTGAGCTTTAGGTGGGGCACCTTGTCCTTGAAATCCCCACCCCAAACCGTATCGTATTTGGCGTTCGCCTCCGCAGCCAGCACCCAACCGGGTCGAGCCTGGGCCAGCTTGACCGGACTGCTGGCGGGGAAGCTCTCTCCAATTACGTCATTGTACCAGTTGGTGACTCCGCCCAAGTACTGGTATCCGAGCGCGAATTGGGTGTATGCATTCATGATTGGAAGGCCGGGGCGGTCCGGGCAGGCCCAGCAGCTTGGGCCATTGGTCACATCCTGCAGGCCGACCGAGGTTGCCACCTGGGCATTGGACGGGGCGAGAACGAGTTGAACAAAGAAGCCCCCCTGATCCCAGGCCGGCAAAACCACATCGCGGTTGTCCGACGCATAGCTGGTCATGGCGACGCAGATTTGCCTCAGATTGCTCAGGCACTGTGTCCGTTTGGCTCGTTCCTTGGCCACTCCCAAAGCCGGCAACAGCAGTGCCGCCAGAATCGCGATGATGGCGATGACCACCAGCAATTCAATCAGCGTGAATCCGTTTCCCGATCCGAGCCTTTTTCGCCTGATCAAATTTGAGGATGCCATTGTTTCTTCCATGATGCGGTTTTACGGTTGCTCAATGGTGTAGAAGCGCTGATGGTCCGACGAACCGTAGGCCGCGCTGTAATTGAAATTCCCACTGGCGTCGAAACTGTTGGTCACCACCGGCGTCCATCCTTGCGCGAGATTGGTCGAGGTCAGGACCACGTATGGCCCGTTGGGAACTCCGTTGGTGCCACTGAACGAAAGGGTCGTCCCGGAGAGGCTGAAGGAGGTGATCCGTGTCGGAGCCGGCGGCTGCGGCAGCGGGCCGGAGGAGACGAGCACGGCAATGGTGTTGCTGGCAGTATCGTTGGTAAGGACGCCGACGTAACGGGTGCGACTGACGGGGAAAGCGCCCAGGCCGATGTTGAAGGTGCCCGCCCCCTGGTTGAAGCTGGCGTATTGGATCAGGGGAATTTCCACCGGATAAGCCGTGATGGGCGGCATGGCGGAAAGGTTGATCACGTTGGTGGTGGAACTCATGCCATCAATGGCCAGATTGTTGACGGTGACGGCTGCAGTCGTTGTGCCAGCGGGCGCAATTTGCAAGAGATTGCTGACGCTGTTGGCTGTGGAAGGCGACAAGTTCAATGTCGTCAGTGGCGCCCCGGCGCCGCCCACCGTGTTGGTCACCACCACCACGCCGCCGTACATGTTAATGGTGCTGGTCCCAAGCCCGCAGACGATGTTGCTGGCCAGCACCGTGCCGTTGGTGATATTGAGCGTGCCCGTGGCGGCGCCGGCGGTGGCGCAATAGGGGAGGTACAGAGTATTGTTCACGACCAGCGTGCCGCCGGACGAGATGAGGTTGATGGTTCCCGTCCCGGTTTTGGACCCATTGGCGACCGGCTGATCGCCCACATAGGCATTGTTGATGTTGAAGGTCCCGTTGCCCAAGGTCAACGTGCCTGTGGCTGCGCCGCCGCCGGTGCTTGCGCCTGCCGCGCGGCCAACATGGAGCGTATTCACCTGCGCATTGACAGTGCCGAGCGAAAAATCATTGGTTCCGCTCGTGATTGTTGTCCCGCTGTTGGCGGTTCCGTCGCCGATGTCCCAAACCGCGACCCGGTCAGTGGTAAAGCCCGCAAAACTGACTATGGGATTGGAAAAAACGGGGTTGAATTGAATCAGACTGTGCGTGCATTTCTGCATGCCGACGCAGATGGTATCGGCAATGATGGTGTTGTTCTGGCCCAGATAAAGATAATCGGCAAGGCCACCGTTGTCGGCTGAGTCTCCCACGACAATCGCCCCGTCGGAAGCATCGGTCGTGGAGCTTTCTTCGGTGGTGGTTTGGTATCCGGCCGTGATGGTGTTGGTCGCCGCCAGGTAGAGGATGCCGCCGGGAACATTTTGACTCAGGTAATTTGCATACGCCGCACCCACCATGAACTGGCTGACGGTGGCGTTGAACGTCTGCAACGCGGACATATCCAGCGTCCCGACCGGCCCCACTGGGCCGCCGCCGAGGCCAACGAAGAAGATGGCGCTGGTATTGTTGACATTCAAGGTGGCATTGGTGCCGGCGATGGTGGTCAGCGCGTTGACGTTTGCAAAAGAGAGGCTCGAACTGCCGCAGACAAATCCATTGGACCCGGTGACGTTCAACGTCACCCCGTTGGCCAGGTAGGTGTTGTAGTCGGTGACAATGTTGCTGTAGGTCAAGGAGGAGATGGTGCCGCTGAAAGCGCTATCCACGATGTTGTTAAAATTGCCGGAAATGATGGCGCCAGGACCGCCCCCAACCGGGGAGAGACCTCCTCCGTCGGTGGAACCGTTGAAAACGGCGCTGTCATTGAAGATGACATTATCGGTCGCAACCGGCGCGCCGGGGAATTCCCAATTCATGCCGTCGGACCAATTGACGGTGGTGGCGCTGTCATTGCCGTCCCACACCACCGAGGGCCGCACGCCGACCGGCCCGCTGGTGATGGTGAGTAAAACAGCGTTTTGATCGGCATTTTCGGTGATGCTCGCAGCGTAAGAGGGACTGGCGGAGGGAAGAGAGCCAAGGCCGAAGTTGTATCCGTTGATTCCGTTGGCGGATTGAATGACCGTGAAGGTGATGGGATACGTTACCAACGCAGGCAGAGAGAGGATGTTGACGGTGTTGGTAACGCCGCCCGCGTTGATGGTGTTGACCTCGATCGCGGCCGGACTGGAACCCACCACCAGATCGAGGATTGCATTGGTAACGTCCAAGCTGCTCAACGGCGCGGAGGACGTGCCCGCCGTGTTGCTGACGATCAAGGTCCCCTCGTTGACGCTGAGGATACTGTCGCCGCCATTGGTGCCGGCGACGATGGCGTTGGCCCAGACCGTGCCGCCATTGGTAATGTTGAGAGTGCCATAAGGCGTCGTCCCGTAGGCTTGATTCCCGCCCATGTAAGCGAGGTTGAGCGTTGTGTTGACCACCAACAGGCCCGTGCCGCCCACGTTGACCGTGCCCGCGCTGGTGTCATAGACGTAGCCGTCGGAAGCGGCGCTATTGTAGCTGACGTTCAAATTATTGACGTTGATGGTCCCGCTGTTGAAGTTGAGCGTTCCCGCCGTCTGCCCGCTGGCGTACTGGCCGGAAGAACTCTTGCCGACCCAAAGGGTGTTGGCCAGGGCGTTGACCGTGCCGCCGGTAAAATCGTTGGTGCCCGAAGAAGCCAGCGTCGTGGTGGTGTTGGCCGCGCCGTCGCCAATGATCCAGTTGGCCACAGGACTGGCGCTGAACCCTTGGATGGAAACGGTCGGATTAGTGTTGGTGAAGGCAGGATTGAAAAAGATCCCGCCGCTGGCCAATTGCCGGGCGGTGGCGATGTTGTCGGCATAAATGGCGTTGTTCCAACCCAGGAACAAAGTGGACGGCAGGCCCGCCAGCGTATCGGCATCGCCGACTTCCAGGGCCACCGGGGATGAATCCGAGGAGTCGGTTTGGGAGGACGCGGCATAAATGACGTTGGTTTCAGCCAGATAAACGACGCCGGAAGGCTGGGCCAGAGTGTAGCTGCCGACGCTGTAGCCGCCGACCCCTACAAGCCAGTTGGCGTTGGAGGAGATGAAAGTTCCCAGGCCGGACATGTCCAGCGTGGCCTGCGGAGTGGAACCGGGCGTGGAGCTGCCCAGACCCACGTAAAAGCTGCTGGCTGTGCTGGCCACGTCGAGTGTTCCGAGGGCGCCAGTCAGGGTGACATTCCCGGTCGTGTTCCCAAAATCCACCGCCGGGCTGCCGACTTCCATGAAGCCGCTGCTGAGAATATCATTGGCCGAGATGGAAGTGTTTTCATATTTGCCGCCCGTGTTGGTGTAGAGCAGCGACGCCACCGTGAAATTGCCGTTGACGATGTTGTTGAGCTTGGAGGGCAGGATGGCGCCGGGGCCGCCGCCCGGAGTCACGAGGGCCGAAGAGGCCTGGGCCGAGCTGGAATTGAAGACGACCAAAGAGTTGGGGCCGGGAACGACCTCGGAGGACCAATTGGCGGTGTCACTCCAGTTGGTATTTTGGTTGGGGATGATGTCGGCTCCGGACCAGGCAGAGGCCGACTGCGGGCCGCTGGTGACAACCAAATTAACCGCGGTATTGGCGGTGTTGTTGGTAATGTAACCCTTGTAACCCGACGGCAGGGCGGCCAGGGCAAAGCTGAAGGAACCGTTTTGCAGAGAGATTTGATTGGGGGATTGGATCAAGGCAAGCGTGGCGGGGAAACCCGTGATGGTCGGCAAGGCGGTGACATTGATGGTCGTCGTATCCGTGGCCGAATAGTCCGCTGTCACGTTGGTGGCCACAAAGGGCGCCACACCGGCGGCGGCCGACACCGTGAGGACGGCGTTGGAAAGACGGAGGTTGGACAATCCGCCAGCAGTGGTGCCGGCGGAATTGGTGGTGATGAGCGAGCCGCCGAAAATGTTGATCGTGCTCGTGCCGGCCCCGGCCACAATGTTGCTGGCCCACACCGAGCCATTGGTTATGTTGAGCGTGCCCTTGGTGGCATTGGCAGCGGTGCAATTGGCGATGTTTAAATTGCCGTTCACGACCAGCGCGCCGCCGGAGGATTCCACGTTGAGGGTTCCCACCCCGATTTTCGACGCGTCGGTCGTCGCTTGATAGCCCACATTGGCGGTGTTCACGTTGAAGGTCCCGTTGCCGATGGTCAATGTGCCCGTCGAGGTGCCGCTGCTGGTGCCTACGGCGCTTGACGCGCGGCCCACATAAAGCGTGATGACTTGCGCATTGACCGTGCCGAGCGAGAAATCATCGGTTCCGCTACAGGTCGAGGTCCCGGTGCTGCTGGTTCCGTCGCCGATGGACCAAAGCGTGACCCGGCTGTTGGTAAAGCCCCCAAAAGTGGCTGTGGGATTGGAAAAAATGGGGTTGAATTGAATGAGGCCGTGCGTCTCTTTCGTCTTGCTGACGCAAATCGTATCGGCGCTAATGGTGTTGTTCTGGCCCAGGTAGAGATAATCATCGCCGCCGGCATTGCTGGCTGCGTCTCCCACGATAATCGCGCCGACGCCACTGGTGGTGCCGCTGGTTTCTGTGCTGCCGGTTTGGTATTCCGCGGTGATGGTGTTGGTCGCCGCCAGATAAAGAATGCCCCCGGGATGGTTTTGAGTCGAGATACTTGAATACGCCACACCCACCATGAACCTGCCGACGGTGGCGTTGAACGTCTGCAACGCGGACATGTCCAGCGTGGCCATCGGCGTCGCGCCGCTGACCGAACCCAGGCCGACGAAGAAGATGGCGTTGGTGTTGGAGACATTTAAGGTGGCATTGGTGCCGGCGATGGTGGTTAGCGTGGCAGCCTGTCCAAGATCGAGGCTCGAACTGCCGCAGACAAATCCGCCGGTGTTGGTGACGTTCAAAGTCACCCCGTCTGCCAGGTAGGTGTTGTTGTAATTGGCTCCGGTGTTGCTGTAGGTCAACGAGGCGATGGCGCCGCCAAAACCGCTGTCCACAATGTTGTTGAAATTGGCCAAACTGATGGCATTCGTTCCGCCGCCCAAGGGCGAGAGACCTCCTCCGGCGGTGAAGGCGTTGCTGCTGTTAAAGATGGCGGTGTCCGCGGAGCCTGGCGGCCCGTTGGGCGACCAATTCGGAGCATAGGACCAATTCAGGTTCGCGTTGTTGCCGTTGGTCCAATAATAGGTTGTCGCCTGGGCCAAATGGGCAACAAAAACAAGAGCGGACGACAAAACGAGGGTTCTGATCTGCGAATGAGATTTCATAAGATTTGGGTGCTCAGTGGGTTTTTGTGTTGGTCATTGACATTTGAGAAGAAAGCGCCCTTTAGGGCTGCCGCTGGCAGGCGATTGCATGGCTCTTCTGAATTGCATGTGGTTATCAAAGCATAAAAAACCGAGGGTGCATATAGCCTATTCTGCCTATTGCTGACGCAGCTGCGGAAGGATTTGATTGAGGCCGGCCACGCGCCTTGAGTTGAATCCTCCTGGCATTCGGCATATCTCAACGGAAAACCTCAATTCTGCCTGGGGCCAGGTTTGGCCTCGAATTCGTAATGGCCGGGTTCCAATTTCAGCACGGTGGGATTGAGCCTGCCTTCAACCAGCGTGACGCCGTTGGCGGTTCGCAATGGCTGGCGACCCTCTAAAATTGAATCCGCGGCAACATCCTGCAATCGAACCGTCGCATCGGTGTTGGGCGGGACGGTCACATCAAGACGCATGATGCCATCCTTAAGGGTCCAGTGGGTCGCAATCCGCCCGTAGATCGAATCGTAATGCGCTGAAACATGGTGCAGCCCGGACTGGGAATTGATCCAGGGTTCAATAATGAAGTGTTTGAATCCCACCCCGTCATGACGGATGCCACCAAGCCCTTCCATGAACCAACTGCCAATGTAGAGAAACGAACTGTGCAGCCGGGACCAGTTCCCGCCCCATTCCTCATAAAAAGTTGTCGCGCCTTGCTGGAGCATGTCGCCCCAGCTTGGATAGTCCTGCTTGGCGGCCATGGTATAGATGAGGTCGTTGCGGTCGTTGGCCATAAGCGCCCTCATCAGCAGCGCCCCGCCGGTGATCCCGGCGTGAATATGTCCCTTGTCGTTGACCAGCACTTGCTTTTCGAGCCGGCGCCATACCGCCGGTTGCAATTCCCCGGGCGGCAGGTTGACCATCAAGGCTATGCCCAGGCAGGCTTGCCCGCCATTGGCATAGCTGTCATCCGCCGGATTGAAAAAGGTCTGCTGCACCGCTTCCCGCACAGCCTGCGCGCGCTGACGGTAAGTCGTGGCGATCTCAGGTTTGCCCAGCGCCAGCGCGACCTTGGCCGCGGTTTCAAGGTTGTAAATCCAGTAGCAGTTGTTGAAGAAGACCTTGTTCCGGGGTTCGTCGCCCACCCCGCTTGGGTCCGGCGCCGCCCAATCCCCCAGGAAATCCCAACTCCCCCCCCAACGCGCCAGCATATTGTTGGTGGACTTGGTTTCCAGAAAGGCCAGCCACCGCTGCATCATGGGAAAATTCTCCCACAGGATGCGGGTATCGCCGTAGTGGCAATGGATTTCCCACGGCATCGTAATGCACCATCCGCTCCAGACAGGTCCGCCGCCACCTTGGTAAGTGGGCGCGGTGTAAGGCACATCGCCATTCGGTTGCTGGACGTCGCGCCAATCCTCGGCCCAGGTGGTATAGAAAGCGCCCAAGTCATAGTTATCGAGCGCCGTCCACAGGGTTGCGTGGGCGTCGCCTCCGTAGCCCCGGCGTTCCCGATGGGGGCAATCTACCAGGTAACTGCCGAGACTTAAATTCTCGAAGGTCCAAAGCGTGGTATCGTAAATGCGATTCAGCAGGGGTTGATCGCATTCAAAGCCTCCCACCCGCTCGTAATCGGTGCGGATGAGCCAGCCTCGCATTTGCTCCAAAGACGGCTTTTTCTTCAATCCTTTAATTTTTACCCATCGTCCCCCTTCATAATTGAACCGGTTGCAAAACGTGCCTTTGCCGCCGGGACCAATGATGTAGGCGCTATGATGGTTAAAGGTCATCGCCTCGTTCTCGCGTTCCGAAAACTCAAACTCAATGCGATCCCCCGTCTGGCCTGAGAGCCGCATTTCGAACCATCCCGAGTAATTCACCCCCATATCCACCCGATACGCGCCCTCCTTCACCTGTTTGACAGCGATGGGCTTGATTTCCTTGACCAGCCGGTTGGGCCTCGTCACCTCGGCTGAAACCGCCAGGTCCGGCTGGACGACGGTGACGGGCTGCCACTTGGAATCCTCCAGCTTCACGCCGCACCAATCCGGCAGTTCGCGGCGGGCATCGTATTCCTCCCCGCCGAAGTTGCCGGCCTCCCAGGTCCCCAGCAATTGATTGGGACTCGGCCGCGCCTTCCAGGTGGCGTCGGTGACCACCCGGAACGTCCGGCCATCCGTCAATACCATGTCAGCCTGCGCCAGGACGATCGGCCCCCACGGTTTGTCTTTCATCTCGGCATTGGGCAGGATGGGTCTTTCCCAGTCGTCGAATCCTGAGGCGCTGGCTTTGTCCTTCATGTGGTAGGGTGGGAAGATGGACCAGGAGGCGCCCAGCCACAGGCCGAGGACATTGCTGCCCCGGTTCAGGTATTTCCCGATCTCGTAGGTCACGTACCGCGCCCGCACGCGATTGTCGGTCGCACAGGGTTCCAGCACGGCGTCGCCGACCTTGTTGCCGTTGACATAAAGCTCGTGGTAACCCACCGACGCCACATACACCACCGCTCGCGCCGGCCTGGCAGGCAACTCAAATGTTTTCCGCAACCACGGATCCGGCGGATTTCCCTTTCGCAACCGAACGGCATCAGCCCTTAAAGCGCTGTCGGCTCCAATCCATTCGGCCTTCCAATCCGTTTTATCCAACAACCCCATGGTCCAGCGCGCGGCTTTGCCCCAGTCAGACCACACGCCCCGTTCGTCGGCGACCCGCACTTTCCAGAAGCATTCCTGGCCAGTCTGGAGCGGTTTCCCCGCATAAACGATGTTCACCGATTCATCGGAACGGACATCGCCGGTGTCCCATAGGTCCGCCTTGTGGTTGCGCAGCAGTTTTTCATTGCTGGCCACCATGATTTGGTACCCGCTCTGCCGCTGCCCGCGCCGGTCGGGGTGGCTGGCCGCCAGCTTCCAACTGAGCCGCGGGTGGACAACATCCAGCCCCAGCGGTTGGGGAAGATACTCGCAACGCAGCGAGTCAGGCGCAACGGAGCAGTCCGCCGCAGCCACTCGGAATGCAGCGCCATCCATCATGGAGCACAAGACAATGCCGGCCAGCGACAGGATGATTCGCAGTTTTCGCATGTTCATGACACGAACCAGTCTGGCCTTTGTTTCTGCAATTGTGAAGGAACTTCCGAATTATTTGACTCTGAGACGTTCTATGTCTTGAGCCGCCAATGGGCCTGGCGGAGCACCGCGCGACTGGAACCCTTCATCGCCTCATACCATGCGGTCAGCAGTGAACCGTCGTCCAATTCCACCGTGCTGGGATAGCCCAGGTCTTTGCCCGCGCCGTCGCCGGAGATGATGAGAGGTTCGGACCAGGTGCGGCCCCAGTCGTCGCTCAACCGGGCCTGGTTGCCGAATGGGGCGCGGCGATAGCCATAGGTCATCACTAACTTGCCATTCCGCAACCGCAGCAGAAACGACGGAATACCCCAACCAATGACGCGCGGCGTTGACCAACTTTTTCCACCATCCGAGGACTCGGTCTGCAGCGTCTCTTCGGTGTTGGTTTCGTTGAGGTTGCGGATGTGGACAAGGATGCGGCCATCGCCCGTTTCCACCGCGTGCAACTCATGGTAATGCCTTTGGGTGTCGCCGGGCCGGGCGGGGATTTCCGCCAGCCAGCGCCAGCTCTGGCCGTCGTCGAGTGACTCGCACACGCCGACGCGTCTCTCTTTGGTCCACAATTGTTTGCCGGCATAGAGCAACCGGCCATCGGCCAATTGAACCGGCCCATGCGGGCTGTTGACGATGGTGGGGTAGCGCGCCGACCAGGTGATCCCGCCATCGGTTGAGCGAATCATCCATTCGCCTAATTCAGCGTGGCGTTGTTCGGCGTTAAGGCGGTTGTCCGCCGCCTCCCAGGCTTCCAATTGTGTGGCCGGCCATGCGCCAGGCTCGCCCGGTTTCTTGCGCCGCTTATCGGCCAGGATCTCCTCGTAAGCCAGCGAGGTGAAAGTCGTGACCAGGAGCGGCCCTTTGGCTGTCTCCAACACGCCGGCATCGCGGTCATCAATGGGACTGTCCAACAGCACTTGCGGCCAGCACCAGGTTTGGCCGTTGTCGTGGGAAACCATCAACTCGACCCGGCCAAAGGGGCAGACGTGGTCCTGGCGGCCGCCGGAACAGACCAGCAACAGATCGCCGTTGCGGCGCCGCGCCAGCGTCGGCCAGCCGTGGTAGTATTGAGGCTCGCGGCTGACGACCCGTGTGTCAAACACTTCGATGGCCGGCGCGGCTCGCGTCACGCCCGGAAGGCCCACGGCGGCTGCCGTGGCGGCCAGGCCGGCGGCGCGGAGGAATTGTCGGCGGTTCAAATGGCATTCACTTCGATGATTCATGGGATTCCTTATTAAAGATACGGGATTTTCACGATGGGGGGAGGGCCTGGCTGAAAAACCGCAGCCAGTTGCCAAAAAAGACGGCGTCAATGTCCTGGTCGCGGTAGCCGCGCCGGCCCAGGATGGCCTCCAGCTTGTGGATGTCGCAGATGGTGTCGAGGTCCCCCGGCGTCTGTTCCGTGCCGAATCCCCCATCCAAGTCAGTGCCGAAAGCGCAATGCCGGGCGTTGCCGGCAAGCTGGCAGATATGGTCAATATGGTTGGCGGCGGCTTCGATGCTGACCACCGCCGGGCTGGTCTCGCCTCGCTTCCAGCCTGGATAGAGCATCCAGGCGTCGAAGGCCGTGCCAATGACAGCCTCGCGGCGGATGAGGAGCCGGATCTGCTCATCGCTGAATTGACGGTCCCCCGGCACCAAGGCGCGGCAGTTGTGGTGGCTGGCCAGCAGCGGACCGGAGTAGATATCCAGCGCCTGGAAGAACGATTGGTCTGACAGGTGCGTCACATCCAGAATCATGCCGGCACGCATGAACTCCTTGAGCAATTCAACGCCGGCCGGAGGCAGCGGGCCGTCGGTGGAAGTGCCAAAAGCGTATTGGCTGCGGCCATAGTGAACGGGGCCAACGGCGCGCAATCCATCATTCCACCAAGCCCTCACCTGGGCAGGCTCGACGATGGGGTCGGCGCCTTCCATGCTCAGGATGATGCCAAGCGGGGTGGTCGCGGGAGCTTTGAGCCAGGCGTCCCAATGCGCCTGCAACTCCGCGCGGGTGGTGATGAAGCGCAGGTGGCCTTGTTGTTCGAGCAATCGGTAGTAGGCCAATTGCCCTTGGGCGTGGGCATAAGCGATGGCCGGGTTCCGGTAATCGAGATCGGTGCGCTTGTAGCCGGCGCGTTGGGGCTGGCCGGGTCCGCCGCGGGCCAGGACAGTGGCGACGCAAAGGCCCACTCGGGCGCGCCGCAGTTCGGGAAGTGTCAGAGTGTTGCGGCCGCGGCTCAGTTCGTCGGTCATGTCCTTTTCGGACAACCGCACTTCGGCGACGCTGGCCAGCAGATCGCGGTTGAAATAGAGCGCGCTCCATGCAAGATCCAGGTGAGAATCAATTAAAGGTCGCATATTTTTGGCTCAATTATTCGGTCAGGCGCGCGGCGGCGCCGGCGGGGGCAGGCGCGGCGGAAGGCTTGACCAGCATCAGCAGCCCGGCGCAAAGGAGCAAGCTGACGCTGGCGGCCTGAAAGACACGGTTTAGCCCGGCAGCATGGGAGTCGCGCAGGGCGCCACCGGCATAAATGGCCACGCCACCCACCAGACAGGCGAAACAGTTCAGCAGACCATAACCCGTCGCGCGGTAACGCGAGTCGGTCACGAGGCAGACAATGGGCATCATATTGGCGTCGGTGGAAGCGCGGGCCAACCCATACAGCACCAATCCGGCCAGGGCCAGGGCGACAATGCTGGTGTTGGCGGCCAGCAGAAGTCCCGGCGCCGCGATGCACAAACCAATGACCGGCACCAGCATTCGTCCGCGAGGGTTGGTGCGGCTCCAGCGGTCGGCCCAAGCCCCGCCCAGAGGCAACCCCACCAGGGCGGCCGCCTGGAGATAGCCGGTGGCCGACAAACCCGCCACGCCTTGCGCCAGATGAAAGTGTTCATTGAAGTACGTCGGCATCCAGCCGATCAATGCCCAGCCCACCAAGCCGAGCAGTCCCCAATACATCATGGCAATAATGAAACTGCCACGGCTCAACAGGCTCGTGAGTGCGTCCCCGAAACGCACCTCCGGCGCGGACGCTTTATCCGACTGGCGCGGAGAGTCCCGCAACATGAGAACCAGCAGCACGGAGCAAGCCACGCCCAGGCAGCTAAGGAGGTAATAGGAGTAGCTCCATCCGTGGCGTTCGGCCAGCCAGCCGCCCAAGCCGCCCAGACCGGCGCCGACGGTGGTGCCGCTGATGAGTATTCCCGTCGCCAGGGAACGGGTCGGGCCGGGATGGTAGTCGGCGATCAGGGCCAGAGCCGCCGGGAGAAAAAAAGCCTCGCTGACGCCCATGACCGCGCGGGCCGTCAAGAGACCCTCGAAAGTTTTGGCGTGGCCGGTCAACCAGGTAATCGCCGACCAGGCCAGCATGCTCACGATAATGACCCGGCTGCGTCCCAAGCGATCGGCCAGGAAGCCGGCAAAGGGACTCAATCCGCCGTACACCCACAAGAAGACCGAGGTCAGCAACCCGAACTGCGCGTCGGACATCGGGATGGCTTCTTTGACCGAGCCGCGCATGGTGGTAAGCATGACTCTGTCAAGATAATTCAGGCAGCCCACCGTCCAGAGCAACGCCACCACCAGCCATGCGCCAGCCAGCCATTTGGAGTCGCGGTTCATTGAAGAAGATAGAGCAGCCCGTTGGCGGCCCCAATGCGCGCATCGGCCTCCGGGTTTTCCAGCAACCGAGTCAACCCGGCCACTTCCGCCGATGTGCCGCACCGGCCCAATACCGTTGCCGCCTCGAGCTGTTCATTGGGTTTTCCCTTGTCCAAATAGCCGGCCAACTGCCGTCTCAAATCCACCGCGATGGCCGAGTCTCCCGGCGAGTGGAGCAACACGGCCCCGATGATATACGGCCGGGCGGGCGAATCCCCAGGCTCCAACGCTGATCTGGCCTTGAGCTTCCCGAAAGTGGCGGCGGAAATGGGCCGGATTCTGCCCAAGGCAAAAGCCGCGCGCAAGCGAGCCACGCTGTTGGTTGAGTCGAGCAAATCGGCCAGACGCGTTTCATCGCCGGCGCGCTCGGACGAATCACCGGAAAGCGCCAACAGCCAGAGCGCGTAAGCCGCCGCCGCCTCATCCACTGCGGCCAGCCACTGCCGGATGGCCGCGCGATCGGCGGGCGTCGCAAGGCCAAGCTTGGCCATGCTCTCCGCCGCATTCAGGCGGTCGGGCGCTTGCGGATTCAGCAGGTCGCGACGAATCCGCTCCCTGAAGTCCTGCCGCTCTTCGGCGGTCCCGGAGGCGCGCGCCAGGACACGCCAGACGCCGATGCGATACGGCGTCCCCGCCGTGCCGGCCTCCGTCCTGAGCAGGTCGGCGGCGGTTTGACACTGGCCATGGTCCAGCAGGGCGTCGGCGGCGTGGATGCGCACCCAGCCGGTATTGGAACGCGCTTCGCTTTCCAGCAAGTGGATAAGCCGCTGGCGTTGAGCGCTGACGGATTCCTTGGTGGAGCAGCCCGCGACCATCGTCAGGCAGCCCGCGATGGTAAACATGATCCAGGTCATCATTTTGGCTGACCATTCAAACCGCCAAAGGCACTGGCGCAGGCCCCAGTGTTTCCCCTTCACTCATACGCAATGGCATGGTGATTTCGGTCGTATCGTCAATCGGACGCTTGTGGCAACGCATGTCATTTAGGAGTTGGATGCTTTGGCGTCCGAGTTCTTCCTCGTCAACCGTCACCGAAGTGAGCCGGCGCATGATGGCGCCATCTCTCCAACTCCCGCCAAAGGAGACGAGGGACATCTGCTCCGGGACTTTGACCCCCATGCGGCTCAACAGCAGATAAAGCATTTCAGCCTCGGAATCGAAAGAACAGAAAACCGCCGTCGGTGGATCCGGCAGGCGGAGCAATTCCTCGATACTTGAACGGAGGAAGTCTTCGTGTTCACGGGAAATCTTGCCAATCGTGTCACAGCGAACAAGCGATTCCGGGAGGTCGCTGCGTGCCCCGCGCATCACTTCTTGCAGTCCTTGCCGGTATTGCGGTGTGAACCCGGCACGGTGGGCGCTGAAAAAGGCCACGCGCCGATGGCCCCGTTCGAGCATGGCCAGTCCGGCCAGGCGGCCGACATCCAGCGCGGAAAAAGTGACCAGCGGCGCTCGTACCTCGCTGATGCGGCGGTGGCAGAAGACCACCGGAATGCCGCGCTCTTGCAAGGGCCGAATCTGATGGGCCGGGGTCGCCGGGTTGGTTGTTGGCACCAGCGCCACCCCCGCCACTTTGCTGTCCATCAACTGAAGGAGAATGTCGGCCTGGCGCAATGGATCATTTTCGCTGTCGCAGACTATCACCTGGTCAAGAAGTTTGCCCGCCTCCTCGCGGAAGCCGCATTGGAGCGAGGGATAATAGCCAGCCCGCGTCTCCGGGATGACCAGGGCGAAGAGGCTCAAACCCGACTTCAGGCGCTGGATGGCGGACTCCTGCACGAAGGTGCCCCGCCCAGGCACGCGGCGGATGACCCCGTTGTGCTCCAACTCCGCCAGCGCCTGTCGCACGGTGTTGCGGGACATGCGGGCGGAGGCGGCCAACTCGACCTCCGTGGGCAACGCATCTCCCGGACGGAGGCGGCCCTCGGTCAATTCCCGGACAAGGTGCATCCGCAGCCGTTCATGTTTGGGCATGGAGCCATCCGCTTCCGGGCCGGAAATCTCGCTCAGTTCTGGCATTTCTGTATGCGGCATAACAAACCTGTTCTTGCCAGCCAAGTCAACTCGATCACGACTGTTGTCATGGTGGCGCCAGCCCTTCAAGGCCCAGTCGGGTAGGTCCGATCCCAGGTGTAGTTTGGTCCGGTATAAATGTTGACGTTGTTGGAATAAAGTATCCTGGTAAAAGCCGCGTGACCGTCGCAGAACGAGATGTCGAAACGCCAATCCAAGGGCTTGGTGTGGAAAAAATATCCATACAGATTAGCCCCCGCATTGTCTTGCGGGGCAAACGCCGGATAACAGGCCCCCTGTTCAAAGAGACAGACCATCATGGCTGGACTCAAGACGTCCGAGTTCTTGTAGCAGAGCCAATCCCCGGTATCTTCCGCAACATCTGATTTTAAAATAAAGAGCGTCATTTGATCCAAAGTTTCGCCCAGATAAACGTCCCCGGCGTAGCTGCTGCCATAGGTATCATACTCATCAATTCCACTGGAATTGTCGCAAGGGCAATGCGCGGACGGAACCTCTGAATTGGTGGTGAACTTCCCCAGGTAAGCATCCAAAGGCCGGATCGTCGCATCCAGGTCCGCGATGGATGCGCTATAGGTGCCAGCTTTGCCCACCCAGGCATATTCGGTATGGACGAGCCCATTATGGGGGGTCATCCACTGTTCCGGCGGGTATGTGTTACGATAATCAGCGAGGTACATGGCGCAAGAGACGCCGAGTTGCTTGAGGTTATTGATGCAACTGATTCGCTGGGAGTTCGCCTTGGCCTTGGCCAAAGAGGGCAACAGCATCGCCGCCAGAATGGCGATGATGGCGATGACCACCAACAATTCGATCAGAGTGAATCCTCCTTTGCGTCCTTGCAACGGGCCGCGTCGCGGAGGTTCCAGCGCCTTCTGGCCGTCAGCTTGAGTTGTTTTTGTGGAATTTGCATCGGACGTCATAAAATCCTTTCTAAATGTTCTTAAAAGTAGGAATATTATTCATTTTATAGGGTGATATTGGCATATCATTCTCGCCGGTCTGAACACTGTTCATCATGGTCACTGGCGCACTTTTGCACTTATTAACGAGTTTGTCAATGGGAAAAAATAAAAGAAGATTGCAATCTGCAAACAATTACCGTATTTTCATGTTCATTGTAAGTATGAACAAATAAAACGGTGATGAAAACTCCACAGCCAGAACAGAAGGGAAAGGCCATCACCAACGCCCAGCGCGTGGGAGTCGTCGGCTTGGGCCTGTTGGGACGGGGCATTGCGGCTTGTTTTCTGGGACATGGATTCGAGGTGGTGGCCTTTGCCCGCAGCGATCAGCGGCAGGCAGAAGCGCGGCTACAGATCGAGCGGATGATCGGTGAGTTGATTGACCAGGCGGGATTTGACCCGCGGCTCCGAACCGACTGGCCTTCCCGCTACCTGCCGGCGACGGACCTCGCGGCACTGAGCGGTTGTTCGTTCGTGGTCGAGAGCGTGGTGGAAGATCTGGCGGCCAAGCGCGAGGTCTATGACGGCCTCGAACCGCAAGTGAGTGCGGAGACGGTCATCGCCAGCAACAGTTCCGCTCTTCCGATCAGCCTGTTGCAAGAAGGGCGCCGGCATCCTGAGCGATTTCTGGGAATGCACTGGGCGGAACCGGCGCACGCGACTCGCTTTCTGGAGCTGATTGCCGGCGGGCAAACCTCCGAGTCTGCTCTGCAAACGGCCGCCGCTCTGGCCCGTCGGCTGGGCAAGGAGCCTAGTCTTTGCCGCAAAGAAATGCCCGGCTTCATCGTCAACCGGATGGGCTACGCGCTCTATCGGGAGGCGCTGCACTTGTTGGAAGCCGGCGTGGCGGACGCGGAAACCATAGACCAGGCGATGCGCAACGCCTTGGGGCTATGGGCATCGTTCTGCGGCCCGTTCCGCTGGATGGACCTGACGGGCGGCCCCGAGCTTTACGCCAAAGCGATGACGCCGGTCCTGCCCACTTTGAGCAATGCCGCCCAACCGCCGCCGCTGCTGCGAAAACTGGCCGAAAGCGGCGCGCGAGGGATCATCAACGGCCGGGGATTCTACAATTACACTCCTCAGGAGGCGCGGCAGTGGGAGGAACTTTACCGCCGGCATGCCTGGCGGGTGAGCCAGTTGCAAAACGAGTGTTTTCCCATCAGTAAAGAATCGAAATGATTTCCCAACCAAAATAACAACTCTATTATTCCTTATGCGTTTCAGCCGTATCAAATCAAAGTTGAACCGGAACGAACCGGCTCTTATCACCACGCTTCATTACATTGATCCCACACTCTATGAGATGACCAGCCTCATGGGCTTCGACGGGATTTGGATGGACCTGGAGCATCATCAGTATAGCGTCGAAACCGCTGCCAATCTGATGCGGGCCGCCCGCGTCGGCTCTTCGGACATCATTGCCCGTCCGGCCAAGGGCGAGTTCATGCGCATGGCCCGATTGCTGGAGGCCGGGGCGCAAGGCATCATGTATCCCCGCTGCGAAAGCGCGGCCGAGGCCGCCGAGGTCGTGCGCTGGGCCAAATTCGCGCCCCAAGGTGAACGAGGCGTGGACAGCGCCAGTGCTGACTCACCGTATTGTTCCGCGCCCATCGAGCAGTATCTGAAACATGCCAACGAAAACACCCTGATTATCGTCCAGATTGAATCACCCAGGGCCATTAAAGAAGTCGAGGCCATCGCGCGGGTGCCCGGCGTGGATCTGCTGATGCTCGGCCCCGGCGACTTGAGCGTTCTGTCCGGGGTGCCTTATCAATTCCAGCATCCCATCCTCCTGGACGCGCGGCGCCGCGTGGCCGCCGCCGCCAAGAAAGCCGGCATTCATTGGGGAACCGTCAGTTCGGGTCCCGATCACACCCGCGAGATAATGGAAATGGGCGCCCGGTTCATCTGTCACAATGCCGACATCATCATCATGAAGCGCGGTTTGGAGCAAATCCAGGCGCAGTACGCTCCTCTGGGTTTCACCTTCGATAACCGCCTCACGGCCATGGCCGCTGAACTTCAAAACAGCGCCTTAACCAAGCGGGCAAAGCTCCCGGCCGCCAAAGTCAGGCATCTTCGCTCCAACGGCGGCGTGAAGACTCGCAAACTGCAAGCCCGTTGACCCATGAGCGACCGCAAATCGGTCTTGATCGTTGGAGTCGGTTCGATTGGCGAGCGCCACCTGCGCTGCTTCGGCGCCACTGGCCGGGCCGAACTGTCCCTCTGCGAGGTCAACCCCGCCTTGCGCCAAACCGTGGCCCAACGCTATGGAACCAAGCGCGCCTTTAGCCGCCTGGAGGAGGCGCTGGCCGAACGCCCGGAGGCGGTGGTGATTTGCACCCCGGCCCATCTGCACGTTCCTTTGGCTATTGCCGCCGCCCGCGCCGGAGCGCACCTGCTGATTGAAAAGCCGCTCAGCACCGCGCTTGAGGGGATTGATACCCTCCGGCAGGCCATTGCAGAGCGCGCGCTCAAGCTTGCCGTGGCCTACGTCTATCGCGCCCATCCCGCTCTGGCCGCCATGCGCGAGGCCATTCGCAGCGGGCGTTTCGGGGAGCCGGTCCAAGTCGTCGCCGCCTTTGGGCAACACTTTCCTTACTACCGGCCCGCCTACCGTGACACGTATTACAAGGAGCGCGCCACCGGCGGCGGCGCGGTCCAGGATGCGCTGACCCACGCTCTCAACGCCGGCGAGTGGCTTGTAGGTCCCATCACCCGCCTGGTGGCGGACCTTGACCATCAAGTGCTGGAGGGGGTCACCGTCGAGGACACCGTCCATGTGCTGACCCGGCATGACAAGGTTATGGGCTGCTTTCATCTCAACCAGCATCAGGCCCCCAACGAATCATCCTTGACAGTCATCTGCCGGCGCGGCACCGCGCGGTTTGAATACCATCGAAACCGCTGGCGCTGGCTCACCGAACCGGGCCAGGAGTGGCACGATGAACCCGCCGCCCCCCTTGAGCGGGATACTCTTTTCGTCCGGCAGGCCGGGTCCTTTCTTGACACTGTTGACGGCCTCCGCCCGCCAGTCTGCACGCTCGACGAAGCGGTGCAAACCTTGCGCGTGAACCTGGCGATTCTTGAGTCCGCCGCGCGCGGGAGTTGGCAGGCCATTTCGCCGACGGAGGCCGCCCATGAGTAAAGAGCCGTCGCCCGCCGTCCAACAACTTTTCGATCTGAGCGGCCGCGTCGCGCTGGTCACCGGCGCCAGCGGCCATTTGGGGCGGGCCATGGCGGCCGCGCTGGCCGAAGCGGGCAGCCGCGTTATTGTCGCCAGCCGTTCGATGGACAAGGCCCGGGAGCTGGCCGCCAGTCTCGGGGGCGTGGAGCAGGGGCGGCACCTGTCCGTTGTGATTGACCATATAGACCACGCTTCGATTGAAAGCGGTTTTGCCGACGCGGTCCAACAAGCCGGGCGCGTTGACGTGCTGGTCAACAATGGACACGAGCCGCTGGCGGCCGATTGGCACGACGTGACCGGCGAGCAATTCACCCGCCAATTGGCCAATTTGACCGGCTACTTTCTCCTGGCCAGACTGGCGCGCGCCCATGCGGTGGCCCGCCGTTCCCCGGCCAGCGTCATCATGCTCGGTTCCATGTACGGGCAAGTCGCCTCGTACCCGGAGGCCTACGACGGGATTGGCCCGGCCAGTCCCGCGGCCTATCAGGCCCTCAAAGGGGGAGTCATCCAACTCACGCGGCACCTGGCGGTTTATTGGGCCGGGGATGGAGTGCGGGTCAATTGCCTCAGCCCGGGACCTTTTCCCGCGCCGGGAGTTTCGCCCAAATTGGTCGAGCGTCTGGCGGCTCGTTCCCCCATGCACCGCATGGGGCGGCCCTACGAAATCAAAGGCGCCATCGTGTTCCTCGCCTCCGACGCCAGCAGCTACGTCACCGGACACAATCTGGCCGTGGATGGCGGCTGGACCGCGTGGTGACTTAAAATCAATTCAAGTTTTTTCGATACCACTCGCGCAGCAGCTTCTCGCGGTTCGTCTGCGTCTTGCTGGGCGCGTCGTCGCCTTTGTCCGGGCCGTGCTCCACGCTCCAACCGCTCCATTCACGGAAGGCGTGATAGCTCCAGTCCCATCCAAACTCCTCATACAATTCAATGCAGTCCTTCAAGTAGCGATACGCGCTGTCGTCCGGCGCCCAGCGAATGGCGCTGAATTCTCCGATATAAATCTGCGCGCCGTAATCGCGTTGCCAGTCGCGCACCGGCTGCAACACGCGGCGCAACGCGGCTTTGTCCCATGGTTTGCCCGCGATCACGCCTGGATACATTATGCCCGTTGATCCGCCGTGGACGCCTTGGTGGGTGAACTCGTGCGGCACATAAATATGGACGCTATAAACCACGCCCGGAACCGGGAGCGGCTCCAGATTCTCCAGCGCCTCCGGCCCGCCCCACGGCGCCGGCTCGACGATGATGGCGTGCCGCGCGTCGGCGGCGCGGACGGCGCGGGCCGCGCGCGTAGCCAGCGCCTGCCAATCGTCGCAACCTTGGGCGACTTCCTCTTCCACCGGTTCGTTGGCCAGATCGTATCCCCAGATCACGCGGCTGCCGCGATAGCGAAGGGCCATGCGCTTCCAGTCCGCAACGAATTTGTCCTGCGCGGCTCTGTTGGTGAACAAGCCCGTGTCCGCGCCCGCGTAGCCTCCGGCGATGGGTGTGCCGCCGAACGGCGAATGCAAATCCAGCACCACGCGCAGGCCGTATTTTTCGCAAAGCGGCAGCGCGGCGTCCAGTTTGCGCAACGCGCCTTCGAGCCACGCGTCGTAATCGGCTGCCGTGTTGATCCGCGCCGACGGCCCGTAACGGATGAACTGCCAGCGGATCAAGTTCGCGTTCCATTCCCGGCCGAGCACGCGCAGACTGTCCGGCGTGATGTCGGGAGAGATCATCGCCCCGCGCAGACGTGGTTCGTCATGGCCCGTGAAGACCGGCCCGGCGGGCGGAGTGGCGGGCCGGACGCGCGGGCCATGCGCCACGGTGATTTCGATGTCGTCAAACTGCGCGCGGCCGTTGACCGCTTCCAGACCAAGGACCAACTCCGCCGCCGTTGCATCCGCCGGGATGACGGCCTGGAACTGGACGCGCTTCCAATCAAACGTGCCCAACAGGTTGTTCTTCTGCGGCCAGATCGCGCCGCCGGGCGTGGTGACGTGCAGCATGAACTTGATGCCGTTCCACGGTTGCGGCGGCGGCGTCACGCCGTCCGCTTTCACCATCGCGCGACAATTCAGACAAGCCCCGCGCATTTTGCCAACGTCCAGCGCAAGACGGACGCTGGCGGAGCCGGACGCGTCCGCCGGCATTTCCACCCGCAGCGATTGCGCGCCGTGGAATCCGGGGGCCAACCGGACGTTTGGGTTTTGCTCCGCGCCCCACGCGCGCAACGCGTCCGCGCCCTCGAAGCCGGTTTGGAAAACAAGGTCGCCCGTCTTCGGCTGGGCGAAGCACGCCAGGGCCAGGGCCATGACGCAGCCGGTGAAACCAATCGCTCGCTTGCGCCAGTGGACATGATGGTCGGAACAGGTCATAATGACAAAGAAGTGTAGTCTTCCGGCTGGCGCGGGCAACCTGCATTTTGCCCCGACCCCTACTCGTTTGAGGGATGCCACGATCCCCCGGATTGGGATACCCTGCGTTTGATGAATAAAATATTTAGATACTGGCGTTGCGTTGCCGTGCTGGCCTTGGCGGTCCCGGTCCTGGGGACGGGGGCGGCGACATTGAACCCACTGCGCGTGGCTGTCTTCAGCGATCCGGATGGCGGCTCCACCTCCTCCAACTGCATCAATTCCACATTACGCATTTTGAGAACCAACGAGGGATTCCAAGCGGCGATAATAGGTCCCGCTGCCATACGGGCCGGGGGGTTGGATAACTATGACGTCGTGGTGTTTCCAGGCGGAAGCGGCTCCGGGGAGGCGGAAGCATTGCAGCAGAACGGTTGCTCCATGGTCGAGCGGTTCGTGGCGCGGGGCGGAGGCTTTGTCGGCACTTGCGCGGGGGCCTTCCTGGCGGTGTTAGGCTACAACACGGCGAGCTCATGGTTGGAACTCGTCAATGCCCGGGCCATAGACGTGGAACACTGGAAAAGGGGCGAGGGATCCGTGCAGATTCAAGTCATCAATTCCAACAACGTGATTTTAGCCGGCTGCTCCAACGTCTTTTCGGCTCAATACTTCAATGGGCCGCTTTTGATGCCGGGCGACTCGACCAACCTTCCTGGATACGAACAAGACGCGATCTATCTCACCGATGTCCACAGCAACCTTCCCGCCAACATCATGCCGGGCACAACCTGCATGACCACCTCAAGATATAAACTGGGCCGGTGCGTGTTGTTTAGCTTCCATCCCGAATTGACGCCCGGACTCGAGCAGATGGATGTGCGCGCCGTCAAGTGGGCCGCGGGCAGATTGGATTCCGCGTCCGCGAGCGCGCCGGAGCCGCCTCCCTGCCGCGAGATGGTCCGAGCCAGTGTGCGCGAGCAGTACCCCAGTCTGTTCGAGTTCTACAAATACCTGCATTCCCACCCGGAGTTGTCCGGCCAGGAGGCCAATAGCGCCGCGCGCCTGGCGGAGGAACTGGGCAAGGCCGGCTTTCAAGTCACTGCCGGCGTTGGGTCGCACGGCGTGGTAGGCGTCTTGAGCAACGGCGCCGGCCCGACGGTGCTGGTCCGCACGGAGTTGGATGCGCTGCCGGTGAAAGAGAAAACGGGACTGCCTTACGCCAGCACGGTCGTCACCACCAACGCCCAGGGCCAGGAGGTGCCGGTGGCCCACGCCTGCGGCCATGACCTTCACATGACTTGCCTGATCGGCGTGGCTCGAGTGCTGGGGCATCTCAAGGAGCACTGGCAAGGCACCTTGGTCTTCATTGGCCAGCCGGCTGAGGAGGCCGGGCAGGGGGCGCGCGCGATGCTGGCCGACGGACTGTTCCAGCGATTTCCCCGGCCCGACTTTTGCCTGGCCCTGCACGACAGCGCCGAACTGCCCGCCGGCCGGCTCGGCTACACCCCGGGCTGGACCCAGGCCAACGTGGACTCGGTTGACATCCTTATTCATGGCGTTGGAGGCCACGGCGCCTATCCGCACAAGACCAAGGACCCGGTTGTGCTGGCGGCCCAAATCGTGCTGGACCTCCAAACCATCGTCAGCCGGGAAGTGCGTCCGGGCGAACCGGCGGTGGTCACCGTCGGCTCCATTCACGGCGGCACCCGCTACAACGTCATTCCCGACGAAGTGCGCCTGCAACTGACGGTGCGTTCCTACACCGACGAGGTGCGGCGCCAGACTCTCGAGGCCATCAAACGAATCGTGCGCGGCCAGGCCATCGCCGCGGGCATTCCAGAGGATCTCTTTCCCGAGGTGACAATCGCGGACGATTCCACGCCGGCCTTGTGGAATCCGCCCGATCTGGCCCGGCGGATGGCCGGTGTTTTCAGGGCCTGGTTCGGAGAAACCAACGTCTCGGAGGAGAAGCCGACGATGGGCGGCGAAGACTTTGCGCGCTATGGCCGGACCGAACCCAAGGTTCCCATTTTCATGTTCCGCCTGGGCGCAGTCGCCCCGGAGGCATACGCCGAGAGCCAGCGCACGGGGCAGCCGCTGCCCTCGCTGCACTCCCCATTATGGGCCCCGCTGCCGGAGCCGGCCATCAAGACCGGCGTGACCGCCATGAGCGCCGCCGTGCTGGAGCTGATGCCGCCGCCCAGGCAGTGAGCAGAGAACCAGTTTTCATGGCCGGGCTGGGATGTGGGCGCGGAAGAATGCCACGGTGGCCTGGAGGCCGGCGTCGAAATTATGCGCTTGACAGAAACCGGCGGCGCGGAGCTTGTCAATCGAAGCCAGTGAATGCTTGACATCGCCGGGCCGCGCGGGGGCGCGCGCGAGGACCGGGCGCGAGCCGGCCAGGCGGCCAATGGTCCCGGCCAGGTCGTTGATGGTGATCCGCCGGCCATAAGCCACGTTGAAGACCCCGGTGGCGGGCGACTCCGCCGCAAAGAAGAGGTTGGCCGCGGCCACGTCCTTGACATAAATAAAGTCGCGCGTCTGTTCCCCATCCCCAAAAATGGTGATGGGCTGGTGGCGCACGGCATGGTCAATAAAGATGGGCACGGCGGCGGCATATTGGCTCTTGGGGTCCTGGCGGGGGCCGAAGACGTTGAAGTAGCGCAGACAGGCGGTTGGCAGCCGCCCGGTGTCGGTGAACATCCCGCAGTAGTATTCGCCGTCAAGCTTGGTGATGGCGTAGGGGCTTTTAGGTTCGGGCCGCATGGTCTCGATTTTCGGAGTCGCGGGGTTGTCGCCATAGATGGCGGCCGAACTGCTTAGGACCAGCTTCTTAACTCCCGCCCGCGCCGCCTCTTCCAGCACCACCAGCGTGCCAAGGCAGTTGATCTCGGCGCACTCGATGGGGTTGAGCATGGATTCGGGCACGCTGATCATGGCGGCCAGGTGAAACACGTAGTCCACGCCCGCCACCGCCTGGCGCACCGCGCTCCGGTCGCCAATGGATCCTTCCACAAACTCGCACCGCAGGCCGTCCAGGTTCCGCCGGAAGCCCGAACGCAAATTGTCCAACACCCGCACCTCGGCCCGGCCTTGCAGGGCTTCGACGATATGGCTGCCGATAAAACCGGCGCCGCCGGTCACAAGAACTTTCATGTCAAAGCTTCTCCACCAATTCCAACATGCTCTCCTCCTGTTGTTCCAGGGACTCGACCAGCCTGAGTTGGGTGCGGCATCGGTCAAGATTGTGGTTCTCGCGGTGAACCTTGAAATAAGTGTCACCCGCCAGGAAATCGGTCAGAAAACGCAGGCCGCTCTCGAAAGTGATGACCTTGCCCGCCAGGGCCAGGCCGCGCTTTTCGGACTTGGTCAGGAATCCTGCCGCCGTGGAAAGATACCCGCGCAAGAGCATTTCAAACATCGGGAATCGCATCTCCACCTTGGACAGGTCGCGCTCGTCTTCGCTCACCGGGCAGGTGGTCGTGCGCACCATGTCCCCGAAGTCGTTCAAGACCAGCCCCGGCATGACGGTGTCCAGGTCAATGACGCAGATGCCCTCGCCGGATTGGTCGTCGAGCATGACGTTGTTGAGCTTGGTGTCGTTGTGCGTGATCCGTTCAGGCAGTTGGGCCTCCATCAGCAGACCGGCCATGGCCTTGTGCCGCAGGGCAAATTCAATCTCAGGACGGGCCAGCTTGGCTCGATGGGTCGTGTCGGCTTGGATGGCCTCCTCCAAGGCGGCGAAGCGCTTGGGCGTGTGGTGAAAATTGGGGATGGTGTCGTGCAACCGCGGGACTGGCAGATCGGCCAGCATCTCCTGGAATCGGCCAAAGGCCCGCGCCGTCTGATAGGCCTGCCCGGGAGACTCAACCGCATCGAAGGTGCGCGCCTTCTCGATGAAAAGATAAGCCCGCCAATAGCCGCCCTGGGCGTCCTGATAAAAATACTTCCCGTCGCGGGCCGACGCCAGCGTCAACACGCGGCGGCTGGCGTCGTTTTGGCCGGCCAGCTTCCCCGCCAGGTGGGTCGTCACGCGCTGGACGTTGTCCATCAGCGCGACCGGATTCTTGAAGACATGATGGTTGATGCGCTGGAAGATATAGCGCACCTGCCGGCCCGCCTGGTGGAAGACCGCGCGGTAGGTGTCGTTGATGTGGCCGCTGCCGTAAGACCGGGCGCTAATAAAATCGCCGTAAATCTCAAACTCCCGGGCGACGGCGGAGAGCGCGGGTTGCATTTTCATGTCCATAACTTGTTCCCGATCCTAATCCCGCCGCCACAAAAATACACCTCAAAAATGAGATTTGGGCGGCGCAGCAGCGCCGCCCTGCCGCCATTGGGCAGGGCGTTGCCGCCTTGGGCCGCACAACTTAAAAATAAAAAAAATCCGGTCATATTTGGTATGATTTGGTATGATTTAGCCGTATTTACTGTGATTTACTCATATTTTTCAAAAGCCGCCTCACTCGATTCCGAGGACTTTTATTTTTTTTTGTCATAGGTCGGATTAGGTCGGATTGGGTTGGATTGGGTTGGATTAAGGCCGGATTGAGGTTGGATGGGACGCGAGGTTGAGGTCAGATTGGCTGGAAATGACCAGCCCCAATCATAGTTCGGCAGGGCGAAGCTGCCGCTTGGCCCTGATATTTGGGCGGCGCGGCAGCGCCGCCCCGCCAACAAAAAGGAGCCGGCAGGTTTTGCAACCCGCGCCGCGAACCCCATCGGATCCAGAGTTTTTTCAACTCTCATTCGCCAACTTTACCAGAAACCGTGAAAAACCAAAAACCTATGGTAGGTTTTTAGGCGCGATTTTTTGGGGGGCGGGCAAATCCGCGAAACATCCTAAGCCTCAATGTCTTCCGGGGCTAAAAATCCCAAAAACACGAAAAAACACGAGAAAAAATGGTTTTTTAAGGCGCCGCCCCCCCGTTTTTCTGCCAAACGGCCCCTAAAAATGGCTCACTTTTACTGTCAGTACGTTTTTTAGGGCGCGGCCAGGGCCGTCTTTTGCCTTGATGGAGAGTAACTTGCATTGATTTCTGACATCACGCTTTTTCCGGTCGAAAAATCGAAAATTCCCAACCAGACCCATCCAGGATGGGTCAACCATGGTTTCGGGGCCTTTTTTCATTTTGGACAACGCGCCGCTGATGGCGGCGTCCGCCCCGGCATGAAATCACCGCAAAAACGGCCAAAACTATGGGTTGACCCCTGCTCCTGCTCTCTGCTCCGAGAAGATTTGGCAGAGGAATGAGAGGCAGAGGAATGGGGAAAAGACGGCATGTTGAGTTTATTACTCTGCCAGTGGGCCATTCTTCACGGCGCGCTGAGGCGGTAGTAGCGGGCGGGGAAATTCGTCCACTGGGGATCGCTGAAGGAGCACAAACCGTTGGTCACCGTGAGGGTTTGGAGCGGCGTCCAGGCGGGGTTGGCCAGATTGGCGCAGGCTTCCACCACGATGGGGATGTTGGCCGTGCCGCTGATATTAAATCCAAATGGATTGCTCTGCGCGCCGAAACTGGCGGCGCTGGCTTGAATCAGCGGGTTCCACAGCACGGTTGGAGCACCGGCAAAGGTGTTGCTCCAGCCGGTGGCGCCGGGCAAATAATAAACCGTCAGATTGGTTCCATTGAACACCGGTGAAACAAAGGCGGGAGCGTTGCCGGCAAAAAAGAAATTGGTCAGTCCGTAGCCGTCATAGAAAGCATCTTTCCCGATGTAAGTGACACTGGCTGGAATGGTGAGGCTGTTTCTCAGGCTGGAGCAGGCCTCGAACGCATACTCACCTATGTAAGTGACGCCGGCGGGAATCGTCAGGCTGGTCAGGGACGAGCAGTCGTAGAACGCATACTCCCCGATGTTCGTGACGCTGGCCGGCAGGGTGATGCCAGTCAGGCTGGTCATTCCTTGAAACAATCCAATCGCAATACTCGTGACGCCGTTGGCAACTGTGACGTTGGTCAGCGTGGGGCCATCGTCGAACACACCCAAAAACTCGTTGACGCCAAGGCTGCCGGGAATGGTGACGCTCCGCAGACTGGTGCAGACAGTGAACGCATCCATCCCAATGTTGGTGACGCTGGCGGGAAGCGTCGCATTGGTCAGGCTAGCGCACCACTGGAAGGCAAACTCCCCTATGCTGGTGACGCCAACGGGAATCGTCACCTGGGTCAGGCTGTCGCACAACTCGAACGCACCCACTTCGATGCTGGTGACGCTGCCGGGAATCGTGACGTTGGTCAGGTTGGGGCAGCTACCGAAGGCGCCACTTCCGATGTTGGTAACGCTGCCGGGGATTGTGACGCTGGTCAGGTTGGTGTGATAATTGAACGCGTTCGTCCCGATGTTGGTGACCGTCAGACCATTAATGTTCGTTGGAATGGTGACAGCCCAAGGCGGCCCGGTGTAACCGGTGATGGTGAGGCTAATTCCATCTGAGTTGGTCGTGTACTTATATTGGGCTTGCACCGCCGCCGGGGCGGCCAGCAGCAGCAAACCCAAAAGAATGGGCCTCATCGAAGTGTTCTCTTTCTGGTTCATAATTGCATCCTCCTAATTGCCGCCGCAAGGTGAAAAAGTCTGGACCCAAGTGTGGTTGCTCGCCGACTTCAGGATGAATCCTTCCGCCAGACCGATATAGGGTTCGCTTGGCGACCAATTGGTTCCGCCGTCACTCGTATATGTGACAAATACCTGATTGTTGGCGTCCCATTTCAGCAGAAGGTCTCCGGAGGTTGCGTTGGTGTACTTGAGAACGCCACTGATTCCGCCCGCAATCGGCAGCGCGGACCCAAGATAGTTTGTGCCCGCCTTAATTTGGGTTGTAACCGACTCGCGCACCAAACCGATAAACCATACTGGAGTGGTCGGCCAATTTGTCGGTAAAACAGCCATAGCCCCCACGCCTGGCAACAAGGTCACATCGCCATTCGGGAGCCACTGAGACTGGCCTAAATAGTTGTTATTGTTAGTAGCTGTCACAAATATCAATTACAGGCGGCGAATATATCAGTTCCATCTGGTCGTTGGTGTTCGGGATGTGGCAAGACCAGTTCAACGACCCATCCGGATTGA
>Ga0224555_1000155_pt1 | contig 98087 bp, 92 predicted proteins | sample 714S23034metaG_FD_180687 | JGI IMG/M metagenome (GOLD analysis project Ga0224555, IMG submission 180687) | Peat soil microbial communities from Stordalen Mire, Sweden - 717 S2 30-34 | ecosystem: Environmental > Terrestrial > Soil > Wetlands > Peat | place: Sweden: Norrbotten County, Stordalen... | reverse complement strand
TCTCCGTCGTTGTCCTTGGCCTCGATGTTGGCGCCCTTCGCCAGCAGCAGTTTCACAAGGTCAGTCCTGCCATAGATGGCCGCCCACATCAGCGCCGTCTCGCCTGTGTTGTCCTTGGCCTCGATGTTGGCGCCCTTCTCCAGAAGGAACCTCACAGTGTCCGTCTTGCCCTCAAAGGCCGCCCTCGTTAGTACCGTGCCGCCATCATTGTCCTTGGCCTCGATGTTGGCGCCCTTCTCCAGCAGCAACCTCACAGTGTCCGTCTCGCCGTTTCTAGCCGCCATCGTTAGTACCGTCCACCCGTAATTGTTCCTGGCCTCGATGTTGGCGCCCTTCTCCAGCAGCAGTTTCACAACCTCAGTCTTGCCAAAGCAGGCCGCCATCCCTAGTACCGTGCCGCCATCATTCTCCCTGGCCTCGATGTTGGCGCCCTTCCCTAGCAGCAGTTTCACAACCTCGGTCCTGTCTGAAATGGCCGCCGCGATCAGCGCCGTCCACCCGTATTCGTCCTTGGCCTCGATGTTGGCGCCCTGGTCCAGCAACTGCCGCACCGCTGCCGTGTCGCCGGTCTTGGCGGCTTGGATCAGTTGGTCATTCAGGCTGTTGGAGCCGGCCTGTCCTGCCGCTGGATGATTCCACGACAAAACCATGGCTATAACAAAGATGCTTACCAGAACTTTTTTCATCGCTTTCTCCTTTTGAAGGGGATTAGCCTTCCATTTCTCTCTGAACCTTGCCGGAGCATAGAGTTCCGGAGCGGCTGGGTCTGCCACGGCGCTGACGGACATATTTTTGATAGGGGACGAGCCGTCTGGAGCGGCAGTGAGCGGGTTTCCAGAAGATGATGCTAGCTCAACCGCGTCATTCCTGTATACGTCTGATGCGGGGAATAGAAAGAGTCTACAATTCGCGAAGTTTGGATCGGAACTGAGTAGATAATCCGCTTGACCAGATAGACTTTAGCTGGCCGCGATCTTGAACTGCTCCGCCTCTTCGTCCACTACGCCGGAGCCTTCGCCCAGCCCGCCGTAACGGCGCTCACGGAGCTGGAAGTCGGCGATAGCCTCTAGCAGATGGATGCCGCGGAAGTCTGGCCAGAGGCGGTCGGTGAAGAAGATTTCGGTGTAGGCTACCTGCCAGAGCAGAAAGTTGGAGATGCGCATCTCGCCCGAAGAGCGGATGAGCAGGTCGGGGTCGGGCATGTGCGCCGTATAAAGATGGCGGTGAATGTCTTCCTCGGTGATGTGGTCCGGGCTGAGGTGATTCTTCTTCATTTCGGCGGTGAGCGAGCGGAAGGCGTCCACCAATTCCGAACGGCCGCCGTAGTTGAGCGCCAGGGTGAGGGTAGTGCCGGTATTGCGCGCCGTGGCTTCCTCGGCCCAGCGCATCTTGTCCTGGACATCGGCAGGCAGGTCGTGGATGCGTCCGATGTATTTCAGGCGAATATTGTTGTCCAGCATGCGCCCCAGGTTGGCCTCCAGATAAGTTTTGAGCAGGCGCATAAGAAAGTTGATCTCGGCGCGGGGGCGGCGCAGGCTGTTTTCCAGCGAAAACGCGTAGAGCGTGAGCCAGGGCAGGCCGATGCGGGCGGCGGTTTCCATGATCGGTTGGACGGTATCCGCGCCCTTCTGATGGCCAAGAAAGCGCTTGAGCGAGCGCCGTCCGGCCCAGCGGCCGTTGCCGTCCATGATGATGGCTACGTGCTGGGGCATGCGCTCGGGCTTGAGCGTCGCATAGACGGCGCGCTCCTCGGCGGTCAGCTCATCGATGCGCGATGTGAAGGTCGGATACAAGAAACTCGCCTCTACTTTACATTTGCTGCATTCAGGCCGTCGGTCCTGAGACATCCAAAGGATCATGCCGGAAGCTTGGACGCCGACTCAAAAAAGGTTATCGGTCCACATCACACTCCCCGTCCGGAGCGAAGATGCATCCTCGACCCTAGCATAAGCGCTCATGGGCCGCAAAAGATAGCCGGCCCTTGGCGAAGCGCGTTGGGTTGACGGAACTGCATCTGCGCCGGGATGGCCGCCAATTCGCGCCCAGGGCCGAGAACGGCAGAAACCATGCCAGGGTACTATGCGGTTCGCAGGCGTCCGGTGGCCGCGTCCCGCACCGCGCCATAGATCAGCGTCCGCTGCAGCGAATCGAGTTGGGGCAGCACGGCGGCAATCTCGGCCAGGAACGGGTCGGCGAGAATTGCGGCTACCTCCTCGTCGCGGCGGCTGCGGGAGTCGCGGATGAGCTGGCAGACGTTCACTTCCAGCGCCGCGGCCAGCCGCTCCAGCGAGCCCAGCGTGGGGATCGCCTTGCTGTTTTCAATCTTCGAAATATAGGTACGAGGCACCTGCATGCGCCCGGCCAGTTGACGCTGGCTCAGGTGACGCGCGCGGCGAACCTCGCGCACCTGTGCGGCAACCTGCAATCCGGCCTCGGCTGAAGCCGGTACCGGTGAGCTGGTCACCAGTTGCGGCATCAGCGGCGCAGGCTCCTCAATATCGAGGGGCTTGTGGCACCTCAGGCATTTTGAACTGCCGGGTCTGTATTGGACGAGCCTGCAGAAATTGCAGCGCACTACCTCGCGTGTCTCCACGCTGACGAGTGTGGTTGCCATAGGCTGTATGCGGAGCGCCAGAGCCGGCTCTCCGCGGTGCGTTTGAGCACCGCAATACTGGTTACTTTCGTAGAAGTGAACCATAATTGTCAAGTAGAAACTTAGGGTCTAACCTAAGATTGACCTATCATACCCTGAAAAACCTGAAAAAACACGAACCAAATGAAGCAACATTGGAGATAAATATGAACAGCGAAAATAATTCGGCCTACAGACGCGAGCAGGCCTGGCAACTGCTCACCGAGTGGACACAGAGCGAAAGCCTGCGCAAGCACGCGCTGGCGGTGGAGGCCTGCGTGACGGACTGCGGCGAGGCGGAGGCCGTCCGGCTGGGACTCACTGGCCCTGAGCATGCCGCATTCATTGAGCTCTACTCCACCACGGCCCTGCTCCACGACTTTGACTACGAGCGCCACCCCACAGCTGAGGAGCATCCCTTCGTGGGAGTCCGCGAGTTGGAGCGGCTGGGTTGGCCCGCGGAGATGCGCACGGCAATTCTGGGTCACGCGCAGTACTCCGGCGTGCCCCGCGAGACGCACCTGGCCAAAGCTCTGTTTGCCTGCGACGAACTGGCCGGCTTTCTGACGGCCTGCGCGCTGGTCAAGCCCACCAGGGCCATTGCCGACGTGGAAGTGCCGAGCGTGCGCAAGAAGATGAAGGATAAGGCGTTTGCCAGGGGCGTGAATCGCGAGGACGTGATTCAGGGAGCGGCTGAGTTGGGCGTGGATCTGGATGCGCACATCGCGTTCTGCATTGAGGCGATAAAAAAACGGGCATCCCAATTGGGGCTGTGAACCAACGCAATACGATGATAAAATTTCTGTATGTGGAACGCGTACTGCGTCCGCAGTGCGAGGCTCCTGATGCTGCAACCGGACGAAAAGGAAAAACTGGAACATGGGTTTGCCGAGGGCGAAGCCAATCTTCTCCTGGAAGGGCTTAAACCAACTTCTTTTGGTTTGTCGCTGAAGAAGCGGGTCCTGGCCGGCGAGATTTCGGTCGAGCAAGCTGACTCTGAACTGCGCGCCAATTACTTTCCTGTTGCCACCAGGATTGCATGAGTCCGTTTGCGAACGATCCGTACTGCTACCCTGGCAGGGACGTTCTCATCAACAAGGGTGATTATCGCGTCCAGGCTGAATTGAACAAGTTTGAGGCGGATGCGGTCTTTCTAGCCTTCGCAGCCCTGAAAACCAATTCCATTGCAGGCCCATTCGACGCCCGCCGCTTACAGGAAACCCATCGCCGCATCTTTGGCAACGTGTACTCCTGGGCTGGCGAACTCCGCAAAGGCATCGGAATGATGGCGAAGACCCGCGCCTCCGGCTCTCAAGTTTCTTACGGGCCTTCCGAGAATGTTCCCGGCGCCCTCGCCAGTACCTTTGCAGCCCTGAGAGCCGAGAAGGGATTGCTGGGCCTGGATGCCAAAGCGATGGCCCAGCGACTGGCCTTCTATTACAGCGAACTTGATGCCATTCATCCGTTTCGAGACGGAAACTCGAGAACCCTGCGTGCCTTCACCTCCGACTTGGCACAATCGGCAGGCTATCGGCTGGACTGGGCTCCAATAGCGCAGACAGCGGAACAGCGGCGACGGCTTTTCCATGCCCGCGACCTGGCCGTCATGCGCGGCGATACCTCCGAGTTAATGCGGATTTTCAGCTTCCTTCTGCACGGGCGGTGAAGTTGCGCCGATAACATCCGGTGACCCTGATCACCTACCATCGGGAAGAAATCTGCGATAGGATAGGCCTTTCAGCCGCGGGAATTGAACCGCGTCCGATTGCACAAGGAGTTCTTCATGGCCCGCTTCAAACACGTCGTCACCGAATCCGCCAACGGGGTGCAGACCATTACGCTGAACCGGCCGGAGAAGCGCAACGCGCTCAGCCCACTCCTGATCGAGGAGCTCACCCAAGCGCTGCGCGAGGCGGAGAGCTGCGATTGCGGCGTTGTGATCCTGACCGGCGCCGGTTCGGCATTCTGCGCAGGCCTGGATATGGAGTATCTGGAGAGCATGACCGCCAGTACCCCGCAGGAGCACCGCCGGGACTCGGAGAACATGGCCTTGGTCTTGCGCACTCTCTACGACTTTTCCAAGCCGATCATTGCGGCGGTGAACGGTCCGGCCATCGCCGGCGGCATGGCTCTGGCCACCATCCCCGACTTTACGCTCGCAGCTCCGGAGGCCAAGTTCGGCTACTCAGAGGTGCGCGTGGGCTTTATCCCTGCCATTGTGGCTTCGTTCCTGATCCGCCAGGTGGGCGAATTGCGCACCCGTGAACTGTTGCTTTCGGGCAGGATTTTGAAGGCGCAGGAGGCGCTGCAATTGGGGCTGGTGACTCAGATCGTCGAGCATGAAGATCTTATGCCGGCCGCCAAAGCCCTGGCCCAATCGCTGCTGCTGAACAGCCCCCAGGCCATGCAGGCCGTGAAACGGCTGCTGGCCAAGCACTCCCGCCGACGGCTGGACGAAGAGATTGAAGATGCTATTGAGGCTAACGCGCAACAGCGCTCCACCGAGGACCTCAAAGAAGGCGTGAAGGCATTCTTCGAGCACCGCCGCGCCGACTGGCCCAGCATGAAAGCCAAGGTATAAAGAAGCCGGCCGCAAAGCCGGTGAATCAATCCGGCCGCATCATTAAAACAGCCTGTAGGCAACGCCAACATTGAAGCCGTTGGGCGTGAACTTTTGGTTAGCGTAGCCGTGAATGTTGGGCCAATTCAGCCATAACTGGTATTCGTATTCTCCGCGCACGCTCCATTTGCGAGCGATGCTGTAACTTGCGCCTCCACCAGGCGCGAGCGCAAAATATCTTCCGGCGGGGATCCCAAATGGATATTGAATTCTTCCCAGGCCCGCGAGGCCTATGGCATAAGGCTGGACCTTTCCAAATCTTTTTGTCAGATAGTGCACCCCGCCCAGGTAGTTATCCTCTGAGTCGCCGTAAAAGCTGTTGAAGCGCAGAAAGCGTGCCTCCGCTACGACGCCGATATGAGGAGTCAGTCGGTAGTCGGCAAAGCCGCCGATTCCCCAAAGACGCAGATTGCTTCCATAGGGATAACTCGCATGGAAATTGGAGTATTCTCCACCCACCCAGAGCGCATGAGAACCTGTGGCAGCGGGAACGACCTGGGCCCGCGCTGAGCCGGCCAGCAAGCAAGCTGCCAGCGCAACCATCCAGCAGATGGGCTGCAACCGGGACAATCGTTTTGAAAATAGCATTGGCGTGCCTCGTAAATAAATCGAAAAAGTTCGAGCTAGAAAAGTGAGTTTACGTTCATGGTAACATTCGCTGAATGAGTTAGCGTTTGCGATCCGTTGGTTGCGGTCCCTGTTACGGTAATGGTTTGCGTGCCTACCGGTGTGGCGCCGGTGAGCGGGCCGGGCGCACTGCATCCCGTAATAGCCGCTCCGGCTGCCAGCATGGCGAGAATGACAAGAAACAATGGCCAGCCTTTGCGATAGCGCCGCAAGCGGCTGGGGATAAAAAGCAGGACGAGTCCGGCCAGCAAAGGAACTCGAGCTTTGGCGAATAAGGTGGAAGCAGTTGCGGCCGTCCTGGGCGCGCTGGTTTGCACAACCAGCACTGAGTTACCGCTGCCGTCTGTCAAGTTAGCCGTAGAAAAACTGCAGGTGGTGTTTGCCGGTAACTGTGTGCAACTGAGAGCAACCGGCCAATCGAAGCCTGCGTCTGGGGTGACGGTTACAGTATAAGTTGCCGATTGCCCCGTATAGATGGAAGGAATATTCGTCGAGGCAGAGATGGTGAAGCCCAGGTCGAGCGGAACCGCGTTTGAAGTGGAAGGGGCAAAATTTGTATCGCCCGGATACATGGCCGTGATGCTGTCACTTCCAAACTGTAAAGTTGTAGTCAGCGTTGCAACTCCGTTTGTAACCGTTCCCTGCCCCAGGCTTACGTTGTTGTTATAGAACGTAACCATGCCGCTGGCGCTGTGATTCTGCGCTTCGAAGGGATTGAGTGTGGCTGTCAAAAGAAATTGTTCTCCATTGCCGGATAGATTCGCGGTCAGGGAGAGCGTTGTGACCACCCGCTCTGCTACGAGCGGCGTAGTGCCGGAAATGCTGCCGCTATAGTTGATGTCGCCCGGATAGCTGGCATCCACGAGGTGAATGCCGGTTCCTACAGGCGAGATACCGGTTACCGTGGCCGTAGCAGTGTTCCCCCCGGGCATCTGGGCGAGTTGTACGATTACCTCGGGAGGCGCGATACTGGTCTCCCCTACATTATTCGTCGATAAAGCTAAATCCGAGAGGCCATCGTCGTTGAAGTCGCCAGCTATGAGGCTTCCTAAATATACAGTAGGATTCAGCGGCGGGCCACTCACCGGAGAACTGAAGGTTCCATCGCCGTTGCCTAGCTGAACCACGGCCCAAGCGTCTTCGACGTGCGATGAATTTATGTCGAAATCCCCAGCGGCCAGATCTGCAATGCCGTCTCCATTGAAGTCGCCAACTGCCGCGTACTCTAAGTTTGTGTTCGTTCCGTAATCTGCCTTTAACGTAAACGTCCCGTCCCCATTGCCGAGCAGTATCTGGCCAGAATATGTCACAATGTCGAGGTTCCCATCTCCGTTAAAATCTCCCACGAGAGATGGGCCAGACGCTCCTCCTATGGGGGATACCATAGGCGATGATTGGAATGTACCATCGCCTATGCCGAGATATACTTCAGTCGCTCCAGTTACAGAATCCCCTATAGCCACATCAAGGATGCCGTCCCCGTTAAAGTCTCCCACAACGAAAACTGGGACAATCCCTTCTGTGGACGTACTACCTATCTGTTGCAGCGCCAGCTGTTGGAATGTCCCATCGCCGTTTCCAAGCAGAGTGCCGATATACGTATCATATAGTTGGTTCACGCCATTCGGTATGATGGGAGGGATGGCATGGCTGATAGTTTGAAGCAGATCCTGTTTGCCGTCTCTGTTAAAGTCTCCCACAACGGGGAATTGCCCCGCGCTGCTACCGGGAAAGCTGACGATAGGTCCTGGCGTAAGCTGATGGAATGTCCCATCGCCATTGCCCAGCGCCACCTGCACCTCGAACCCCAGTGCATTCGCGACCTGACCAGCGATGTCTTGCTTGCCATCGCCGTTGAAATCCCCTACCACGGGACTGACAACAGCGTATCCATTGAGCGAACTCGCCTGCGGCGCAGGCGTAAATGTCCCGTCCCCATTGCCCAAAAATATGACCAATTCCTCGGTCCCATCCGTAGGGCCGAGCTCATACTCCCAATCAACAGCCAGGTCCGGCTTGCCATCTCCGTTGAAGTCTCCAGTGACTATTTGCGCAGAGTCCCCACGGTAGTCGCCGGGTGCCTGCCCTGACGTGTTCCAGGAGTTGGAAAAGCCGAGTACGGGGGCGCCGTTTCCAAGGAGCAGATCCGCCCCCCCCAGATCATAATTCGAATTGCTTGTATCCAGAAACGACACTGTACCGCCGGGAGCGAAGCTGCTGCTGCCGGTTACCGTCGCAGTCAGTGTATAGTCGCCAGGGCTCCCACTTTGCGCAATGGTGGTGGTGGTTGTAGACTGTCCCGGCACGGTCAGAGACGACGCAGCGGAAGAACTTGCCGCATAGCCGGTGGTTCCCAGGAAGACAGCCTTGTAAGAGTGGATGCCTACTCCGGGGACGAACTTCAGCACCGCCGTGCTCGCGCCCGGACCGGATTGGATCAACTGCGCCGTGCCCAAAAGATGAATATCCGCGCAGGCTTTAGCCGCCGCATCGCAGAAGTTCACCTGCCCCGGCGTTACTGCAGCGCCTCCCGCCGTAACCGTCGCCGTGAGCGTAACCACAGTTCCAGGCGCGACCGTCGTCACCGCGTTTCCAGCCGCTGTCACAGCCAGCGTTGTCGTGGTTGCAACATGTTGGGCGGAGGCCAGTGAGGCAGCAAGTAACAGAGTCAAAACGGAGACTTGCACTTTGTTCTTCATTGGATTTCCCTGCGCTTTCTAAAAATGAGGCAGCTTTGGCATCCCGTAGACTTACGCGCATAATTCTACCTCACCGTCAGTGCAGTTCAGTGTGATCTCTGATGTTAAGTTATCTTTGGGTGCTAACTCACGCTGTGTGAGTTAGCACCTCAAACGAACGGATTATTCGCTCTCAGTTCGGCCACAATCTCTGCCGCGGCTGCGCGTGCCTGAACGGCCTGATCGGGAGGGAAGCTGATGGCGCCCACGCGGGCATGGCCGCCGCCGCCGTAACGCTCGCAGACTTGCGCGAGGTTCACCATTGTTGCCGGGTCGGCCTTGGTCCAGGGGTTGGAGCCCACCGAGACCTTGGTGCGGAAGCTGGACTTGGAGAGACCGATCGAGTATGTGGCCTGGGGAAAGAGGTAGTAAGGAATGAACTTGTTATAGCCCTCTTGCGGCTGGTCGGTTATGTCGAAGAATATCGTTCCATCACGCTCTTCCGCGCGGTTGCGGATCAGCTCCATCGCCTGGCGATGACGCTCCAGCAACGGCGGCAGCAGTTCGGCCACAAAAGGCTGGGTGAGCACTTCGGCAAGCGGCATCTCCGTGAGCAGCGGAATGAGGCGCGGAAGAAAGGATGCATTCTGCGCGGCCTCGATGATCAGTGTCAGCTTCATGGCTGGAGCAGCCATCTCGACGGCCGCTTCAGGACTCTCATATTTTGCGCCGTCCACAATATCGGCCCAATGAATCAGCTCCGCCAGCGGAGCTGTGTCAAAACCATAGCGTGCAGAGGCGATGGATGCAATATAGCTGGTGCAGGATGTGAAATTGGGGTCACAGAACTTGCGCCCGCCGCAGGCTGGATCCTGCTTGCAGGCCAGATAATTCTGCTGGTCTTCGGGCGAAAGAAAAGCGGACAGATGGTGGTCGAACCACCATGTGATCCGGGGCGAGGCGGAGTATTTGAAGTCGACGATGGCGTTCTCGTCGCCGTTAAACTCGCTCTCGTCAAAGAGCGCGCCGGCGCGGTGCAACAGGCCGTGATACTCATAGCTGGACCCTGGAGCGATGCGCTCACGGTGAAAGCGCGTGAACAGCGAGGCTGAGCAGGCTCCGTCAAAGCAATTTTCGTGATAGAAGACGCAAACCCGCAAAACCGTACTCCCTCAAACAATCCAAATTTGAATCACCGGAACTGTTAAGCATCAAGGGAACGGCTCGTTGTGTCAAGCTCGAATGGAACGAAAAAGAATCCAATCCGCATGCTGGAACTGCCGCAACGGCTCTATCGTAGAGTATCTTGCCATCAGTAGAAATCACAATGCAGGCTATTTGTAATCCATTGAAGGAGGCTCTATGGAGACCGAGAAACGTATCTCACAGCCGGAAACGCCGCCCGCCGAGGCGATTCTCACGCCCGAACCCCCGAAGTATCGCGGCCTGCGCTGGGCCTTCATGGGCGACCAGGGCCTGCGCGCGGGCTGGTCGGTGGCGCTGTTCATCGTTCTGACTCTTCTCTTCCTGAGAACGCTGGGGTTAGCGGCCTCGGTTATCTTCAGAAATCATCCTCATGCCGGCACAAGCAGTTTTTCGCCTTACAGGGCGATCATCGGAGAGGTGATCGAAGTTCTGGCATGCCTGGGCGCGGGCGCTGTGGTCGCGTTGATCGAGCATCGCCGAGTTATGGACTACAACCTGACAGGACCACGTCGATTGGTTCATTTTTTCAGCGGCCTGGTAGCGGGGTTTGCTGCGCTCTCAGCGCTGGTGGGAGCATTGGCCTGGGGCGGATGGATTCGATTCGGCCCCATCGAGCTCTCCGGGGCGCGGATTTTCAGCTTTGGCGCGCTGTGGGCCGTGGCCTTTCTTCTGACCGGTCTCGGCGAAGAAGGCGGCTTTCGCTGTTTCCTGCAATTCACCCTTGCGCGCGGAATCAACTTCTGGTGGGCGTTGGGAGCCGTCGGCGGCCTTTGCCTCGATTTGCTGTTGAGGGGCAGTGGCAACGGCATCTGGGGCGTTTATTTCGCTGCACTGCTGGGACTGGCGCCCTGCTTATGGCTGCATTTGAAAAATGTGGAAGGCTCCAATTTCTGGCAGGCGGCGTGGGTCACCTCAACTCTCTTTGCCTTTGTGCATACCGGCAACGGCGGCGAGAACTGGATAGGAATCTTTGCAGCGGCGGCCATCGGGTTCGTCTTTTGCGTCAGCATCCGTCTCACCGGCTCGGCCTGGTGGGCCATCGGATGCCACGCAGCATGGGACTGGGCGGAGAGTTATTTCTACGGCACGGCTGACAGTGGGATGGTGGCGCAAGGGCATTATCTGAGTACCAGCCCAGCCGGCAGTGTGCTGTGGAGCGGCGGTGCGGACGGCCCTGAAGGTAGTTTGCTGGTGCTGGGCATCCTGGCGTTGTTGCTGGCGGCGCTGATCGTCCTCTATGGGCGAAAGGGCACATCCACGGTTAGCTCAGCGCAGAAGGCCGTATAGTCTTATGAAGCCCTCTTACACCGGATCGTCGAGACCGGCGCGCCAAAACAAAAGCGTATCCATGCACGCTATGGATTGATACCCTAGAGAACGACCATGAAAATGACCATCCTCTTTGCCGTTCTGTTGTGCAGCCTGATTTGCGCCGCAACCGCTCTATGCCAATCTCAATCCGTGCGCAAGAAACTGGACAAACCCATGGAGATTCAGGGCTATCCCTGCGCGAAGGGGACTGCATGGTTTTTTCCAGACGGGAAATTGAACCGATGCGAGATATCGCGGCCAATCGACATTGGCGATGCGAAGATTCCCACCGGGTCACTCATCGCGCTCGGTACCGGCGGCAAACTCGATTATGTGCAGTTGAGAGACGATACGCAAATTGCCGGAATCATCTGTCGCGGCGGGAGCTGGCAGGGTCCGGCGGGGGGGTCGGCTACGAAGTTCTATCTGAGCGGCAAGCTCAAGCAGTGCTTCCTTGCGGGCAGCCAGGAGGTGCAGGGCGTGCCGTGCATGAATGGCGGCCTCATCGGCGACCGCCAGGGCCACGCCGCGCAATTCAGCGAGGATGGGAAGCTCCAATCCTGCAAGCTGACAAAGGACTTTCGCGGATGGCGGCGCGGGGAGCTGTTCCAGCCGCGTTAAGGCGCCGCACAGAATAACGGATTGGATTTCCTGCCGCATAAGGCCTCCCTAATGAATCCGCCACGGGGTCGGAGGTATCCTGTTCATTGCCGATGCCCAATACTGACAGTGTGAATCAAACACCCGCTCGCGCTGCCGCGCCAATGCTCCGCAGCCGCAAACGCCGCTGGCCGCGAATTCTGTTATGGTCCGCTGGCGGAGTTCTTGCGGTTCTTTTGCTTGCCGCCTGCGTGGGCGTATTGTTGCTGCGCGGTGCAGCCAGGGCAGCGCTGCCGGTGCTGGACGGCGACTTGCACGTGGCCGGGCTCTCGGCGCCTGTTCTAGTCCGGCGCGATGCTCACGGCGTGCCTCACATTGAGGCGGCTACCCAGGACGATCTTTTTGTGGCGCAGGGCTATGTGACGGCACAGGACCGGCTGTGGCAGATGGACGCCTTCAGGCGCAACGCCAACGGGGAGTTGGCGGAGATCCTCGGCCCCTCGCTGGTGAGGCACGACAAGATGCAGCGCAATCTCCAGTTTCGCCTGACGGCGCAGCGCATCTACGCCAACCTGTCAGTGGCTGACCGCGCTCGCCTGGACGATTACGCTCGCGGAGTCAACCTGTTCATTGCCGCGCATCCTGACTCGCTTCCGCCAGAGTTCAAATTGCTTTTTTATCGCCCCCGGCCGTGGAGCGGGGTGGACTCGGTTTCGATCGGGCTGATGATGGTGGAGATGCTGGATACGCATTGGTATGCGAAGCTTGCGCGGGAGCGGATTGCGGCCAAGCTGAACAATCCCAAGCTGGAGAACGATCTTTATCCGGTCGGCTCGTGGCGCGATCGCCCGCCCACTGGAGCGGTGATCGATTGGAGCCAGCCGCATCCGCCGCCTCCTGGAACGAAAGACGACGAGGATGAAGACGACAGCTCGCACGCCAGCGCCGCACCGCTAAAGACAACGAAAAAACTAGCGGCTTTGAAAGGGCACGGCTTTAGCCGTGCCGAAAGCAAGCCAAAATTGAATGGGGGCTTTAGCCCCCGAGGGAATGCAAATGATCGAATAGACCTTCCCTCAGGGGCTAAAGCCCACAATCCTTTTTCCACCCTGGCGGCGCGGCTAAAGCCGCGCCCTTTCAAAGCAGATGATTTCTCCGATGCAGAAGACCTACACGAACTCCGCGCGCTGCTCGGATTGCCGATCTGCGACGGCTGCGCGGCGGGCTCGAACAACTGGGTCATCGACGGTCGCCACACAGCCAGCGGAAAGCCGCTGCTCTCGAACGATATGCACCTGGGCCTCAACGAACCGGATATCTGGTATATGGCCGACCTGCGTGCGCCGGGTTTTCAGGCAGCCGGAGTTACGCTGCCGGGCATGCCGTTTGTAATCGCTGGCCACAACGAGCACGTGGCCTGGGGATTTACCGCGCTCTATGCCGACGTGCAGGACCTCTACGTAGAGAAGCTGGACGGCAAGGGGAACTATCAGGCAGTGGACGGAACCTGGAAACCGCTGGCCGCGGATCGCGAAGTGATCCATGTGCGCCTCGGCAGGGACGTGCATTTCGACGTGCAATCAACCGCTCATGGGCCGCTCCTGAATCCGATCTTTACCAGGAAATCGCGGCCCATGGCGCTAAAGTGGACTCTCTTCGACCCTGCGCTCAACGGGCTTCCGCTTTACGAAATTAATACCGCGTCCAACTGGGCGGAGTTTTCGGCGGCCCTGAGCGCATGGAGCTGGCCTACGCAGAATGTGGTCTACTCTGACGATCAGGGGCATATCGCTTACCAGGCCGTGGGGCGTGTTCCGTTGAGACCGGCCGGCATTGTTGGCGTGCCCATCCAAGATACCGGCCACGAATGGCAACGCTATATTCCCTTCGACCAGATGCCAAATGCCTTCGATCCGCCTTCCGGCTTTCTTGCCACAGCCAACTCGCGCGTCACCAGCGATAAATTCCCAACGCCGTTGACGCTCGAATGGGCCGAGCCTTATCGCGTAGAGCGCATTTATAAAACTCTCGAAGGCCGCAATCAGCTCACACCCAAAGATCTGCTGGCACTCCAGACGGATATTTACAGCGAAGTGGACCAGGAGATCGGCCATCGTCTCGCATACGCCATTGACCACACCCCCGGAGCCGACAGCAGCTTGCAGAAGGCCGCCGACCTGATGCGCTCCTGGGACGGACGGCTGGCTACAGATTCCGCCGCAGCCTCCATCGTGACCCAGGCCCGCTACGCGCTCTGGCCTCTGATTCTTAAGCCAAAGCTGGGCAAGGATGCCGCAGACTACCAATGGGCCGAGTCCAATTTTGCTGAGGAAGAGATTGTGATGCACGCCAATCCCGACTGGCTTCCGAAGAACTATAAGAACTGGGATGCGCTGCTGACTGAGGCCGTTGGCCAGGGCATGAAGAAGGGCAATGCCCCCGGAGATGTGGCTCAGTGGAGCTATGGAAGCTGGCACGTGGTGGATATCGAGCATCCGCTGGCCGGATTGCTACCACTCATCGGCCGCGTGGCCGGGACCGGCGAGCGTCCCCTCAGCGGGGATACCACCACCGTCAAGCAGGTGAGCCGCGACTTCGGCCCATCGCAGCGATTCACCATGGACTGGAGCAACATTGACGGCTCCACTGAGAACATTGTCCAGGGCGAAAGCGGCAACCTGTTCAGCCCTTACTACCGCGATCAGTGGAACGACTATTACAGTGGAACCACCTTCGCGCTGCCGTTCACTCCGGCAGCGGTAACCGCCGCGACCCGGCATACGCTGCGATTGCTGCCATGAAAAAACAGGGATCAGGGCCGATCAAGAGGCGGGTGCCCCAGGTCTCGCGTTTGAGACCTGGGAGACCGCCTTATTGGACCGGTTTTATCAGCCCGGCCATAATTCTGCTTGCCGCCGCCGCAGCCGTCACGCCGCAGTTGCTGCGCGGCAACTCCTGCGGCCACGACTTCGATTTTCACCTGGTCTCCTGGTTCGATTGCCTGAATAGCTGGCGGCACGGAATCCTCTATCCGCACTGGACTCCCAGCGCAGACTACGGCGCCGGCGAGCCGCGCTTTATTTTTTATCCGCCGCTGACCTGGATGCTGGGCGCGGCGCTAGGAGTGGTTCTTCCCTGGAACCTGGTCCCAGTCGCTTTGACCTTTTTGATTCTGGCAGCCACCGGCCTGGCCACACGCGCGCTGGCTCGCCAGGCATTCTCTGACGGCGCAGCAACGCTAGCCGGCTGCGCGGCTCTCTTTTCCGGCTATACGCTCTTCACCGCTTACGAACGTTCAGCATTCGGAGAGCTGACCGGCAGCTTCTGGATTCCGCTATTGTTGCTTTTCGCATTGCGCGATCGGAACCCGGCAGAAAATTTAATCAAGCGCGCATTGGATGGTTCGACGGCTCTGCTCGCGCTGGTGATGGCCGGAGCATGGTTTTCGAACGCACCGCTCGGCGTGATGGCCAGCTACCTGCTGGTTGCCGTCGCGTTGGCCGCCGCACTGCTCGAAAAATCATGGGCGCCTGTGCTGCGCGCTTCTATCGCCGCTGCCCTGGGAATCGGCCTGGCTGCGGTTTATCTCATTCCAGCAGCGTGGGAGCAACGCTGGATCGATATCCGCCAGGCCACCGACGATCCCGGCCTGCTGATTGAGAACAGTTGGCTTTTCGGACGCCACGCTGACCCATTATTAGCCTTGCACGACCAGGAACTGTGGCGGGTTTCCATCATCGCCGTCATCATGCTTGCCCTGGCCCTGGCCGGTTTGCTAGTCAGCCGGCTGCGCAATACCCTGCCCGCAAAACTCTGCTGGTGGTTTCCTTTGGCGCTGATTCCGCAAGTGGTTCTCTTTCTCCAGCTACATATCTCGCTGCCGGTGTGGAACCTGCTGCCCAAGCTTCGTTTTTTGCAGTTTCCCTGGCGCTGGCTGGTGGTGCTGGAGGCGCCGATGGCCATCTTTCTTGCCTCGGCCGTCTGGCCTGCACGGCGCTGGCGGCGCGTTGCCGTCGCAGCCGCTTGCGCTTTGGTTTTTCTAGCCGCCTCGGTAACCGCGGACAAACTTTTTTTCCAGGTCTGCGACGAGGAGGACAACGTCTTGGCCATGACGGAGGTCTACCGCACCGGCGCGGGATTTGAAGGGACCGACGAGTACGCACCTCCCGGCGCCGATGATTCTCTCCTTGCCGCGAGTCTTCCTACAGCCTGCCTGGTGAGCAAATCCTCAACTAAATTAGGCGTTCGGGCAGTTGGAAGTGATCCGGACAGCGCCCCCGTGTGGCAATCCGAGCAGGGCAGTTGCGAGGCTACATTTGCCGCATCCAGCAGCCAGCCCCAGCATCTGCGCATTGCCGCCGTCGCCCCTCACGCCGGATTCCTGATTTTGCGCCTGCGCAGCTATCCGGCCTGGCGGGTGAAGGTGAACGGACAGCCTGTTTCCGATCTGCCCCACCGTGACGATGCTCTAATGGCCATACCAGTTCCGCAGGGAAATGTGAACCTGACCGTCGACTGGACCATCACCCCCGATGTGATCGCCGGGCGCTGGATCAGCGCGCTGGCCGTGCTGCTGCTTACAGCCCTATTTTTGCTGGAGCGAAGAATCAACCGGCCTCGGTTATCATGAGAGGAATGCCCGTCGATGTGAAATCGCTGATTCACGAAGGCGCCGCGCTGACCGACCAGGCGCTGGAATCGCTCATTCCCAGCGCACAAACTGTCCCTGCCTCGATTCATGGCGCCATGCGCCACTCTGTCTTTGCCGGCGGCAAACGTATGCGGCCGGTGCTGGCTTACCAGGCCGCCGTCACCATCGCAGGCGCGCTGCCCGCGGGAATTGCCCGGCTGGGCGCGGCCTTGGAGATGCTCCACACCTACTCGCTCATCCACGACGATCTGCCCGCCCTGGACAACGACGACCTGCGCCGCGGCAAGCCCACCTGCCATGTGGCCTTTGGCGAGGCCATCGCCATCCTGGCCGGCGATGCTCTGCAAACCCGCGCCTTCGAGGTGCTCGCCCGGCTGGACTCGCCGCCTGCGGCCACGGTAAAGATCATCGGCCTTATCGCCAATGCGGTCGGCACCGTGGAAGGCATGATCGGCGGCCAGGTGCTCGATCTCGAAAGTGAACGCCTCAAGCCCACACCCGAGCTGGTCAATGCCATTCACCGCGCCAAGACCGGAGCGCTGATCAGGGTCAGTGTGGTTGCCGGCGGAGTCTACGCCGGGGCCACCGCGGACGATGCAGCCCGGCTCGATCTCTTCGGCCGCAGGGCCGGCTTGGCATTTCAAATTGTGGACGATGTGCTCGATTTGACCGTGGACTCAGAGCATCTGGGCAAAACCGCGGGCAAGGATCAGGCCACGGAAAAGGCTACTTGGCCGGCCATTTACGGTATTGACCAGAGCCAGCGCGACGCCTGTAGGCTGATCGAAGAGGCCTTCGCTGCGCTTGAACCCTACGGAAGCCGCGCCGACGGCCTCAAATCCATCGCCCGCTTCATCGTCGAGCGAAAAAACTGATGCTCTCTGAAGCGGAGATCCTCGCCGCATTGCGCGACTGTTACGACCCTGAAGTGAAGCTGAACCTGGTGGATTTGGGGTTGATCTATGGCGTCGAAACGGGCCCCGACCCGGAATCCGTTCCGGCGTGGCCGCGCCAATGGGTCAAGGTAACCATGACCCTGACCACCGAGCAGTGCCCTGCCGGCGGACTGATCTTCGAGCAGGTACACAACCGTCTGGCCGGAATTCCCAGCGTAAGCAAAGTTGAAGTCGAACTGGTTTGGAAGCCCAAATGGACGCCTCATCGCATCAGCCAGGCAGGCCGTAAGCAATTGGGGATTTGAGCCGCTATTATTTTGAGAGAATCCGATGCAGCCGTTCGCGCTGTGCAGAAAGCTCATCTACGGTGCTTTGCACCTTGCTCAGCATTCCCTGCAGATCGTCGATATAGCCGGGAATCTCATTCCACAAGGCGCGCAACACTTCCTGCTGATCAAGCATGGCCAGAGCTGTGCCTGAGGCAGCCACCGCCAGCCCTGCGCGGCGACGGCCGTTGAGCAGCAGCAACCCGCCCGCCACCAGGGTTCCACTGGCGACAAACCGAACCCAGTTTGGCGTCTGGGTCTTGCAACGGCGTGGTGCAGGCGCGTATTCATTTTCCGGTTGAGGAAGCGGCACAACCACCATCTTTTCTCCTTCCGTCCCGGACCTTGTTCACCGGGCCGTCGGAACGCTGTAACAAGTATCGCCCGAATTTGCCCGCCGTGGAGGACTTCCGCGCGAAAGTACCGAAAAACTCCTACCACTTTGGTGAGAGAGGGCCGTCAGTCCAGGTCGAAATCCCTGATCGGCTTGCCCTCGGGCGCGTCCTTGGCCTTGCGCATGGCCTCGGCAAACTTCTTTTCGAGCAGGTCAGCCTTGTTCTTTTCCGCGTCCACTGATTGGCGAAAGATCGACTCCTTGCGCTCTTCCTGGTCGCGCATGGCCTGTGCCGCGGTCTCCAGATCCTCAAACATACGCTTGCGCGGCGCTGGGGTATGGCTCACCATCAGCCCGGTGGCCGCATCGATCCTGAGCATCGCCCCGCAATCCGGGCAGGTTACTTCGAAAATCTTTTCCTTCGTCTTGGCCATTCTTTTGAATATTGTAGGCGCTGGTATGGGCGGTTGCACAATAGGTCGGGAAAAAACAGAAGTGTACATCACGTACATAAATATATGTACATTGTGGTACACTGCATGCATGGAAGTTCCCATCACCCAATTCCGCCGCGAAATCTTCTCCCTCGTCAATCAGGCGCTGGAGGGTAGCGAGGTCTGGGTTACGCACAAGGGCCGCCGCCTCAAAATCGTCCCTGAAGGCAAGCCGGTGAGCCGTCTCAGCCGGATTACGCCGCTGGATATCCTTGTCCCCGGCGCAAACTTGGAGGACGATTCCTGGAAGCAGGAGATGATGCGTGAGTGGGAGCGAAAATGGGACCGGCGACTGGCCCCGCTTGCGCAACCCGCGCCTAAGGCGTCGCAGCCCGCGTACCCGCGCAAAGCTCGCCGGCAAGCATGATTGCCTACCTCGACACCCACGCCTTCGTCCGTTTGGCCCTTGGCCGCTCACGGCTCATAGGGCGCGAAGCATCGCGGCTGATCCAGCAAGCCGAATTGCTCATCTCGCCCATGGTGCTCGTGGAACTGGAATACCTTCACGAAATCGGGCGGCTGAAGGTGCGCTCTCGCGACCTTCACACGAAGGCAGAGCACGAGCTTGGTCTCAAGCTCTGTAAGCTTCCGTTTGCAGCCGTCGCCAACGCCGCCATTAACGAAACATGGACCCGCGACGTCTTCGATCGAATTATCGTTGCCAATGCAAGAGTGAACGGGCTCGCGCCGCTGATCTCGGCCGATGAAAAGATTGCGGAGAACTATCCCCGCGCCGTTTGGTAAGCCGCGGCAAACATACAGCGCATCGGCAGCGGCTTCGTGGAGACGAAAAGCCTAATCGCTGTCCCGGCGCGGCCTCACTCCACCACGACATGAACCTGGAACTGCTGTTCGTCCGGCGAGGGCGCTTCCCAGGAGCGGACGTAGTGCAACAACAGAACTCCGTCGCCCGGCTGTCTAGCCAGAAACTCAAAGACCTGGACGATAGGCTGCCCCACCATAACCGGCTGGCCTGCGGCCGGCTCAGGAGGCTTGGTCTCTGACTGGCCGGTCAGCTTCAACAAATGCGTCGATTCCTTCTTGAGGTACCACATAAATCCGGTAGTGGGATTCGAATTCAGGCGGAGTTCCAGCGTATCCCCGGTCTTCAGACGGACCGTGCCGCCCTTATCGGCGTCGGTAATCACTTTGTTGGCGGCGAAGGCCGCTTGTGAGAACAAGGTTGCGGCCAGAAGGACAAACAGAAAAAGAGTGAGTGCTGAAAAAGTAGAGCGCCACGATCTTTGAGGCTGCATTGTGATCTTCCTTCCGCGCAGTTCAAAGCGCAAACGCACTTGTTCCGCTGCGCATCCACGAAGATACATCGATATGGAGCGTGCTGCAACCGGAGTTAAGGTGGTGAAGGAAGGCGGCTAGAACCCGTCTATGTGCACTTCAACTCCTGGCAAATAGGGCCCTGCACAGATTAACAGGGCCTTATTTGCTAAATCAACAATCGGTGATAAAGGATCAGTTCTTTTCCGCTGCGGAGGCCAGCTTGGCTTCGGCTTCGGCGATTACGCGGAGGGCTTCGGTGTAGGCGTCTTCGCTGTCGCCGGCTTCGTTCCACATCTTGTGGCCGCGGTCTAACTGCTCGTGCGCGCGGGTTACGTCGATCTCCTCAGGCTTGAGCGCGTCGGAGGCCAGGATGGTGACCCGGTCGGGAAGCACTTCGACAAATCCCCAACTGACGTTGTAGCGGCTGGCCCTCTCAGGGCCATCGGGACCTCCGTGCAGAGTTACGTCGCCTGCGCCCAGTTCAGCCAACAATGGCGCGGCTCCGTAGAGCACCTCCATGTAACCCGACTTCGCGGGCAGCTCGACGGCCGTGGCCGCGTGCTCGAAGAGGATGCGCTCGGGAGTGACCAGCCGGACGCGGAGTTGATTGGTTTCGTCGGACATAGGCTCCTTTCAGTCGCCAGTGTTTAGTGGTCAGTTAAAACCATTGCAGCGGACACGGCACTTACTAATCACTATCCACTAACCACTAACCACTGTTTTTATACGCTCGCCTTCAGCTTTTCGGCGGTTTCAAGCACTTCTTCGATTGCGCCCTTCATGTAGAAGGCCTGCTCGGGAATGTCGTCGTACTTGCCGGCGATGATCTCTTTGAAGCTGCGCACCGTGTCGGCTACCTTCACATAGGCTCCGGGGATGCCGGTGAACTGCTCGGCCACATGGAAGGGCTGCGACAGAAACTTCTGTACCTTGCGGGCGCGGGCCACGGTGATCTTGTCGTCGTCGGAGAGTTCGTCGATGCCGAGGATGGCGATGATGTCCTGCAGGTCCTTGTAGCGTTGCAGAATCTTCTTCACGCCCTGGGCTACGTCGTAGTGATCCTGGCCGACGATGCGCGCACTCAAGATGCGCGAAGTCGATGCTAATGGATCGACGGCCGGATAAATGCCAAGCTCTGACAGAGGGCGGCTGAGCACGGTGGTCGCGTCAAGGTGAGCGAAGGTGGTGGCCGGAGCCGGATCGGTTAAATCGTCGGCGGGCACGTAGACCGCCTGCACCGATGTGACCGACCCTTTGCTCGTCGAGGTGATGCGCTCCTGCAACTCGCCCATTTCGGTGGCCAGGTTTGGCTGGTATCCCACGGCTGAGGGCATGCGGCCCAGCAGCGTGGAAACCTCGGAGCCGGCCTGCGTGAAGCGGAAGATGTTGTCGATAAAGAGCAGCGTGTCAGAGCCTTCCACGTCGCGGAAGTATTCGGCGACGGTGAGTGCGCTCAAGGCCACGCGTAGGCGGGCTCCGGGCGGCTCGGTCATCTGGCCGTAGACCAGTGCGCACTTGGAGTTGGCAAAGTCGCCGGGCTTGATGACGCCGGACTCGGTCATCTCCAGCCACAAGTCGTTGCCCTCGCGTGTCCGCTCGCCCACGCCGCCAAAGACACTGTAGCCGCCGTGGTTTTTGGCCACGTTGTTGATGAGTTCCATGATGACTACCGTCTTGCCCACACCGGCGCCGCCGAAGAGGCCGATCTTGCCGCCCTTAAGGAAGGGCTGGATCAGATCGATGACCTTGATGCCGGTCTCGAACATCTCCTCGTGTGTGGACTGCTCGTCAAAGAGCGGAGCGGGGCGGTGAATGGGCATGCGCAGCTTTTCGCCGATGGGGCCGAGGTTGTCGACCGGGTCGCCGATGACGTTGAGCACGCGGCCCAGCGTCTCCTTGCCCACCGGAACGCTGATGGGGCCGCCGAGGTCGATGGCCTTCATGCCGCGGACCATTCCGTCTGTGGCTTCCATGGCCACAGTGCGCACGCGGCCCTCGCCCAGGTGCTGCTGGACTTCGAGGATCACGCTGATGGGCGTGGGCACGGTGAAGCCCTCGCTGGTGACGCGTAGCGCCTGATAGATGGGCGGCATCGTCGCTTCTTCAAACTGCACGTCTACCGCGGGACCGGAGACCTTGATTACCTTGCCGATGTTCTCTGCCATTTTTTCTGCCTTCTTGTTGATAGCTCTTAGCTGTTAGCTCTTAGCTTTCAGCTTTTCCTTTTTCAAACTTTCTGTCGTGGTCAATTCTCTCAACGTGCAAAAGCTAAAGGCTGATAGCTAACAGCTAAAAGCTGTCATTCACTGCGCCGCCGCAGCTCCGCTCACAATTTCGATGATCTCCTTGGTGATGGCGGCCTGGCGCACGCGATTCATGTGCAGCGTGAGCGAGTCGATCATGTCCGAGGCGTTGTTGGTTGCTGAATCCATGGCCGTCATGCGGGCCGCATGTTCCGCGGCTACCGATTCCGTCATGGCGTGATAAAGCACGGAGTAAACATATTGCGGAAGCAGGCCGTTGAACAGTTCGCCGGGCGGATCGTCGTAGATGTAATCCACCTGCGCGGTGCCGAACTTGCGCGCTTCCTCATCGGCCTCGACAGTATCGGCCGGCTCAATGGAGATGCCCGCGCTCAACGCAGCCTCAGCCGCGCGCTCGCGTTCTTCCTCGGTCGGCTCGGTGGCGCCGGTAATCTGCGGAATACCGATCTTCATGATGGGCAAAAGCTTCTCGACCACCAGCCGCTGCGCGATGACTGACTTGAACTCGTTGTAGACGATGTAGGCGGCGTCAATCTCCTCGTGCGTGTAGCGGGAGATGATGTCGTGGGCCAGTTCGAAGACGCGGCTGCTTTCAAGCTTCAACAGCATGCCGGGATGGTCGCCTGTGACTTCAACAGGAGCTTTGCGCTCGCGAATTTTGATGGTGCGGCCGTTTTCGTCGGTCTGCTCGCGGTAAACCGCGGCGGGATAGCGGCGGCGCGTCTGGTCGCGGCCCTTGCGGCCCACGGCTTCAATGTCGAGTTCCTTGCCGGGATTGCCGGCAATGAATTGAAAGGCCGTCTTCATAATGTTGGCGTTGAAGGCTCCGGCAAAACCCTTGTCGCCGCTGACGACGATCAGCAGAACACGCTTCTCAGGCCGGGTGATAAACAGCGGATGGCAGAGATTGCCGGTCGCTTCGTCAAAGATATCGATGCGGCGGGTCAGCGATTCTAAAACACTGCTGATCATTTTGGCATAGGGCCGGGCCGAGAGCGCCCGCTCTTGCGCGCGGCGCAGCTTGGCCGCCGAGACCATCTTCATGGCCTTGGTGATCTGCCGCGTGTTTTTCACGCTGCGGATGCGACGCCGTAAGTCTAAGACATTTGCCATGGTCTTTCCAGTGATCAGTGAACAGTGGTCAGTGATCAGTTGTTCGTAACCGGTTATCAGTTGTCAGCAATCAGTTTTCAGATGTCAGTAAGCGCCAATCCTGTATAAAGCGGCCTTTACTAACCACTGTCTACTGTTCACTGTCCACTCGTGCTAGCCAGCTGCGTCTTGAAGTTCGCCAAGTATTCCTTGAGGGCGGCGTGCAGCTTATTGCGCAGGTCGTCGTCCAGGGCTTTCTTTTTGGTCAAATCGTCCATCAGCGCGGTTTGCGCGGAGTCGAGGTACTTGTAGAGACCGTCCTCGAAGGCGCGAATGTCAGAGACCTGCAGGTCGTCGAGGTACCCCTGCGTGCCGGCAAAGAGCGCCACCACCTGCTGCTGCCAGGTGAGCGGCTGGAACTGCGGCTGCTTCAATAATTCCGTCAGGCGCTGGCCGCGGTTAAGCTGCTTCTGGGTGAGCGGATCGAGGTCGGAGCCGAACTGCGCAAAAGCTGCCAACTCGCGGTACTGCGCGAGGTCGAGTTTCAAAGTTGCGCCCACCTGCTTGGTAGCTTTGATGGCCGCGGAGAAACCTACGCGCGAAACCGAGAGTCCCACGTTCACCGCCGGACGAACGCCGGAGTTGAAGAGATCGGTCTCCAAAAAGATCTGGCCGTCGGTGATGGAGATGACGTTGGTAGGAATGTAGGCGGAGACGTCGCCGGCCTGGGTCTCAATAACCGGCAGCGCGGTGAGGCTGCCGCCGCCCTTTTCCTTGGACATTTTGGAAGAGCGTTCCAGCAAACGCGAGTGGAGATAGAAGACGTCGCCCGGATAGGCTTCGCGGCCCGGCGGACGGCGCAGCAGCAGCGAAATCTCGCGGTAGGCCATGGCGTGCTTGGAGAGATCGTCGTACATCACCAGCGCGTGGCGGCCGCTGTCGCGGAAAAATTCGCCGATGGCCGTGGCCGCATAGGGCGCGATGTAGAGCATCGGCGCGGGCTCTGAGGCCGAGGCGGCGACGATCACGGTGTGGCCCATGGCGCCGGCTTCAGTGAGCGTTTGCACGACTTGGGCGATAGAAGAACGCTTCTGGCCGATGGCGCAGTAGATGCAGATCAGGTCGTTTTTGGCGTTGTTGATGATGGTGTCGAGCAGGACGGCGGTCTTGCCGGTTTGCCGGTCGCCGATGATCAACTCGCGCTGGCCGCGACCGATGGGAATCATGGCGTCGATGGCTTTGAGGCCGGTGGCCATGGGTTCGCGAACAGGCTGGCGGTCAATGATGCCGGGCGCCAGGCGCTCGATGGGCAGCGAAGCAGTGGACGCGATGGGGCCCTTGTCGTCGATGGGTTGCCCGAGCGCGTTGACCACGCGGCCGATCATGCCCTCGCCGACAGGGACGCTCAAAATGGTACCCGTGCGCTTGACTTCGTTGCCTTCGCTCAACTCGGTGTAGTCGCCCAGAATGACAGCGCCCACCGAATCCTCTTCCAGGCTCAGTGCCAGACCGGCAATGTCATGCGGAAAGCTGAGCAGCTCTCCGGCCATCACCTTGTCCAGCCCGTGCAGGCGGGCAATGCCGTCGCCCAGCGATGTGATGGTCCCGACTTCGTCGACCTGGACCTTGGAGTCGTAGTTCGCGATCTGCTCGCGAAGAAGTTGCGTAATCTCGTCTGCCTTGATCTGAGCCATTCTGCTTCCTTTGAGTGGACAGTGAACAGTGGACAGTGAACAGTCAAAAACGCATGTTGTTCACTGAATACTTTCTGCCGACCACTATCTACTGCTTACTGACCACAATTTACTGACCACTGTTCACTGTTCACTGAGCACTGTTTTCAACCTGTCCAGCCGTCCGCGGACGGAACCGTCGTAAACTGTGGAGCCGATGCGCACCACCGTGCCGCCGAGGATGGATGGGTCGAGCTTGAAACTTGCTTCGATTTGCGCGCCGGCCAGTTTGCCGACCTCGGCCACCAGAGCAGAGCGGTCTTTTTCGTCCAATTCGCGGGCGGTTACAATCTCCGCCTGGCGAATGCCTAACTGTTCCTGCAACTGACGGCGATATGCCGCGGCTACTTCGCTTACCTCGGCGATGCGATCATTGTTGATGAGCACGGCAAGCAGGTTGCGCAGTTCCTTTTGGAGCTTCAATTGCGTATTCAACTTATCCAGAAACGCGACCTTCACGATGGCGGGAACGGCCGGATTCGCGAAAAATTCGCGTAGTTCGATGCTTGCGTCCCAGGTAGCAAGAAAATCGGTAAGCTCCTGGTCGATGGCGGCTGTGTCCAACTTGGCGGCGGTGACCACTTCAAGAAAGGCGGTGGCGTAACGGGCAACGAAGACGGCCATTTAGCTCTTTCCTTTCCCGGTCACGTCGCCTACAAACTCGGCGATCAAGGCGCGATCGGTCTCCGGCGTCAGAACCATTTGTTTGGCGGCCTGGTCGACGGCCAAATCGGCGGCAAAGTTGCGCAATCCACGCCGTGCCTGAGCGGCGGCCGCGGCGATCTCCTGCTCGGCGGCAGCGACTATGCGTTCGCTCTCTTCCTTGAGGCTGGACTTGATGCGCGCCTCGTCGGCAACGCTCTCGCGCTCAACCTCGGCGCGAAACTTTTCAATCTCGTCGCCGATGGAGGATAGCTTGGCCTCCACAGCGCTGAGCCGGGCGCCGGCGTCCTCGGTGGTCTTGCGCGCCGACTCAATATCTTCGCTGAGCTTCTGGGCGCGGTTGCGCAAGTGCTTGGGCAGGAAACGGAAGAGAGGAATGCCGATGGCCAGGGCAATGATGGCGAAGTTGATGAATTCGTAAATGACGGCGACGGTTGCAACCGGTATCTTAAGCGCTTTGGCGGTCGACTTGACGATGGGGCCATTCATCAGGAAGGCATTATCCTGCTCTTCCTGCGATTTGGCTGCGTCGGGCTTGGCAGTCTGTTGAGCTTGAGCAGCCTGATTGGCCGCTGGAGCGGAATCCATTGCCGCGAGGCGGCAGGGCGCAGAGGCCACACCGGCTGCCAGCAGAGCTAAAAGAGCAAATCGGAAAAACGGTGCGGAAAAGCGCGCTTGCTTGCTTGAATCTCTCAACGGGACCCCCCGGCGGCCACAGGCAGTACCGCGCGGACTACGCGATCGGCCAAATCTCCCGCAGTGGCCTGAATGGCTTTCCTGGCCTGGGCAGCTTCGGTTTCAAGCCCGGCCCGAGCCTGATTGACCTTGTCCCCGGTAGCCTTGCGGGCAGCCTCCAGAGCGGCTTCACGCTCGGCGATCCACTGCTTCACGCGCTGTTCGCGAACTGTGTAGACCTCGGCGCGCGCCTGGCGCAGCTTAGCGGCATACTCGGCCGCCTTGGCTTCAGCCTGGGCGATGGCCTGGTGAGCAGCCTCGATGGCTCCCTCGGTACGGGCGCGGCGCTCACCGAGGGTTTTGCTCAACGGGCCCTGTATCAGAAATTGGTATGCCAAGACCAGCACGATAAACAGCAGAGCCGTGGGCACGGAGCCCAATAGAAGTGTTCCGAGTTGTTGGATGATTTCTTGCATGGTAATACCGGTTTGCTCAGGCGGCCAATCTGCTCTTTCTGTCTCGGTGAACTTCTTGTTTTATCAGGGGCGAACCGTCACGTCAACGCAGACGGAGTCTATTATGCGGAGTCCTGTGACTGCGGTCACGAAATGGGAATTTTGTTCTAAAAAAGACTTGCTTTCGCCGAAAACAAGTTCATACTTAGATTATCACCTAGACCCGTTCCAGGGTCCGGCGGGCAATCGACTTCGGGAAGTCATTCCACTCCCGAATCCGGGTGCCCGCCTCTTAATTTTGGTGCAGCTTTTAGCTCTTCGGACAGGCGCCTGACTGCACCCCCAATATGCTAGAGCGAAACCAGAGTTGCTGTACCCTGTTGAATGTTGTTGAAGTGTGAGTGTGAGTGTGAGTGTGAGTGTGCCGAAGCTGGGTCATTCACACTCACACTCACACTCATGGGTACATCGACTCTGTATCCGCTTTAGAGAGCCAGTGCTTAGAAAAACTTTGTTTGCTTTACCGCGAAAAAGCTAAAGCAATCCCTGGGCGCGGAGCCAGTTCTCCAGCAGGTTGGGCCACTGATCCAGAGCGGCGTCGCCCTTTCCCAGGCCGGTGCCGTGGGGTCCGTTGGCGAAGATGTGCGCCTCGGCCGGAACACCGGCCTTGACCAGCGCTTCGTAGAAGCGCAACCCCTGCTCCACCGGAACCGTCTGGTCGTTGAAGGTGTGGTACCAGAAGGTGGGCGGCGTGTCTTTGGTGACGAAGAGATCGGGAGAGTAGGCCGCGCGCAGTTCTTCGCAGCGGTCCATCACGTTGAACAGCTTGCAGTAAGTCAAGTGCGAGGTATCGCTGGAGATGGCGCCGATCCACGGATAGCCCAGCACCAGGTAGTCCGGGCGGCTGGAGACTCTCTCAATGGGGTCTGCGGAATCTGGATTGCCGGGCACAAATTGCGTGGAAGCAAGCGCCGCCAGATGGCCGCCGGCGGAAAAGCCGATGATCACGATGCGGTTGGGGTCAATCTGGTAGTCGCTCGCCCTGGCACGCACTGTCTGCACGGCGCGCCGCGCATCGAGCAGCGGAACCGGCAGAATGTAGCCGTGCGAACTGAGCCGGTAACTGAGCACAAAGGCTCGAAAACCGCGCGCCGTGAACCAGTCGGCTATCTGGCGGCCCTCAAGGTTGGCGGCAAGACCTGCATAGGCGCCTCCCGGAAGCACGATGACAGCCGAGCCGCTGCCGCTGCCCCCACTTGGGTCGAAGATGGTCAGAGTGGGTATATCTTCGCAGGCAGTGCCCTTGGCCTGGGGAGCGTCGCCGGGCCACAGGCGGATGGTCTGAATGTGCAGAAAATCATTGTTGTTGCCAGCTGTTGCGCAAGGCTCTTTTTGAGCCTGCGCCGCGAAACAGGCCAGCAATGCCGCTAATAACAATGCACAAAAATGCTTCACTTTAATCCTCCGAACTCTTTTGTGAGGAGCATGCAGGGCGCGCTAAAAATCCCTGATCCCTCATTTCATCTACTAAGGCTTGGGCGTTGCGATGGATTTCAAAGGCGTCAGCAAGCCCTGGGCGCGGAGCCAGTTTTCCATCAGGTTGGGCCACTGGTCCAGAGCCGGGTCGCCCTTGCCCAGGCCTGAGCCGTGGGGGCCGTTCGAAAAGATATGCATCTCGGCGGGAATGCCGGTCTTGATCAATGCTTTCAAAAAGCGCAGCCCCTGCTCCACCGGAACCGACTCGTCATTGAAGGTGTGGTAGAGAAACGTGGGCGGCGTATCTTTGCTGACCAGCAAATCCGGCGAATACTTGGCCCGCAGCGCCGCGCAGCCGTCCGTGGTTTTATACCGCTCGCAATAGCCGGTACTGTCGAAGGCGCCGATCCAGGCGTAGCCGAGAACCAGATAGTCCGGGCGGCTGGAGACTCTCTCAATGGGGTCTTCCGCAGTTGGGTTGCCGGGAACGAATTGCGTGGCGGAGAGCGCGGCCAGGTGGCCGCCGGCGGAGAAGCCTGCAACCACGATGCGATTGGGGTCGATCTGGAACTCTTGCGCCCTAGCCCGCACCAGTTGCACGGCGCGCCGCGCGTCGAGCAGCGGCGCCGGCATCAGGTAGCCGTTGGGGCTGAGCCTGTAGCTGAGCACAAAGGCGCGAAAGCCGCGCGCCGTGAACCAGTCCGCCATTTCGCGGGCCGCCTTGCCGGTGAGTTGGTTATAACCGCCGCTGGGCATGATGATCACGGCCGAGCCTCTACCACTGCCCCCGCCTGACGATTCGAAGACGGTCAGGGTGGGTATATCCACGCAGGCTTTACCTTTGGCCAGAGGCGCGTCGCCGGGCCACAGGCGGATGGTCTGGATGCCTAGAAACGCATTGTCGTCGCCGGCTGTCGTACAGGGCTCTTTTTGCGCCTGTGCTGCCGAACACGCCACCACACCCGCGGCCAGGATTGCGAGAATACGTTTCAAGAGAAGCCTCGCTTTCATTCGCGAGGATTATACGACGAGGGTCCGAGAGCATGCGCCGGGAACCAGGAGACGGCCAACTCTATATCGCGACCCAGGATGCCGCCAAAGCGAGTCCAGTGTCGCAAAAAGATCCGTGGCTTTGCAGTAAATCCTGAGCCCGGCGCCCGGTAATGCACGGTGGTTCCGTCGGCGCAGGGCGAGCGCGTTCAGCGCTTTGGGCAGGCTACGTCTTTCAGCGTTTCCCTGGTGGCGCCCATTTGATATTCCGGGACCTCGATTGACCCTGGCAGAGGCTCCATAAAACCATCCGGATTGGACTCCAGATATTGATACGGGCGCGGGCGGTAGATCGTATTGCCGTATCCCGATATCGGGACGCCGTAACCTGCATACTCGATGCGGTAACAGTGCGACTCCGCGACGTCGATCAACAAGGTTCGGCGGGCGCTGGTTGGCGCCTGCCCTCGGGGTGTGTTGGCTGGCGCTACAACCTCTCCATTGAGGCGAACATCCTTCGCCTTTTCACAACCGCCCGAGTACGGCAATTCCACGCTCCGTGCCACTCCCGCCGGTACCTGTACCGTCAATTCACCAATCGAAACCGTCTGCTGCGGCTCGCCGCGGTTGTCCAAAAAAATCGTGATCAAATCGGAAGGTGGCGGCAAGAAGGTCAGACCGATGGTCGCCGAGACGGCGCGGTGTTCAGCCCGGGCGCGTTCTATCTCGCCGGTGCCGGGCTCGTTCAAGTCGAGGTTTGTCTTCACCCACCCACAATCCCACGGTATTTTGACCTCGATGTCCTGAGGCAGCATCTCCTTGGGTGTGTTTCCTCTCCTGCCCTCGGCATCGAATTCGAGCTTGCCGCTGCCGGTGACCGTTCCCAGCTCCCTCCCTTTGAGAAAGATTTTGTACTGGTGGGTTTCAATCGGCTGGTTATCGCTCGCCACGAAATGAAACAGCGGCGGCCTGCTGCAACCGGTACATTCCACGATCAGGATGCAAATGAATATGAAAATGCAGACCCATCCGATAGACGATGTTGAGCAACGCTTTTTCATGCCGGTTTTGATCCTCTCGCCTGTGTGCCCAGATTGTATTCGGGATGGCGGCACAAGGGTATCGGAAATGCGCTAAAGACTCTGTTCTGACCCTGATCCCTGCATTTACAGCCACATCACCGTATGACCAGGGCAAGTATTCACCGCCTGCACGGTCAGCTCTTCCGCCAGTTCAAATCCATAGCGGGCAAAGTAGTAGGCCGCGCCGTGCTGCCGCTCCTGGAGCACCCCTTCGGGATAAAGCGCCTGGCAGATGGATTCGCCGTGGCGGCCGAGCGTGGACTGGCGCTGCAATTCAAAGTTGGCCGCCAGAGTGCGCAGGCGGCTCATCTGGTAGCGGATCTTGCCGGCCGCGGTCTCGCCCGACTTGCCCAGCCCCTCGTCCATCGCGCTCATCCACTCGAGCAATGTGGTTAGCTCCGCGTCCAGCGCCGTGCCTGCGCGGGCGAGCTTTTGCTTGCCTTCCACGGGCATCGCGCGGGCGGCCAACAACTGCGCCAGCGAAGCCGGAGTTTCCTCGAAGACCCGCTCCACGGGCAACTCGTGCTTGCGCAGCAGCTCGCCGATGGAAGGCTCGACCAGAGTTGCTGAGAAGCGCGGCATGATTGGCGTTGGCTTGCCCAGAATGCGCTCGAAGAGCACGGCGGATTGGGCCAGGTAAGCCACCTCCGCCGGCCCGGCGATCTGAACGGACGTGGAAAGCAGAAAATCCTGAAAAACAGGACGCAGCAGCGCCGAGGGCGAGATGCGCTCCGGCTCGGCGTTCAGAATCCCCACCAGATCAGCGGTAGAAAATTTCTGCCCGCCGGCCTGCCACAAGCCCTCCGGCTCGGCTGTGCTGGGTGCGGTTCGCTTGAGCGCCAGCCGCGCGCCGCTGCGCTCGTCGATCAGAAACAGCAGGCTGGACTGCGGCGTTACAGCCACCTGCGCGTGATAGCCCGCCGCTTCCAGCTTGCCGTTCCGCTCCATCAACGCGGCGTGCAACTCGTCGGCACGCTCCAGAGCCGCCCGCAGTACCGGCGCGCCCATGCGGTGCAGCGCGCGGCCGCCCGCATCCAGCGTCAGCAATCCCTGTGCGGCAAAAACCTTGGCATAGAAGCTCCTGAAGGCCTGGGCAATAGTTTGGCCCGGCCGGTAAGCCTCGGCCAGCGCTTCCGTCGCATCCGACTCGCCCAGCAACTCCCGCGCCTGATCCACCAGCGAGCGAATTGAATCGTCCAGCACAATGCCGCCTGCCGGAGGCGCCGATTCAGGAGTTACGTCAGCCGGCGAATAAACCAGCTTGCGCAGTTCGCGCCCGGCCGGAAAGCTCACATGGTCGATCTCGGCAAAGTCGTGGTCTTCCGTCGCCAGCCAGAAGATGGCGGCGTGAGGACGGCCTGCCGCCGTTGCCTGGCGCGCGCGGGCCACGGCGGTTGCGGCCTTGAACGGCGTAAACAGCGGGCCGCCGAAGAGTCCTACCTGCTGGCCGGTAACCACTGTACCCGCTCCCTGGCTCAACGCCGCAATTGCCTCCGCCGCAGACGGCGAAGGAGCGGAATTCTGTTCCTTGAGCATCCCAACCAGCTCCCGCCAATGCGCGGGAACCGGCGGTCGCGCAGCTTGGGTTGAATCCGGCGGCAATGAGGCATAGAACGCCCGTGCCGACGCAACCCCGGCGCAGTAATCGAGAAAAAGCCGGCTAGTCCCCGGCACAATAGTCATGGGATAACAATCTGCGGTCAGCAACTCATTCACTTCCGGGATTCGCTTCCGGCTCGTTTGCCCCTGAGAGGAGCTCCATGCGCTCAAGCGTTATTTACTCTTTTTAGGATGCCACTCCGGCCGGATTCGATGCACAACTGCTTCATTCCGGGTAGGGTCCTGTTTGTGCGTTCCTGGAATTGGCCGCGGAAAGTTCTAAATTGACCGGACATTGTTGGCCATTCAGCTGTAAAAAAATGGAATGCAAACATCTCCGCTGGATTTTGTATGCCCGATTTGTAAAGCGCAGCCTCAGGATAAATGCACTTTGACCACTGAGTTTCCCCGTTTTGAATTTCACCCTCAACGTAAGTGGATCGCCCGGAATCACAACCTCAAACTTGAGATCGAAGTAGCTCTGCCGTCAAGGCAGAAGTAGGACAGTACCGATTTAATCAGCGGCGCAAGGGTTGCGCTGTGCGTATACTTTTTCTTACTGAGTTTTTAAGGAGAAGCTGTAATGCCTAGGAATAATAAGAAGAATGCCGGGACTGCGAATGCCAATGCCGCCAGGCCCAAGGTGAAGAATGCCGCCAAGCCCAGGCAGGAAAAGACCAGGAATCCGAAAATAAAGAAGTCTGGTAAAGCCAGTAAGGCGCTCGAAGCGCCTGCTATCGAGGGAAAAGAGAAACTGCTCAGCTCCGTTGTGGTCTTCGAGGGACGGCTCTTCCGGGTGCTGCGTGACCGGCTCATCGAGCCCGGCGGCGGCAAAAACGAACGCGACGTCATCCGCCACAACGGCAGCGTCGTCATCCTGGCCATCGACAGATCCAAAAGCAAAAAAAATCCCTGGGTCGTCGTCGAGCGCCAGTACCGTCACGCCGCGCGGCAGTTTTTATGGGAGCTGCCGGCCGGCAAGCTGGAGGCCGGCGAAGATCCCCTGGCCGGCGCAAAGCGCGAACTGGCCGAAGAGACCGGCTATCGGGCAAAGAAGTGGAAGCTGCTGGCCGAGTTCTACCCCAGCCCCGGCTTCCTGGGAGAATCCATGCAGATCTTCCTGGCCGAGGGGCTTAAGGCAGGTCCCACCAACCTGGAAGACGACGAACACATCGAATTGAGGCTGGTCAAGCTCTCTGAAGTGCTCAAAATGATCGACAAAGGCGCAATTTCGGATGGAAAAACACTTACCGGCGTGCTCATGTACGCGCGGCAGGTGGGCGGCAAAGGCAAGAAGTAACGTCCTGCATCTGCTTGTTTCTAAAAGAGCTACACAATCGGCGCCGGTCTCCAAAGCAGTGTGGGGACCGGCCCGTCTCACTTCGTGGGGTCCCAGGCAAGAAAAAATAGATAAACCTTTCTCCCTGTTTCATCGTCATAATAATTAATCGGCGAGCGATTCCCCTCGCAAGCCGGATCCCCGCAAGAACCAAAGAAAGAAGGAGCCTGTGGCTCAGCACAAAGGGAAGGTTAAGTGGTTTAACAACGCCAAGGGCTATGGATTCATCGGTCGTGATGACGGTCCTGACGTATTCGTCCACTACTCATCGATTCAGTTGGACGGGTACAAAACGCTGAAAGAGGGCGATGAGGTCGAGTTCGATATCGTCCAAGGTCAGAAAGGTCCCCAGGCGGATGCAGTCATCCGATTCAGGGACGCCGCCCACACCGCCAGTAACACCGCAGCCTAGCGGCGCGTTAGACCGGGCGTATAGCAAGACCACCGCCAGGTGGCATAAGCCAAGTGCGCCTGAATTCCAACCGCTTGTCACACAGAAACGCTGACCCCTGACCCCTGATCTCTAATCTCTGACCTCTGATCTCAGTTCACTGTCCACTGTCCACTGTCCACTGTCCACTGTCCACTGTCCACTGTCCACTGTTCACTGTCCACTGTCCACTGTTCACTGTTCACTGTTCACTGTTCACTGTTCACTGTTCACTGTTCACTGTTCACTGTTCACTGTTCACTGTTCACTGTTCACTGTTCACTGTTCACTGTTCACTGTTTTACTGTCCTGGAAGGCTCACGCAATGGATAACGCCACCATGGCGCGGTTACTCGATGAGACTGCCGATCTGCTTGAAATAGACGGCGGCGACAGTTTCCGTATCCGCAGCTATCGTCGCGCCGCCGAGGCCGCCCAGCAGACGACCGTCGACCTGGTCGAAGCCGCGCCCGATACCGCCCGCCTGCTTGAGATTCCGGGCATCGGCAAGGGCATGGCCGCCCACCTGCAGGCCATCGCCGCTACCGGCACTCTGCCCCTGCGCGTGGAGTTGCTGGCCCGCTATGGCGCGGGCATACTCGAATTGCTGAAGCTCCCCGGCATGGGGCCCAAGACCGTCGCGCTATTGTGGGACGCGGCCAAAATAGCCTCCGTCGATCAGCTCGCCGAAGCCATAGACGCAGGCCGCCTGGCCGGTCTTCCCCGCATGGGTGACAAACAGATTGAAAAACTGCGCAAGGGTATTGAAGAATACCGCCGCAACTCAGGCCGCTACCGCATCGATGAGGCCGAAGAAGCAGCCCAGAAGCTTATCGCCTACCTGCTGGCCTTCAAGGGTTCATCCCGCTCAAAGATTGAGAAAGTAACCCCAGCCGGCTCCCTTCGCCGCGGCCGCGAGACCATAGGCGACCTCGATCTGCTGGTCACCGGTTCAGCCTGCGCCCCCGAGCACACCGCCGCTGCCGTCGAGTACGTCGCCGCCTACCCCGGCATACACGACATCATCGCCAAGGGCGAAAACAAGGTGAGCTTTCATCTGGCCAGCGGCATGCAGGTGGACGTGCGCCTGCTCCCCTCGGCCTCCTACGGCGCCGCACTGCAATACTTTACCGGCTCCAAGGCGCACAACGTGGCCCTGCGCCAGCGCGCTTTGAAGAAGGGCTATACGCTCAGCGAGTGGGCCCTGGCGCGCCTCGACGATAATTCAACCGTCGCCGCCGCCACAGAGCAGGAGATCTACGCCGCCCTGGGCATGGACTGGATGCCGCCCGAAATGCGCGAAAATCTGGGCGAGATTGAAGCTGCCGCGCGCCACAAGCTGCCGCGGCTCATTGAGAAGGCCGACATCAAAGGCGACCTGCACATGCACACCACGGCCAGCGACGGCCACAACTCCATCCGCGAAATGGCCGATGCCGCCCTGGCCTGCGGTTTGAAGTACATCGCCATCACCGACCACTCAAAATACCTGGCCATGACCAACGGCCTGGACGAGAAGCGAGCTCTCGAGCACATCAAGCGCATTCGCGAAGTAGACAAAAAAATGGAGGGCCGCATCCGCGTCTTCTCCGGCATCGAAGTAGACATTCTGGCCGACGGCGCCCTCGACCTTGACGACGAAGTGTTAGCGCAGATGGAGGTGGTCATCGCCAGCGTCCACAGCCACATGGGTCAGCCCCGCGAAGAGATGACCCCTCGCGTCATCCGCGCCATCGAAAACCCGTATGTGCGCATTCTGGGCCATCCCACCGGCCGACAGCTATTGCTCCGCGCGCCATTTGCCATAGATATGGGCGCCGTCCTGCGCCGCGCCGCCGAGTTGGGCGTGGCCGCGGAACACAACGCCGACCCCGAACGCCTCGATCTGAACGACCGCGACCTGCGGCTGGCCAAAGAACTCGGCTGCCGCATCGTCATCAGCTCGGATTCCCACGACGCCCGCAACCTGGGCAAGATGGACTACGGCCTCCGCCAGCTTCGCCGCGCCTGGCTGGTACCGGAAGATGTGCTGAATACCCTGGCGCCGGAGAAGTTTCTGGCGGCGCTACGGCCGCGGTCGTAGAACGGCAGTTCAACATTGTGATCCATGGCGAAAATCACTCAAACTGTGATTTTCTTAAAGAAATTGCATGTTTCTCTGGGTTTGGTGTATACTCTTCGTAACTCACCTGCGGCGTGCCGCAGGCCCAGAAGCCGTCGCATGAAAGTGCGGCGGCTTTTTGCATATAGAATTCACAACATGCGTACGGTCGTCTATGTCGATGGGTTTAACTTGTATTATCGCGCTCTACGGAAATCTCGGCACAAATGGCTCAACTTACAAGCACTATGCGAAGCAGCGCTTCCTAAAGCCTGCAATATCGTTGCTAATAACTACTACACGGCTCGCGTTTCCGGCAGCCGCAATCCGAATTCTCCAAAGGACCAGAATACTTACCTTAAAGCACTCGGAACCTTGCCCAATTTGCATATACACTTCGGCAACTTCCAAGTTACAAATACCTGGATGCCCTTGGTCCAGCCGTTGCAGTTTTGGCCTCCCGGCACTGCTCCGTTTCCCGTTCCAGACTCTGTTTGCGTAATCAAAACGGAAGAAAAGGGATCAGACGTCAATCTAGGCGCGCATCTGGTGCGGGATGCATTTATGGGCGTATTTGAGCACGCCGTCATCATTACGAACGATACCGACCTGAAAGAGCCTCTGCGGATGGTCGTGCAGGAGGTCAAACTGCCTGCCACGCTACTGACTCCCACAGGCACACCCGCAGCCAGCTTGAAAGATCTCGCCACGGATGTTCGTCACCTCAGTCCATACCTGGGTGTCTGCCAGTTCCCAAATCCCGTGATTGGGCGAGACGGGAAACCTATAACAAAGCCTGCGGATTGGTGAGGAGCCCAAAGCGGTTCTCCCAACTTCTTCAGTTGGAACGCCAGCTTCACTCTTTACGGCATAAAAGGCACTGTTTTTTGTGCAAATTTGATTACTATTCCCTGCCCGCTCGCACGATTTTCATGGTTTCCATCGCAATTGAGAGCTAAGATAGGGCGCAATGAGTCTACTTCACCAGGAATCTCCGGAAGAAATCGACGATGCCGCCCTCGGCGAGGAATACACCAAGGGTTCCAGCCATGTGATCCTGGCTGCCATCATTGCGGCCGTGATCGTCAGCGCCGCCATCGCCATCTACATGATTGCCGGGCAAAAGCCGCCTGCGGTCACCGGAGAAATCGAGCAGATGTGGGCTCATCCCCAGCGCACTGAGTCCTCCGGATTCGACGCCAGCGGCGCCGCCATGGCTAAGGATAGCTTTGACCAGGTATTTGTCTTCACCCTGGTCAAGCTGCATAACCAGAGCGATCACCCGCTCTACCTGCGCAACGCTATGGTCAACACCAAGCTTGCCGACGGCATCCACTCCAGCTATGCGGCCTCCGCGGCGGATTACAACCGTGTCTATCTGGCTTATCCGTCGATGCCCGTTCCCCAAGGCAAAGCGCTCTCCTTGCAGAGCACCATCGATCCCGGCCAAACGGTGGAGGGAACCATCGTTTCGGCCTTTCGCATGAGCAAGGCTGATTGGGACGCGGGCAAGAACCTGAACGTAACCTTCGCCTTCAGCTACCAGCCAAGCCTGGTGCTCGCGCCCAAAACTGCCGTTATTGAACAGTAGGCGGCGCCGGCGCGTTCTTTGGCGCCGCCAGGTACCCGGTCACCTGGTTCTTTGAGTTCACCGCATTCACCACGATCTCGAACAGCAGCGGATCCTTGCCGCTGTAAAACTGCAGCGGTTCATCCAATCCCCTGTTGTTCTTCAAGACAGTCTTGTCGTCTGAGGTCACTTCCAGGTTGAAGTTGTTCTTCTTGGGGTCGGCCTTTTTCAGCAGCAGGCTCACCGTGCCCACCGGCTTCCTCTGACCCTTGGTCAGTGTGAACTCGTAGTAGGTGCGGTCGCCCTTGTGCTTCAGTATCTCCAGCTCATCGTGATTGCGCGCGATCAGGCTGCTGTGCTCGCTCATATCCCCCTTCATCGACGTCAACTGGGTAACGGCGTCGGCCAGGTCGCTCTGCGTCTTGGCCACGTTGGTCTTGATTCCGCCCACATCGGTCTGCACGCTGGAGACCTGGCCGGAAACTTCGTTCACCTGTTGCGCGGTCTTCTTCTGGGCAGTCGACAGCCGTTGAGCATCGGCCTGTTCGCGCGTTAGGATCTCCTCGGCGCGCGCATCCATCTGCTTCTGCGTAAGCCCCAGCGAGTTGCCCAGTTCCTCGGTGGCCACCTTCAGCCGGGCGTCTGTCTCGCGCATCTGGGCCTCAAGATTTACGTTCTGCTGCTTGGCGTCAGCTAACTCAGTTTGCTGGCTCGATAGCCGGCTGCTGAGCACGTAGCTCCAGATCAGGCCGCCCAACGCGGCCACCAGGGCCACGGCGATGGCCGTCAACAGCGCGCCGGAGTAGTTTCTGGGGATATTGCCAGTCTGTTCGTCATTGATCATTTGTGTTCCTTTCTCCTTTTTTACGGTCCATAAAGCCTGACCGATCTCTTTGAATTGCGATCATTTCCCGGGAAGTTGGCGCAAAGTGCCTCGGTTATGACGCCGCGGAGGCGGATTCTCATTCTCTCTGGAACATCCCTTGTCCTCGCTTAAGTTTCTGTTCAAAATTGAACACCGGCGAATCCTCCCCGGAATGCCCGGGGGTTCTTAAGGATAATATCGGAAGACCCTCGATAGCAGCCGTTTTTTGTAGCGCCTGGCCACCGTTTTTATAGCGCCTGCCCGCCGTTTTTTGTAGCAGCCAGTCTCCTGACCGGCTGTCGTGTGGGCGTCCTCGCCCGCGCGGTGCAAATGATTTTTCAAACGGATCCGCTACCGCGCCAACTCGCCAACTAGCTAACCCGCGTAAGCGGGGTCAACTTGCGATACTTTGCCGAAAGGAAATCCACCAACCAACCTTCCCGCTTCGATAGTTTGCAGATAATTACCCTCCGCGAGCGCACAATAGGAATAGAAAAAAAGTTGGAGCCGTAAAAATCCAGCAGCCAAACTACAAACTCATGAAAAACATAGCCTTAGCCACACTCATAGCTAATCTGTCCGGTCTGTGCCCGGTCCGTTCCACCCGCCCTACCCCACCCCCCGGGGGTCCCTACTCCACCTGTTCGCCTTTTTTGAGGCGTAAGTGATTGATTTTATTATATAATCGATGTAAAAACAAAGGTCATTTTTAGGCCAAAAACCAGCTTTTTGTGGCCATTTTGAGCGTAAAATCGCCCTTTTTGAGCATAGTTGGCAGCATGGAGCGGAGAAACAACCTTTGAATCCACCTGCAACTCAGTGAGTGCGGTTCCAAATTACTACCGCTTGATCTCAATGGCAGCCGCTTTTTTTCAGCGTAAATAGCCGAAAAAATAAGCCTGGGATTGAGCCCCAGAGGGATGGGTTTTTCAAACTGAACCACTGCCGCTCCGTGACAAGTATGGAATCTCTACGTTATAAACATCTTTACTGCATATTCAGGCGCCGGGTCCGAATCTGAGGCGGGGTCCCCATGAACCAGGGGTTCCCTGATAGCGGTCTTTGCTTACCGGGGTGGTGGGTCAGTACATACGCCGTCCGCTGCGGCGGACTAGAAAATAATTGCAAGGGGGAAATCCGAGGGCTATGGCGACTGCTACCGCGGGAAAGGGTCTTGAAGGTATTGTTGCGGCGAACTCCGGCATTTGCTGGATCGACGGAGAAGCCGGTGTGCTGTCCTACCGTGGAATCGACATTCACGAGCTGGCCGCGCACTCCAACTTCGAAGAGACCACTTACCTGCTCTGGAACGGCATCCTGCCCAACCAGTTCGCCCTGCGCGAGTTCCAGTCGCAACTGGCCCTGGCCCGCTCGCTCGACCATCGCATCATCGATATGCTGCGCAGCTTTCCTACCACCGCCACGCCCATGGAGGTGCTGCGCACCTCGGTCTCCGCGCTCAGCTTTTACGATGCCGACGAGAAAGACAACTCCCACGACGCCAACGTGCGCAAAAGCTACAACCTCACCGCGCAGATCGCCATGCTGGTGGCCATCTACGACCGGCTCCGCAAGGGGCTTGAAGTTGTGCCTCCCGATCGCTCTCTCAGCCACGCGGCCAATTTTCTGTGGATGCTCAACGGCGTCATGCCCTCCGAGACCGCCGTTAAAACCATGGACCTGGCCCTGGTGCTGCACGCCGAGCACGAGTTGAACGCCAGCACCTTTGCCGCCCGCGTTATCGCCGCCACCCTGGCCGACGTCCACTCGGCCATCACCGGCGCCATCGGCGCGCTCAAAGGCCCGCTGCACGGCGGCGCCAATGAAGGCGTCATGCGCTTGCTGCACACCATCGATAAAGCCGGCGCCGATCCGGTCGAATATGTGAAAAACATGCTGGCCGCCAAGCAGAAGATCTCCGGCTTCGGCCATCGCGTTTACAAGACCGAGGACCCCCGAGCCACCCACCTGCGCAAGATGAGCGAGCAGTTAGGCCGGGACGCCGGCGTGCCCAAATGGTATGAGATGTCCCGCGCCATCGAGCTTTATATCAACGCCGACAAAAAGCTCAACGCCAACGTGGATTTTTACTCCGCATCGACCTACGCCACCCTGGGCATCGACATCGATCTCTACACTCCCATCTTCGCCATCAGCCGCATCGCCGGATGGACCGCCCACGTCATCGAGCAGTTGGACGACAATCGCCTAATCCGCCCCCGCGCCGAGTACATTGGCCCTCCGTATCCCTCGCCTTACATTCCGATCGACGAGCGCGGATAGGCGCTGATCGCGGGAAAATCTTCGCGCCTGCAAATACGAAATGCGGTATCATAGAGTCGATATGGCCCACTCCGTTACCATCACGACTCCGATACTGACCTGGGACGAGATTGTCCAGCAGTACGGCCTGAGCAAAGCCGATCAGAAGTTTGTGATTCGTCTGGTGGATGAAAAGGTCGCTCGTCGGCCTTCCAACGCAACCCGCAAGCTGCGTTCGACTTCCCCAAAATCGGCAAGAACGGTGCGCAGCCAAGATCTAAAAGTTATATCCTGAGGTTGATATGGCGAATTCCGTGAAGGTCACGACCCCTATTCCTTCTCTGGAAGAGTTCGGGAGAAGCGTGGGCCTGAGCAAGGCCAGACAAAGGTCTCTAAATCCAGTTTTCGTAGAGCGGCGTCCTCAAGGGGACTATGCAGTCAGAAGACTTGATTCTGAAAGAGCAAGCGATGTATTGCCTACGCAGAGAGAAGCTATCGAGAGAGCACGGGAGCTAAACCCGAACCGGACGCCGCTCATCGAACGCGTGCGCGATACGACTCGTGGTAGCCGGGACAAGTGGCGCAAGCCGTAGTTTATATCCTGCAGACCCTATGGCCGGGTAGAACGGGACCGTGACCTTTCTGCGGGACGTGAAACAAATTGCCCTCCGCATGAAAAGGAGCAGAGGTGAGGCCAAAGGCCGGTAGTGTCACCCCGAACGCCGTATTTCTGAATATTCCTTACGATGAAGGGTTCCGCTCTCTTTACCTTGCGTATATTGTAGGTCTCGTACATCTTGGCTTGGAGCCGCGTGCGACGTTGGGGTTGCCCGGCGGAACAGGAAGGCTGGGCAAAATTCTTTCTGAGATTCAGGGCTGTCGCTACTCGATTCATGACCTATCCAGAGTTGGTCTGGATAGAACCCCGCCATTTACTACGCCCCGATTCAATATGCCCTTTGAACTCGGCTTGGCTGTGGCATGGGAGAAACTCAATCCAGCAAAGCACACTAAGTTCGTCTTTGAAGCGAAAGCCTACAGGGTGCAGAAGTCTCTGAGCGATCTGAACGAAATCGATCCCCTGATTCATGGTGGTCAGGTAGCCGGCGTCATGCGCGAGCTCTGCAACGCGTTTGTGCGCCAGCGGAATCAGCCTACTGTGCCTGAGATGACGGAAACCTATAAGAACGTTTCCCGCCGGTTGGCGAAGATCATGGCGGACGCCGGTGCGAAAAGCCTCTTTGAAGCAAGAGCCTTTCGGGATTTGTGCTACGAATCTAAAGTTGAAGCGAAGCTGCGGTCCTTAGTGTAAACCTGCAAATGTACGACCGGACTAGCGGCGAACCCGTCACCGATGCCGCGTCTTCCACAGCAGATAAAGTCCCCACGCCGCCAGCGTGCAGTTATCGCGGACCTGGCCGGTGAGCATCATCTGCTCAAACTCCTCGACGGGGACGGAGCGAATGATCAGGTCGTGCTCCTCGGGGTCGGGTTCCTTCTCGGTGTGCGTCAAACCGGTGGCCAGAAAAATGTGCTGTTTTTGTTTGACGAACCCGTAAGCAATCCAGAGAGTTCCCAGGTGAGTCATATTGGCCGCGTTGAGGCCCATTTCTTCTTTCAGTTCGCCGCGCGCCAGTTCTTCCGGGTCTTCCACTTCCATCTCCCAGCCGCCCTGGGGCAGCTCAACCGCCCGCTCCTGGATGGTGTAGCGGAACTGTTCCACCAGCCACACGCGACCCTGATCGATGGGCAGAATGATGGCCGCATCGTTCTTCTCCACCACGCCGTAGATGCCATTTTTGCCATTCGAGCGGAGAATCTCATCTTCCCTGAGGCTCATCCAGTGGTTGCGATAGACCTCACGGCTGGAGAGAGTGGTGATGGTGCGGCCTTGGATGGGTGCGTTTGGATTCACTGCGTTTCTTTGCCTCTCAATGCAACAATTGTCTGGTCGCTCTTGTTTTGAAAGGGCGCGGCTTTAGGCGCGCCAATTGAGGCTAACAAAGAGTCGTTCTTGCTTTGAAAGGGCGTGGCTTCAGACACGCCAATAGAGGCCAATAAAGAATCATGGGGCTTTAGCCCCCGAGGGAATGCATCCAACTCGAAACACCCACTGGCCGAGCTATATGCGTATTGTTCCGCATGTTCCACGAACCGAGCTTTGACCGGATTATTTGCAATATATGCGCGATGTATCTCGAAATCTTCTTCGTCGCGAATTCTATGATCCGCAAATCCCGTAACCCAAATGTCTCCAACCCATTTGAACTCCCGTTTGGCTCGAAAAGAATATCCACCTTTAATGCATTGAATAGCCAACTCGAGACTGGCGCTGGGCGTGATGAGCAAATGAAAATGATCGGGCATCAGCACAAAAGCGTGAAGCAGATAACGTTCTGGTCGGTATCCATAAAGCGTTTCAAGAAACAGTTTGACCCATCGCTCATGGCGGAAAAACGGCCTGCGCTCCACAGTGTTCGAGGTTACGAAGTAAGTTTGCCCATTGTTGGTAGCAATCTCCCGCTTCGGTATCATGCATTCCCTCGGGGGCTAAAGCCCGGGTTCATTTTGGCCATCGAGTGGCGCGGCTGAAGCCGCGCCCTTTCAAAACAGACTAAGACCAAGCCGTACAAATCCATGAAAGCCCATCATAGCCGTCACGGCAACGCGCAACGATGAAAAGCTGATTATTCTTCCCGCAACCGGTACTTGCGCAGCCGTCCCACCAGCGATGCCGGACCGCTGACCACCAGCCGCACCAGGTTGCCTTCGTATTCCCGGCTATGTACGACCATCCCCGCCTCGACGGCCGCCAGCACCGCGCCCTCCTGCTGCGGAACCCGCAGCTCCGCCTCTATCACCGGATCAGAGTGCAGCGCGCCATCGATCGCCGCAAGCAGCAGATCCATTCCTTCGCCTGTTCGCGCTGAGACTGCTACTTCATTTCCGGCTTCAGACCGCGTCAATAGCCCATCCCGCCCGTGCTCATCGAGCAGGTCGATCTTGTTCAGCACTTCGATGCGCGGCTTGGCCAGTACCTCCAGCTCGCCCAGTACTTTTTCGACCTGAGCTTTCTGGTCTTCTCCGTAAGTCGACGCGGCATCGCGAATGTGCAGTAGCACCTCGGCCTGCGCCACCTCCTCCAGAGTGGCCCGGAAGCTGGTGACCAGCGTATGCGGCAGGTTGCGGATGAAGCCCACCGTATCGGAGAGCAGTACCTTGCGCCGGCTCGGAAGCTCGATTGCTCGCAGCTTGGGGTCGAGAGTCGCAAACATGCGCGAAGACTGCAGCACTCCGGCGCCGGTCAGGCAGTTGAAGAGCGTGCTTTTGCCGGCGTTGGTATAACCCACCAGGGCCACCGTAGGCACCGGTACCGACTCGCGGCGCTGGCGCTGCTGCTTGCGCACCCGGCGCACCGCCTCCAAATCCAGCTTCAATTTATCGATGCGCCGCTGAATCTGCCGCCGGTCGGTCTCGAGCTTGGTTTCGCCGGGTCCCCGGGTGCCGATGCCGCCGCCTAACTGGGACATTGATTTGCCCTTGCCGGCCAGCCGCGGCAGCATGTACTCAAGCTGCGCCAGCTCCACCTGCAACTGCCCCTCACGGGTGCGTGCGTGGCGTGCAAAAATATCCAGGATCAACTGCGTGCGGTCCAGCACGCGGCAAGGCAGGGCAGCATCAAGATTGCGCAACTGTGTAGGCGAGAGGTCCTGGTCGAAGAGCACCAGATCGGCCTGGGTGGAAGCGGCTACCGCCGCAATCTCCTCCACCTTGCCGGAGCCGATCAGCGTTGCTGGATCGGGCCGGGAGCGATGCTGCAGCAACTCGGCAACGACCACGCCGCCGGCGCTCGATGCCAGCTCGCGAAATTCGGCCAGCGATTCCTCAGCGTCCAGACCCGCTGAGGCCTGGGAAGCGCTGCTTGAGTGAAGGTTTTGTGACGCGCAGGCATCCTGCGTACGCTCTTCCAGGCGCACCTGAGCCGCCCGCGCACCCGCGACGCCTGCACGGTTGCGGCTTGAGCGGACCCCAAGGTCCACTCCCACCAGAACCGCGCGTTCCGGCTTATCACCCGTTCCGCTGGTCCTGCTTTGCTCCACTGCCAATCCAGGCCGCTCCCGCCTGCTTATCCCTGCTCCGCAGTTAAAGGAGAAGCCGCCGGCATGCTGACTGAAGCCGGACCAATTCCCACTGGCCCCGCAGCCGGACGATGCTCGGTATGCATCACTCCCCGGTTGCTCACCACGGTCGATATGGCGTGTTTGAAAATCAACTGCTCCTGGCTATTGTTATCCAGCAGCACGGAATACTTGTCAAAGGACCGGATCTTTCCGGTCAGCTTGACGCCGCTGACAAGATAAATGGTAATCGGGGTCTTGTCTTTGCGGATGGTGTTCAGAAACGTGTCCTGAATGTTTTGTGCCGGCTTGTTCTCCATATGCCGATCTCCTGTTCTCTTCTGGTTAGATGCAACCGAACTGCACTTGCATGAAAAAACAAATTAACGGCTGCGGCTCCGGAAGCCCCGGAACCGTAAGGTACCGCAATCAAACAACATTACCGCGAATGACCAGCTTTTTCAACTCCCGCTCACCGTAAAGTTATGTCTGGCGTAAGTTTGCGCCGTCCCGCAAAAGTGTTAGTCCACCCTGCGCGGCTGGTAAAATGGTCACGTGAAAGAGACTTCAGACCCTCTGCGCACATCCGCTCCCACCACCCCTCCCGCACCCCCGCCCGTGCCTATGCTGGACCTGAAGCGCCAGTACGGCCCGCTCCACCGGGAGCTGCTGGATGCGATTGCGTCCGTGCTTCAGACGCAGCAGTTCATCCTTGGCGAGCACGTAACCGCCTTCGAGCATGCCGCGGAAAAGCAACTGGGCGTGACCCATGCACTGGGCTGCTCCTCTGGCACCGATGCTCTGTGGCTGGCGCTGGCTGCCGCTGGAATGGGTCCCGGCATGGCCGTCGTCACTAGCCCCTTCAGCTTCTTCGCCTCTGTCAGTGCAATTCTCCGCGCTGGGGCAACCCCAGTGCTGTCCGATATTGAACCCTCCACATTCAACCTCGACCCCGCCGCTGTAGAAACGCTTCTCAATGGTCCGCGAGGAGCAGCCGTGCGCGCCATCCTGCCGGTCCATCTTTACGGCCAGTGCGCCGATGGGGCTGCTTTCGCCCGCCTGGGGCAAGAGCGAGGCCTGAAAATCGTTGAAGACGCCGCCCAGGCATGGGGCGCCGAGTGGGACGGAAAAAAGGCGGCCGGATTAGGCGATATAGCCGCCTTCAGTTTCTATCCCACCAAAAACCTGAGCGCCGCCGGGGATGCCGGCATGGTCACCACCAATTCCGACGAGCTGGCCGAGCGGGTAAAAATGCTCCGCCAGCACGGAATGCGCCGCCGCTACTACCACGACGAGCTGGGCTGGAACGCGCGCATGGACGGCTTCCAGGGCGCCATCCTCAACGTCAAGCTCAAGTACATCGCCGCCTGGAACCAGGCGCGGCGCGCGGTGGCCCGTCGCTATCACGCGTTGCTTCATGCGACAGGCTTGGTTGAGGCCGGACCCTATCCCACCCACGGCATCGTTCTCCCCCACGAGGTTCCCGGCAGCCATCACGTCTGGCACCAGTATGTGATCCGCACCAACCGGCGCGATGCTTTGCGCGACTTCCTCGCCAGCCGCAAGATCGGCTCGGAGATCTACTACCCCGTCCCGCTCCACATGCAGGATGCTCTCAAGAGTCTCGGTTACGCCGAAGGCAGCTTCCCCGTAGCCGAGCGCGCCGCCCGCGAAGTCCTGGCCTTGCCCATCTTCCCTGAGCTGCGCGAAGACGAGCAGCAGACGGTGGTTAACGCAATTGCCGAGTTTTTGAGCTGAATCAACGGTAGACTTCGCGCCGGTTTCCGATCCGAATCACCAGGATTCTCACAAGTTTGTCCTGAATTTCGCAGACAATGCGGTAGTCGCCTGTCCGGTAGCTCCAGAGATTCCCGAGGATTGTACCTTTCAGGGCATGACCCAGGCTGCGCGGGTTCTCCAAAGGTGCAATACGATCACGCAGGAAACCCGTAACGCGCTGGACGATTTGCTTGTCGAGCTTGGCCAGATCCTTCTTCGCCGCATCGTCGATCTCAATCAACCAAGCCAAATTCGCGCTCCACTTCTTCCAGGGAATGCGTTCGGCTGCGGCCCGCTCTCAGATCGGCCAATCGTCTCTCGGCAATGAAGATATCCTCTTTATCCTCGCGCTCAGGGCTGTCGTAGCTCCCGGATTGTATCAGGGGCCAAGCCATCTCGTAGGGCAACAAATCATTGTGCGCTGAACGCCAATGCGCGTCGATCCCGTCCCAACCATTGCCTCGAAATCGATAACCGCACTCCGGGCACACCTTCTGGTGATCAACAGCTTCATTCGCCGCGGCCAATCGCGCATCGTTTTCGATCAGACGCAACGCGGCGTCCTGCACCAGCCGTGCGGGAGCTATGCCCTCGACGTTGGCGATCTGCGCCAACCGGGATTCCTGTTCGGGAGTGAACTGGACTTCCATAGATCAAAGTGTTGCAGTAGCGCATTGCCGTGTCAAGAGCCTCGAAATTCCCCGATTCCGTGACCCTGCTCCCTGCGCCATGCCGTAAAATTCATTCAGCATGAAGTGTCCCTATTGCGGTTTCGGGCAGGACCGGGTCGTCGACTCGCGCGAGAGCAAAGAGGCCGACTCCATCCGCCGCCGGCGCGAGTGCGAGAAGTGCGAGCGCCGCTTCACCACCTACGAGCGCATCGACGAGATTCCTTACATGGTGGTGAAGAAAGACGGCCGCCGCGAGCGATTCGACCGCCAGAAGGTGCTCAGCGGCCTGCTCCGCGCCTGCGAAAAAAGGCCCGTTCCGTCCAGCAAGCTTGAGGCCATCGTCGACGCTACGGAGAGTTTTCTCGTCGATGCGCCAGAGCGCGAGCGCACCACAGCCGAGGTCGGCGAACTGATCATGGAGCATCTCAAGGGCCTGGATACCGTCGCCTACATTCGCTTCGCATCGGTCTATCGGGACTTCAAGGATGTGCGCGAGTTCAAGGAAGAGCTGGAAGGACTGCTAGGCGGTCACAGCGGCGGAAAAACTAAGAAATAGCTTTTAGCTGAAAAGGAACGCAATGGCGGAACAAAAGACGCACAAAGTAACTCTCATCCCCGGCGACGGCATCGGACCTGAAGTAACTCAGGCGGTCGTTCGCATCCTTGAAGCCACCGGCGTCAAATTCGATTGGGATCGCTACGCCGCCGGAGCCGAGGCCTTTGAAATCTACGGCGAATACATTCCCGCCGCGCTCTACGCATCCATTGAGAGCAACCGCGTGGCCTTGAAGGGACCAGTCACCACCCCCATCGGCGGTGGCTTCAAGAGCATCAACGTCACCCTGCGCAAGCGGTTCGACCTCTTCGCCAACTTCCGCCCCATCCGCAACCTGCCCGGCCTCGAAACGCATTGGCCCGGCGTGGACCTGATCATCGTGCGCGAAAACACGGAGGGCGAGTACGTGGGCCTGGAGCACGAAGTCGTTCCCGGCGTGGTCGAAGCCATCAAGGTCATCACCGAAAAAGGCTCCACCCGCATCGCCAAATTTGCATTCGAGTACGCCCGCAAGCACGGCCGCAAGAAGATTCACTCCATTCACAAAGCCAACATCATGAAGCTCTCCGACGGTTTGTTTTTGCGTTGTGCACGCAAGGTGGCGGAGGGATTCCCCGACATCGTCTATGCCGAGCACCTCATCGACAACACCTGCATGCAGATGGTGATGAATCCCTGGCAATACGACACGCTGCTGCTTGAAAATCTCTACGGAGATATTGTCAGCGACCTCTGCGCCGGCCTTGTCGGCGGACTCGGCCTTGTGCCCGGAGCAAACCTCGGACTGGAGTGCGCCATCTTCGAGGCTGTGCACGGCTCAGCTCCGGATATTGCAGGCAAAGATGTGGCCAACCCCACGGCGCTGCTGCAATCCGCCATCCTGATGCTGCGCCACCTCGATGAGATGGCCGCAGCCGACAAAGTGCAAAAGGCTCTGGAGGCGGTCTATGCCGAGCACAAAACCCTCACCCGCGACGTGGGCGGCACTGCCGGTACCACTCAGTTTGCGGATGCGGTCCTGAAGGCCATGGGATAAGACAGGCGGCCCGTAGTTCATTAAGCCGGACGCGAGGTCTCTGACCGCTTGTTTGTGCACCAACTCCGTGCCCCATCCTTTCGCCTTTTTTCTGGCGAAAGGGTGGGAAACCACAGAAGCAAAAAGGACAAATTCATGCGGTCAGTGCAATAGTCTGGCGGAGCTTGGAGGATCGGCGATGAAGGCATTGGTCAAGAGCAAAGCGGAGCGCGGCTTATGGCTCGATGAGATTCCGGAGCCCGAGGTCGGAATCAACGACGTGCTGGTGCGCGTGCACAAGACGGGAATCTGCGGCACCGATGTTCACATCTACCAATGGGACGAGTGGGCGCAAAAGACGATTCCCGTGCCCATGGCTATCGGGCATGAGTTTGTTGGCGAGATTGTTGCCGTGGGTTCGAACGTTAACGATTTTTTCCTCGGCGACATCGTCAGCGGTGAGGGGCACCTCGTCTGCGGCCGCTGCCGCAACTGTCTTGCCGGCAGGCGCCATCTCTGCGCTTATGCGCAAGGCGTGGGCGTGAATCGCCCCGGCGCGTTTGCCGAATTCATCTCCCTGCCGATGACCAATATCTGGCGGCATCACGCCGGCATCGACCGCGAGGTTGCGGCCATCTTCGATCCCTTCGGCAACGCGGTGCACACGGCGCTTTCCTTCCCGCTGCTGGGTGAAGACGTTCTCATCACCGGCGCGGGACCGATCGGGCTGATGGCGATTCCGGTGGCGCGGTATGCGGGTGCGCGTAACGTGGTGGTGACGGACCTAAATCCCTTCCGCCTGGAATTGGCGCGGAAAATGGGCGCAACAGTGGCCGTGAACACAGCCGATACGTCGCTGGCCGCGGTGCAGAAGCAACTGGGCATGGTAGAAGGCTTTGATGTGGGCCTCGAAATGTCGGGCAGCTCGCTAGCATTCCGTGAGTTGATCGACAACATGTGCCATGGAGGAAAGATTGCCATCCTCGGCATTCCGGCCAAAGAGACCTCGCTGGATTTCCGCAAGGTGATCTTTAATATGCTCACCATCAAAGGCATCTACGGGCGCGAGATGTACGAGACCTGGTACATGATGTCGGTGATGATGCAGGCGGGAGTGGATATCTCTCCGGTAATCACGCATCGCTTCGACTATAGCGATTTTGAACTAGGCTTTGAGGCGATGATCTCCGGGCAGGCCGGCAAGGTGCTGTTGGATTGGACGAGCTTGCACAAATAGTTACACCGGCGCTCGCATAGAATTAGCGCGGGAAAGAGAAGTTATGTACGGCAAGATGCAGGAGTTTTTGCGCAACAAGATCGCCGGGATAGAAAGCGCGGGCCTCTACAAGCGCGAGCGGGTGATCACCGGGCCGCAGCAGGCCAGGGTTTCCGTCGCCGGCGGCGAGCCGGTGCTAAACCTGTGCGCGAACAATTATCTCGGCCTCGCGAATCACCCCGCGATCATTGCTGAGGCGCAGCAGGCCCTGGAGGAGTGGGGCTACGGCCTGGCCAGCGTGCGCTTCATCTGTGGTACGCAGATGCTTCACAAGCAGCTTGAAAAACGAATCAGCCAGTTTCTCGGTACCGAAGACACCATTCTTTACGGCTCCTGCTTCGATGCCAACGGCGGCCTGTTTGAAACGCTGCTCGAGGAAGAGGATGCAGTAATCTCCGACGAGTTAAACCATGCCAGCATCATCGACGGCATCCGGCTGTGCAAGGCGGCGCGTTTTCGCTATCGCAACGGCGATATGGACGACCTTGAATCGAAATTGAAGGAATCCGCATCGGCGCGGCATCGTCTCATCGCCACTGACGGCGTCTTCTCCATGGATGGTTATATTGCCAAGCTCGACAAAATCTGTAACCTGGCCGAGAAGTACGACGCGATGGTAATGGTGGACGACTCGCACGCGGTCGGCTTTATGGGCGAGCACGGACGCGGCACGCCGGAGCTTTGCGGCGTTGAAGGCCGCGTGGATATCATCACCGGCACGCTGGGCAAGGCTCTGGGCGGAGCCAGCGGCGGTTATACGAGCAGCCGCAAAGAGATTGTGGAATTGCTGCGCCAGCGCTCCCGCCCCTATCTCTTCTCAAACTCCGTCGCGCCGCCGATTGTAGCGGCATCGCTGAAGGTTCTCGAGCTGCTGACGGAATCGGCCGATCTGCGCAGACAGTTACGCGAGAACACGCGCTTCTTTCGCCAGCGGATGAGCGAGGCAGGCTTCAACATTCTGTCCGGCGAGCATCCCATCGTACCGGTGATGCTGGGCGATCCCGTAGTGGCTTCGCGCATGGCGGAGCTGCTGCTGAGCAAGGGCGTGTACGTGGTTGCGTTTTCCTACCCCGTGGTGCCGCAGGGTAAGGCGCGCATCCGCACGCAGATTTCCGCAGTGCACTCCCGCGCAGACCTCGAATTCGCGCTTGCGAAGTTTGTTGAAGCAAAGAAGGAATTGGGAGTTTGATGGCTTCCCTGGCTGCGATGGCCTAACTCGTGACGGCTATCCCCACGCTGCAGGCCGCTCTTTATTTTTATTTACGACAGCAGGTTGATTCAGTAGACTTATGATGCTTCTGTGGTTTCCCAAATCAATTCCAACAGGAGGGTTTTCACCATGAAACAAGTTATTCGTTACGCATTGGCAGTTCTCGGAGTTTCACTCGCGGTTGCAACGGCCGCGCCGGCGCAGGTTGCCTACAACGAGGGAACGGTGAACCGCGTGGTGCTGATCAGCATTGCCCCCGGCCACTTCAGCGCATTCATGGCCGACCTGAAAAAGAATATTGTCCCCATCTGGGAGTCTGAGAAAAGCTCCGGGCTGATCATCGATTACCACATCTTCCTGAATACCACCAGCAACGGACCTGAGGATTGGGACATTGGCTACACCATCACTTACAAGAACATGGCTGCTCTGGATGGTCTCCCAGACAAGGTATATGACCTTCGCATGAAGCAATATGGCGACAGGAATAAGGAGCAGAAAGTCATCGACCAGCGGGTAGAGAATGCGCATGTTGTCAGCAGCATGCTGGTTCGCGATATTACGCTGCGGTAGCGCGCTTTCGATCCAGAATCAGAAAATGAACTTCAGCGCGGCCTGCATGATGCGTGGCGGCGCCGCGCTGATTACATTGCCGAATGTCGAGCTGCCGATGTTGCCGTCGACCGAGCCGGGGCCGTTGAATTGTGTGTGGTTGAAGACGTTAAAGGCCTCAATACGAAAGAGCAGCGACTTCGACTCGGTAAGGGTTATTTTTTTGGCCAGCGCCATATCGTAGTTATCCTCGCCCGGACCATAGAAGAAACGTCGCTTTGAGTTACCCGGCGTGCCCGGCGCATTCATGCTGAAGTCGGCGGTGTTAAAGTAGTTGTTTCCATTCCTGCGCGGATTGTGATTCAGATGGAGAGGTCCGCAGTTATAGTCGGGTTCGTCGATGCTGCTGTTGTTCACGCCGTTGGGGTTGGTTCCGATCAGCGAATTATCCCCATTGTTGACCATCGTTACTGGAAAGCCGGTAGCGAAGCGCGTAATGCCGGAAAGCGACCAGCCAGGGATCAATTGCTCGAGTCCCGGTCTACGAGAGTGCAGAAACTTCTCAAAGGGTAGTTGGTACTCATAACTCAGGACGAAGTTCTGCTTCACGTCGAATGAAGAAAGCGCATAACTCAGCGACGGGTTGAAGGGATTAACCTCTTCTCCAATGTTGGACGACTGATCCATCGACTTACTGTAAGTGTAAGCAGCCGATAACTCCAGGCGTCCGCTGGTATGACGGGCGCTCAGCTCAAGCGCGTTATAGTTGGCGTGCCCGATCGTAGATTGCAACGCATCGCTGCCGAAGTTGGCCCCCAGCGGCCCGCGCGTTCCATTCACCTGCCCGCCGGCGATGGGATAGTAGACCGTGTTCTCTCCGCCGGCGCCGCAGGTCAGCGTTCCGGCTTGCACCTCGCTTGATTGGCTGAGGCTAAGGCAAAGTGCGGGGTTGCCCGGATTCGCCTCGACCAATACGCGCTGGCGCCTGCTGGTTGTGCCGATATAACTTGCGCTGAATACCGTCTCCGGTCCGGCCTGCCGTTCGATTGAAACTATCCATTCTTCCGTATACGGCACGCGATTGTGCACGTCATAACCCGGAATTCCACTGATGGGCTCATAAGCGCTCCAATCGACGTTCGTGTCGGGATTGCTGGGAGATGAGTTCAGCGGCACAAAGGTATACGGAAATGGCTGGCCATAGTTATGTCCATTGGCTGCGGTAATAAACGGCGTGGCGAAGAGCGGCGGGGCCGGACTGCTGTAAGTAGTGCCATAAGGTGCATTCGCCGCAAGCACACTTACTGAGAGAGCTTCGATTGCAGTATAGAAGTTACCAAAGCTGGCTCGCATGCTGGTTGCTCCAGGCGAGCCAAGCACCTTCGCTAAAATGCTTCCGGAACGGCCCTGCGGCGACCATGCCGCGCCTACGCGGGGCGAAAAATTGAGATTATCTACAGGGGCGAGCGTGCGTGGTACGCCTGGATCTCCCGGATAAAGAATGCCCGCCGGCGCGCCGGGAAAGACCACCGACTGCGCGCCCGCCTCGAAGGTCGAAATCTGATTATATTTCTCTGTCCAGGGAGCGATGCGATCCCAGCGAAGCCCGTAATTGAAAGTCAGGTTTGGCCGCGCGTGCCAACTGTCCTGCGCAAACAGGCCAACATATTTGTTGCGTGCGTAGAAGGGATTGAGCTGGCTCTGATTGTATTGGCTGGGAACGCCGATGAGAAAATCCGCGAAGTCCACGCCGGTTTCAGTACCGGAGAAGACGAAGCTGCCGTTGAATTGCGCAATGGGATAGGCGTTCACCTGGTCGGCATGAAATTCAGCGCCAAACTTCATGGTGTGGCTGCCCAGCACTTTGGAGAAGTTATCGGCTGCCTGATAAGTGTTGTTTGTCTGAATCAATTGATTTGCAGCGGCGCCGGTTGAGTAGCCGTTGAAGTTTAAGTTCTCCACGCTTTGTCCATTAGGATCGAGAGCCACGATGCTGGCGGTGCCATTGGAATTCTCAAAGCCCTGTGAGATCAGGCTCACGCCGCGTCCGCCTTCCGGTTGGCCAAGGTTAGTCGAATCGCGCAGATAGCTCACATGCAGTTCGTTCACTGTTGTGGAGTTAATGGCCTTGGTATCGCCCAGTGAAAATAACTGTGCCTGGCCGGTAGTGAGCGCATTGAAGCCCGGAACGCTGGCCCCGCTCTGCGCAACAGGATAAGGATTATCGAGGTTGAAGTTATCGATGAAATAGTAAGCCGCCAGCAGACCCCAGCGGGTATTCGCATCCATGCGTATGCCCGCCTTGTCGTCGCGAAGGGTCTGATTATAGGCAGAGGTGGAAAAACCATTAGCATTGTTCGGCGCGGGAATATATTGAAGCATCCGCTGTGCGGGCACAGACCAAGCACTCATTGGAATCTGTGCACCGTAAAAGACGCATTGTCCGGCCTGCGACTGCGCAGGAGTTGTGCATCCCTGCGCATAGTACTGTTCACCCTGCATGACGGTGTAGCCAAGCTTATTTGTCAGCAGTCCGGCAAAGTACGGGCCGCTCACCGTGCCGGTCAGCAGGCTATTGCCGTTGCTGTCAACAAAGTCAGATAAATCGCCCATCCGATCCGCGTTCGACGGCACGCTGATCTCGCCCGTATCGATGCCCTGTGTTTGCCGGGTCCCTTGATAGTCGATAAAGAAGAATGTTTTATCGTGACGAATCGGTCCGCCCGCTGTGCCGCCGAACTGGTTCTGAAGGAATGCGCCGCGTGTGGGAGAAAAGTAGTTACGCGCATCGAGATCGGTGTTGCGCAAAAAATCGAAAGCACTGCCGTGCAATTGGTTGCTTCCTGATTTTGTAATCACGCTCACCTGGCCACCTGAAAACTCGCCATACTCAGCGTCAAAGTTGCTGGTTACAATGCGAAACTCCGCAATCGAATCGAGATTAGGAATAATTGCCGTGCCGGCATTCACGTCTTCTTCGGCATCGCTGCCGTTCACACTGAAGTAGTTGGCAAACTCCCGCTGCCCGTTCACTGAGATGGTGCCGGGGTTGAGCGTGCCCGATGGCGAAAGCACCGTCGCTCCAACGTCCTGCACGGTCGTCGCGGAAATCGAGGTGGCCGGCGCCACACCCGGCTGCAGCGAAAGAAGATCAGTGAAGCTGCGTCCATTCAGGGGAACGGCGGTCATCTGCCTTCCGCTAATCACATCGCCCAGTTGCGTGCTCACTGTCTCCACATGCAGCGTATTGTCGCTCACGCTAACGGTTTCAGTGGCATTGCCTACATCGAGCCGCGCATCGAGCGTCAGGGCCGCATCCGTATCGAGCACAATATTCTTGCGCTGGTAGGCGCGAAAACCGGGAGCCTCCACTTTCAGTTCATAATGGCCAACCGGAAGAACAGGCAGCGTGTAACGGCCTTTGCTGTCGGTGTGGGTCGCGGCGGTCAGGCCGGTGTTTACCTCCCGCACAGTTACGCTTGCATTGGGCACCACACTGCCTGACGGATCCTGCACAGTGCCGGAGATGCTGCCTCCCACGCTTGCCCTGGCCATTACAGCCACAAAAAAAACAAAGAGGAATAATAGATAAGAACGATATTGCGGCTTGCACCTTTGGATCGGAGCCATCTTCTTCTTTCTCTTGAATCCTCAGGGCGCGGGACCTATAGTCGAGACAGTCCGCGGCCCTTCGGGGTTGTGGTAGCCAGATCCTCGCGGTCTCCGCCAAGAGTTTCCCGCGAGGATCTGGTGTTGATCGTCTCTCGCTGATTTTTTCTAATCGCTGCCGAAGGGCAGCATTGCCTTTTCAGCCGGCTTCAGAAGTCTTTCCTTAATATACGACAATATTGGTCCTAATTCAAAACGGCCTCCATTTTGCGTTTCGGATGATGGGATTTTTCCCTTCCATCCATCCCTTGCTGCATTGCGTAAAAATGAAATGAAGTTGTTCTGCTGTATGGGTTTGTAGCAGGTTCGGCTGAAAGCCTGCCTAAAGGATTATGATCGATTATTCGCAAGGGTGGGCCGCTTCGGTTTAGTGTTTTGCCGCCTGCGGAACCATTTCCCACAGATGAAAATCAATCTTGCTCAGACAGATAGATTTTGCTGATAGAGTATGCGGGAAATCTCGTTTTGTAACAGGGCACGACTTCTGTCGTGCCGATTGCCACTCCTATCGAAGTTTCGGCTTTAGCCGCTGCTAAAGCGCAAGTGGCTAAACAAATGCAGCAGGGGCTAAAGCCCAACCCATTTTCTGTCGCACTTTCGGCACGACTGAAGTCGTGCCCTGTTACAAAGCCTTTTCTGCCCGCGTTTTGTAGGAGTGCCGGAGCTAAATTGATATTCATCTTCTCACATTGAACGGAGCCAAAAAATCTATGCATTACCTATTGTTCTACGAAGTTGGCGAAGAGTACTTATCAAGGCGCGCGGAGTTCAGAAAGGCGCATCTCGGAATGGCCTGGGAGGCAAGCGAGCGCGGCGAGCTGGTTCTGGGCGGCGCGCTGGCGAATCCAGTCGACGGCGCCATTCTACTATTCAGGGGCGATTCGCCGCAGGTCGCGGAGAAGTTTGCCAAGGCTGATCCTTATGTGGCGAATGGGTTGGTGAAGCGCTGGTATGTTCGCGAGTGGACGACGGTTGCCGGAGAAGGCGCCGCCAATCCCATCAGGCCAAACGCACTTCCGGGATGACCATGAACGCTATCTGACGATATGATTCCGGGTGAGAGGTTTCCCATTCACAAGAGGAGCATTCGCATGGAACTTTGCCGTCTTCGCTCATTGGCGTGTTTCGCCGCAGTCCTGATTCTGGCCGCGCCCGTCGCGCTCTCGGGAGAAACGATTTCGGTTACGGTGGATGCAACCAGAACCCAGCAGAAACTGCTGCGCACGCACCTGGTGATTCCGGTCAGCGCCGGACCTCTTACGCTTTACTATCCAAAATGGCTTCCCGGAAATCACAGGGTTTCCGGGCCCATCTCCAGCGTCACCGGTCTCAAATTTGAAGCGGACGGTAAAACGATTCCCTGGAAGCGCGATCTGCTTGACGTCTTCACCTTTCATCTCGAAATTCCAGCCGGAGTCAGCCATCTCGACGCCAAATTTGACTTTATTGAACCCGACGGCGACTCAGCCACCGACAAGCTGATGGTCCTCGAATGGAACGAGGTCGTGCTCTATCCGGCCGGCACTCCCGCCCAGCAGTTGAGCTACGAAACCAAACTTCTATTGCCGGATGGGTGGAAGTTCGGCACCTCGCTTCCCGTTGAAAGCCAATCCGGCAACCAGGTCACCTTCAAGCCGATCTCTCTGGATATGCTGGTCGATTCGCCCGTCATCACCGGAGAGTTTTATCGCGCCATTGACCTGACGCCTCCGGGCGAGCCCATCCACCATGAAATCGATATGGTTGCCGACAGTGAAGCCGCTCTCAACATGAGCCCCGAAAACCAGAAGCAGATGACGAATCTGGTTGCCGAGTCGGGCAAGCTCTTCGGCGCGCGCCATTATCGCGACTACCACTTCCTGTTCACGCTCAGCGATCATGTGGCCCACTTCGGCCTTGAGCACCACGAGTCTAACGACAGCCGGCTGCCCGAACGCGCCCTGTTGCAGCCCGGTTCCGGCATGGCGCTAGGCGGCCTGTTGGCGCATGAGTTCGTTCACTCCTGGAACGGCAAGTTTCGCCGTCCCGCCGACCTGACCGTCCCTTACTTTGAAGAGCCCATGGAAACCGATCTCCTGTGGGTCTATGAGGGGCTCACGGATTATCTCGGCCCCATGCTGGCCGCGCGCAGTGGCTTGTGGACTCCCGAGCAATACCATGAGTACCTGGCCAGCATCGCCGCCATGCTTGGCCCCGGCCGTCCCGGCCGCACATGGCGACCGTTGCTGGATACAGCCGTGGGAGAACCCGTCCTTGGCTCTGGAAGAGGCGGATGGTTGAACTGGCGCCGCGGCACCGATTACTACGACGAAGGCGACTTGCTTTGGCTTGAAGTGGCCACCATCATCCATCGCGAAACAAAAGGCAAAAAATCAATCGATGATTTCTGCCAGGCTTTTTACGGCGGACCAAATAATGGAGCCGAGGTAAAGACCTATACCTTTGACGAACTGGTGAGCGCGCTGAATGCAATTGCGCCGTACGACTGGGCCGGCTTCTTCCACTCCAGGCTGGATTCCACTTCAGCGGACGCGCCCGTCGGAGGCATCGAGAACGGCGGCTGGAAGGTGGTGTTCAATGCCGAGCCTTTAAAACTGCCGGGGCGCCGCGGCAACGCCGGCGACGTATATTCGATCGGCCTGCAGATCGGCAGCGACGGCGTGGTCAGCGACGCCATCGCCGGTAGCCCCGCGTTTGAAGCGGGCATTTCCTCGGGAATGAAAATCATCGGCGTGAATGGCCGCGTCTACACGGAAGATTTGCTTGCGGACGCGATCAAAGCCGCCAAAGATTCATCGCAGCCGATTACGCTTCTTGCAGTCGACGACGATTACATTCGGACCTTCATCATCAACTACCACGGCGGGGCTCGCTATCCGCACCTGGTTCGAAATGACGGCCAGCCGGACTATCTCGACGACTTGATCAAGCCACGTGTAGCGAGTAAGTAGGAGATCGAAGATTGGATCGGCGCCACAGCGCGATCGGCCCGGCAGGATGTCGGCCAGCGTACGCAATCAGACCGCGTCCCGCACCTTGCGCAGCACGCTCACCACGCCGATAGTAGTGCCTTTCTCCTTGTCCCATATGGGCGATGTGCCGATCTCCACCTTTATCTCTTTCCGGTCGCGATTCATGGCCATCGCCACTCCCTTGAAGCGCTGTTCGAGAGACCTGCGATAGCCGGGCGGGTCGCTGCCCTCTACTGAAGATGAATCGAACCTCAGCGGCATCCGATCTTCGATGACCCTGCCGGTAAGTTCTTCGGCAGTCCAGCCGAGGAGTTCTTCCGCCGCCGGATTGACGGTGTGGATAAAACCCAGAGTATCGGTAACTATCACTGCGTCAGATAACGATGCGATCACGCTCTCCAGCCACAGGCGCGCGCGGTACTCTTCTTCCAGATCTTTTTTACTCTCCGTCACGTCCACGCAGATCATTCTTATACCCGACGGACGGCCCTCGCCGTCGCGCATCAGTTTACGATGCAGTTCGTAGATGCGGTACTTGCCCGTGCGGTCGTAAAGAGTGCGGTACACAGGCGCCGGTTCATTGCCCGATTCCATCAGCGCTAAGTAAGAGGCGTAGCTCGTCTCCTTTTCCCCGGCCAGCATAAAATCCCACGCTTTGTTGCCGACCAATTCGCCGTGCTCGCTGGGATGCAAAGCAAGCGTAGCGCGATTGACGCGGGTAACGATTCCGTTGGCATCCATTTCGATATAGGGCAACGGCAACTCGTCGACAGGGTCATGCGCGGTTAAGACAGACGCCGGCGAAATGGGAGCAGGGTTATCTTTTGTGAGGATCAAAGCAACGCTCCTTGCTGTGTCGAGAGGCGGTAGAGATCCTCCGCGGTACGCAGCCGGTTGATGGGGGTCAATTCAAAGGACAACGGGGTGCGCAGCATCATGGAGCGCCCCTCAACGATGATGTTGCTTTCGCGATTTTGTGAAACAATCCGGTTCAACTCGGCGGTGAGAATCTGTTCACTGGCTCTGGGCTGCAGAATGGTTAGCAGCGAGGAGCCGCTCCAGTGGTAGATTGCGTCCTCGTTACGCAGGCTTGAAGTGAGGAATGCGGAGACAGCCATCAGGCAGTCCTGCACTGCTTCCGGACCAAAGCGCTGGTTGATCACATCCAGGCAACTGAGCCGGAACAAAGCGATATATCCGTTCCCGCCTTGTTCCATGATCTTTCTGACGTACTCGACTGCCGCTCCCCCGCCCCGCAATCCGGCCGCATTGTCATTGGCCGTCGAGCGATCTGCCGTCTTAAGCGATGCCAGCCCCAACGCCTGCCCCTGGGCGTCGGGCGGGTGAAGAAACTGCGCCAGATCCTCGCTCCACTTCTCAATCTCTGCAGCCGTCGTCAGGCGTGCGATCTCCTGTTCAAGCGCCTTCGCAACCGGAGATTTGACTTCGTCGGCCAGGCTCGCCAGCAGATCGCGAAACAGCGCCTTCACCACTCCCCGCCAGCCGCTGAGCCGCTCCCGCAGAGCAGTTTCAGAGCTTTCGCGATAAGCCTCGAACTCAGCCAGGATTCGCCTCAGCAGGTCCAGCTTGTCGTTATCCGGCAGGCGGTCAGGTAGCTGTAGTGCCAGGCTGCTCACGTTGGCGCGAAACGCCTTGTAGCTTTCTTCGTCGATTTCTGGAACATTCAGAGCGGCGCCCTCGGCCAGCAGCGTCAGCCATCGCTCGGCATTCGGAATCTCGGCAGCCTTCTTGCCAGAAGGGTGAGACTGACCCCACGCAGTCATCTGCCGCAGGTTCATCCGCAAGGCTCCTCGATATGCTTATCGGCAGGAATGCGTCGTTTCATTAGGCTTTTGGTCCAGGCCGAGCCCCTCTTCCTGTACACTGGAGTATCGAAGGACATGAAAACCAAATATCCAATCGGCATCCTGGGCGCGACCGGAATGGTCGGCCAACGCTATATCCAACTGCTTGAAAACCATCCTTGGTTCGAGGTCGCATGGATCGCGGCCAGCGACCGTTCCAGCGGCAAAGCTTACGGCGAGGCCGCCAAATGGCGCCTCGACACACCCCTGCCCGATCGCATCGCCAACATGACCGTCTCCCCGGCCGACCCTGAAGGCGCGCCGAAGATCATCTTCGCCAGCATCGATGCCACCTACGCTCGTGAACTGGAGCCCAAATTCGCCGCCGCCGGCTGCGCCGTAGTCTCCAACTCCAGCGCCTTCCGCATGGCTCCCAACGTGCCCCTCGTGCTTCCTGAGGTGAACGCGGAACACCTTCACCTGATCGAGGAGCAGTCCTGGCGCAAGCAGTCGGGCGGCTACATCGTCACCAACTCCAACTGCACGGTCATGGGTCCGGTGCTGGCTCTCAAGCCCATCGCCGACCGCTTTGGAATCGAGCAGATCTTCGCCACTTCCATGCAGGCCGTCAGCGGCGCGGGCTACCCAGGCGTCGCTTCCATGGACATTTTTGACAACGTCATTCCCTACATCGGCAACGAAGAAGAAAAAATGGAAGAGGAGCTGCTCAAGCTGCTGGGCAAGCTGGAGGGCCACACAGTCAAGCCCCTCGTCGCCCGCATGAGCGCAAGTTGCAATCGCGTCGCGGTCATCGATGGCCACACGGTCAGCGTCTCCATCAAGCTCGCCAAGCCGGCCACGCGCGAAGAGATCCTCGCCGCCTGGGCTGAATTCCGTCCGCTTGCCGGCCAAAATCTGCCCAGCGCCCCCGATCAGCCCGTCCAGTGGGCGCCGCAGCCTGACCGTCCGCAGCCACGCCTCGACCGCAATCGCGGCAACGGCATGGCCGCAACCGTCGGTCGCCTGCGCCCCTGCGGAGTTCTCGATTGGAAGTTTACCGTGCTTTCGCACAACACCATTCGCGGAGCCGCCGGAGCCACAATTCTCAACGCCGAGTTGCTGGCAAGTTTGGGCAAACTTTCGTAGCTAATAGCTTTTAGCCTTTAGCTATTAGCTCTTGACATTTAGCTGGAATCAAGGGAGCGGCAGAGAAACAGGAGCAGGATAAGCCGCTGGAATCTTAAGCAAACAGAGCTAGAAGCTAATAGCTAAAAGCTAATAGCTGTCTTTAGGAAGATTCGCATGAACCTGGTTGTCATGAAGTTTGGCGGCACGTCGGTCGAGGATGCGGCGGCTATCGGTCGTACTGCGGCAATCGTCGCCGGACGCGTGGCCCTGGGCAAGAGCCCAGTAGTCGTGGTCAGCGCTATGGCCAAGGTGACTGACCAGTTGCTACGCGCCGCCGCTGCAGCCTCCACGGGCGACCGCACCGGCGCGCTGGCCCTCAGCTCGCGTCTCCGCTCGCGCCATCGCGACACGGCCGCCGATCTGGTAAAAAACTCTGCCGCCATCTCCGCGCTGATTACGCTGATCGACGAAAAATTCGACCTGCTCGATGAAATCCTCCGCGGCCTGGCGGCTATTCACGAACTCACTCCGCGCATCTCCGACCTGATCGTCAGTTACGGCGAGCGCATCTCCAGCCGCATCGTCGCCGCGGCCTTCTGCGAGCGCGGCATCGACGCCGCCCACGTGGACGCGCGCGACGTCATCATCACCGACTCACAATTCCAGAAGGCCGTCCCGCAGGACGCTCTCATCGAAAAACGCTCTCAAGACAAGCTGCTCCCGCTCATCGCTGGGGGCAAGGTGCCGGTGATGGGCGGCTTCATCGCCTCCAACGAGGCCGGAATCACCACCACCCTGGGCCGCGGCGGCTCCGATTATACCGGCGCCCTCATCGGCGGCGCGCTCACCGCCGAAGCCATCGAGATCTGGACTGACGTGGACGGCATCATGACCGCCGACCCCCGCGTCTGTCCCGATGCACTGCGAGTCAAGATCATCAGCTTTGAGGAAGCGGCCGAGCTGGCTTACTTCGGCGCCAAGGTTTTGCATCCGGCTACCATCCTGCCCGCCGTTAAAAAGAACATTCCCGTCTTGGTGCTCAACAGCCGCAACGCCGCCTGCGAAGGCACGCGCATCACCTCGCTCGCCCCGCATTGCAAGAGCCCCTTCAAGTCCATCGCCGTCAAAAAAAGACTCAGCATCATCGACGTGGTGGCCAGCCGCATGTTGATGACCCATGGTTATCTGAAAGAAATCTTCTCCATCTTCGACCAGCACCATTGCGCCGTCGATATGGTTTCCACCAGCGAGGTTTCCGTCTCGCTCACCGTGGACTCGAACGACAATCTGCCCGCCATCGCAGCCGACCTCAGCAAGCTGGCCGATGTGAAATACGAGGGACGCAAAGCGCTCATCTGCATGGTGGGCGAAGATATTCGCGGCAAAAACGGCATGGCCGCCCAGGTCTTCAACGCCATCCGCCACGTTAACGTGCGCATGATCTCGCAAGGCGCCAGCGAAATTAACATGAGTTTCATGATCGATGAAGATGATGCCGACGAAGCCCTGCGCTCCCTGCATGCCGCCTTCTTCAAGGACCCAGACCCCGCGATCTTTGACGTAGAAGCGCGCAAGCCTATACCAGTGAGTAGTGAACAGCGGACAGTTAACAGCTAACACCCGGGATGTTAACTGTCCACTATTAGCTGTCCACTGTTCACTGTTCACTGTTCACTGTTCACTGTTCACTGTTCACTGTTCACTGTTCACTGTTCACTGTCCACTGTTCACTGTTCACTGTTCACTGTCCGAGGTTCGTCATGCTAATTCTCGTCTTAGGCAAGGGAAAAACCGGAAGCCTCGTCGCCGAGGTTGCTCGCGAACGCGGCCACTCGGTCCGCGCGCTCGACATTACTGAAAATGAGCACGCCTCCGCCCTCACCGCTCCCAGCCTGGCCGGCGTGGACGCGGTCATCGATTTCACCGCTCCCGAGGCCGCGCTGGAAAACATGCGTGCCGTCCTCGCCCTCGGCAGCCGCATCGTCGTCGGCACCACCGGCTGGTACGCTCATCTCGACGAAATGAAAGCTCTCGCCAAAAAACGAGGCGGAGCGCTGCTCTACGGAACCAACTTTTCCATCGGCGTGCAAAAGCTCTTCCGCCTCACCGCGTCGCTGGCCCAGCTTGAAGGCTATACATTTTCCATCGCCGAGACTCACCACGTCTCCAAGCTCGACGCCCCCTCCGGCACCGCCATCACCCTCAAGCAGATCGTTGAAGAAGCCCAACCCGGCGCAGTGGTCGAGATCACCTCTCACCGCATAGGCGACGCTAAAGGCGAACACATCGTCACTGCAACCGGCCCCGAAGATATTCTGGAATTGAAGCACGACGCCCACAGCCGCCGCGGCTTCGCACTGGGCGCCGTCCGCGCCGCCGAGTGGCTCTACGGCAATCAAGGCGCATGGGATTTCCGAGAAATCTTCGACCAGTTATAAGGTCCGGATTTACTGAAAGAATTTTTATCTTTTATTATTCATCTGCGTTTGCGCGCGTTCGAGATTTTGTTCTGCTCCGGATAATTTCGGATCAATGCGCAGCGCGTCCCTGAACTGCTCCACTGCTTTGTCATATTCTCCCAGTTGAGCCAGGGCCACGCCAAGACTATTATGCGCATCGGCGTTTGCGGGATTTATCCGCAGTGACTGGGTAAACTCTTCAACTGCTTCAGGAAGTTGATGCGTATTAGTAAGGAGAATTCTGCCGATTTCGGTATGGGGCACTGCCTGGTCGGGCTGAATGGCCAGAGAAAGCTTAAATTCCTTCATTGCTTCCTTGCTCAATCCCTGCCTGGCAAAATTCATTCCTAAATCGTTGTGAGCGAGGTAATTATCCGGTTCGAGGGCAAGCAGTTGATGAAATTGCTGGGCCGCCTCACCAAGTTTATCCTGCGCCTGGAGAGCTTCACCAAGATATAGCCTGGCTGTTAATGCAGTTACAGAATCAGAACCAGCAGCCAGCGCTTTCCTGCTATAACTTTCCGCATCCTTTGTGCTACCCATCATGGATGACCATAGCGCCATAACGGTAAGAACATCCGGATCGTCAGGCTTAATACGCAATGCAAGTTCGAGACGCTTCCCGGCAAGCTGTAGATTGTTCTGCTCATGGGTTTGCATCAGGCATAAGGCGGAATAAGCCAGGGTCAGAGTATCGGCGGGATCGTAAGTCAACGCGCGTTCGAGATATTGTTGCGCCTCGGCCATCTTCCCCTGCCGCACGTATGCCATGCCCAGGCTTGAATTGGGATAGTCCCCGCGCGGATCAACCTCGAGCACGTGGCTGAAAAGACTGATCGAATTATTCCACACCTTGACCTGCGCATCGGTCTTCACGGCGCACGCTGCAATCACAGCGACCGCCAGCACCTCAGCCGCAACCCTGATTTTAGGAGAGTTGGCGACCGCATCGCCAACCAACCAGACTACGGCGATAAAAAGTCCGATGAAAGGAAGATAAGTGTAACGCTCGGCCATAGCCTGATCTCCAACCTGCACGATGCCGATCACCGGCGCCAGCGTTCCCATGAACCACAGCCAGCCTGCCAGGCAATAAGGCTTCTCCTTGCGGAAATACCAGCAGACCGCGGTAACCAGCACAAGCGCTATGGTCGATAAGATTGCCGCCGAAATCGCTATATTGGTCCTCTCATGGTAATAAAAAGCGATAAGTGGGTTGGGCCAAATCATGATGCCTATGTAGCGGCAGTAACTGATGGCCGCGTTGCTGACTCTCACCCACAAAGGCAGCGCCTGAAGCGTAAATACGGCGCCGCTGGCCCGCTGGGCATGATAGGTGATGACGCTCGAGATAGCCGACATGATAAACAATGGCCACTTTTCAATGCATAACTTACCTAGGGAAGGCAGCCACTGCGAGCGGGTTTCATTGGTGAAAGTAATTCTGCGCAACGGCCAATAATCGAGTAACAACAGGACAAAGGGAAGCGTGACGGCCATCGGTTTCGACAGGAGAGCGCAGGCAAAGGCACAGGCGACAGCTGCGAGCCGCTTCCACGACGGCTTGCGCACATACCATACGTAAGCGATCAATGCCGCGAACCAGAAAAACGCGCACAAAAGATCCTTGCGTTCAGAGAGCCAGGCAACGGACTCAACGTGCGCCGGGTGCAGCGCGAACAGAGCAGCGACCATTGCGGAACGGCCTAAAAATCCGGTCATGTACAAGAGCAAGAGGAAAAGCAAAACGGAATTGGCCGCATGCAAACCTAAATTAGTTAGATGGTGGCCGCGTGGATGATTGCCATAGAGCTGCCAATCCACGATGTGCGAAATCCACGTCAGAGGATGCCAGTTTCCCTGTTCAAAGGAAGTAAACGCCCACGCTATGCTCTGCGCATTCAATCCCTGCTGCACGTGCAGATTTTCCTGAACATAGCCAGGATCGTCGTAAGTAAGAAAGTCGTTGTTCCGCACGCCGCGAAAAGCGAATGCGGTTACCGCAGCGAGTACGATGCACACGGCGGCAATTTGCCACGGCTTGTAGGTTGCGGCAGCAATGGCAACAGAATTGCCGTCCGGCGCCCCGGGCGGACGCTTGCCTTGGAATTTGCGCTGACGTGATTTCTTGGCCATGATTGCCGGTCTCACAACATTCTAAACGGCTGGCGCTCCATTCTACGGCTACGCTCAAGGCTGGCTTTTGCTCTACCGCGGCAGCCTTTGGCCTGCATCGAAAATAGAAACCCCTGCTGGACGCGAACCGCCGGTATAATTTTATTAGTTATGGAAACCACTGGTTGCGGTACAGCTATTGTTACGCCGTTCAAGGCGGATGGATCTCTCGATGAACAGGCGCTCAAGTCGCTGGTGAACTGGCAGATCGACTCCGGCATTGATTTTATAGTGGCCTGCGGATCGACTGGCGAGGCGGCCACGCTGGACGAAGAAGAGTGGCTGCGCACGGTGAGCGTGGTTGCCGAGACAGCCGCGGGGCGTGTGCCGGTATGGGCCGGCTGCACCCACAACTCGACGCGCACACTCCTGCGCCTGGCCGGTCGGCTCAAGCAGGTACGCGGCATCAGTGCTGTGCTTTCAGCCAACCCTTACTATAACAAGCCCTCGCAGGAGGGCCAGTTCCAGCACTTTCTGGCCCTGGCCCAAGCTGTCGCCCCGCTGCCGGTAACGATCTATAACATTCCCGGACGCACCGGCATTAACCTGGAGCCGAATACGGTGGTCCGGCTGGCCGCGGCTGCCGCCAACATTCAGGCCATCAAGGAGTCCAGCGGCAGGCTTCCCCAGGTCGCCGAGCTGGTGCACAAGTTGCCGCACGGTTTCAGGATTTTCTCCGGCGACGACAATATGGGACTGGGCTCCATCGGCGTGGGCGCGCACGGGCTCATCAGCGTAGCCTCCAACGAGATTCCTGCCGAGATGGGCCGCATGGTCCGCGCCGCGCTCAACGGCAACTGGGCCGAAGCTCGCGAGCTGGAGCGCAAATATGCGGAGTTGCTCGATGCCAATTTCTGGGACTCCAACCCCTGCCCCGTGAAGACGGTGCTCAACCTGATGGGCCGCTGCTCTGACCACGTTCGCCTGCCGCTGGTTCCCCCTCCGGCAGCCACTCGCGCCAGGCTCGAACGCCTGGCCGTGGAACTGGGACTGCTCAAGCACGCCACCGTTTCTTAGAAGATTCAGGCCGCTCTGAACGGAGCGAGCTGTGAAAGGAGGCGGCCGCATGGATGAGCAATGGAGGAATCGGTGCGTTGCGGTGGTCATGGCAGCGTCAGCGCTGGCGATATTCCTGAGCTGCGCGGCTCCGGCATCCGCGCAGGCGCAACCGGGAAGCCAACAGCAGCCCAATCGCGCTGCGCTGCTCAAAGTGAAACCGGATCTCGCCGGGTTCAGGAACGGCGTCTTCATTGAGCCGGATCCAATCGACTTCGCCGATCACACAGGATATATATCGCTCTTCGATGGCAAGACCCTCGCAGGGTGGGACGGCCAACCGGGGCTGTGGAAGGTGGAGGATGGAGTGATTGTGGGAGAAACCGCCCCGGAGATGTTTCCCCCTTATACCTTTCCCAACACTTTTCTGATTTATCGCGGAATCCAGGCGAAGGACTTCGATCTCAAGCTTGAAATCAAGGTGGAGAAAGGCGGCGGCAGCGGCATCCAGTACCGCAGCAGCGCAGGTCTTCCACCGGCTATGGGTCCGGGCAAGGGAACTCCGGGGCGCGATCCGCGCTGGGCGATGGTCGGCCCCCAGGCCGATTTCTGGTTCCCTGTAGACGCAAAGGCCAAACAGTGGACCGGCCAGCTCTACTCGCAAAACACTTCGCGGGGAATTATCGCGTGGCGCGGGCAGGTGGTCGAGTCTTTTGAAGGAAAGATACCGCAACTGGTGGGGACCATCGGGGGCCGCGATAAGCTGGGCGCATTTGTGAAAGACGGCGCCTGGAACCAGTACATGATCATCGCGCGTGGAGGCGTAATCCTGCACATCCTCAACGGCCAGCTGATGGCGGTGCTGGTGGACGACGATCCAGCATCGTCCAACAATGTTTCCGGCCTCTTCGGCCTGCAGATTGAAGGAGTTCCCTGCAAGGTTTCCTTTCGGAACCTGTGGCTGAAAAAGGTCGAATAGCTCCGGCAGGTCAATTCGGCCTATAACCATCGCCTGAAATCGGACTATAATCGTTGCCAGAAATCCAAAATAGCTGCAAGATGCGCCTCCCCGGCATCGGCAACTAGGGAGTCTGCCATGTTGAAATACTTTCTGCTTCTTTCCGCTGCGATCCTGTTCGGGATTGCTCCCGCGTCCGGGTCCACATTCGCTGCAGGGCGCATGCCGCAAGACTCGCCGGCGCCCGCTGCCGCAAATCCCGTGAAGCCTACCGCTGCTTCGCTGGAGAGGGCGAAGAAGTTGTACAAGATTGACTGCGCCATGTGCCATGGGGATAACGGAAACGGCAAAACCGATCTGGGCAAAGATATGCAGTTGACGCTTCCGGATTGGACCAATCCGGCGTCGCTCGCCGGCATGCTCGACCAGTCGTTATTCAACGCCATCCGTAACGGCAAGGGCAGTATGCCTTCCGAGGCGGAGGGCCGCGCGAGTGATATCGAAGTGTGGAACCTCATTCACTACATTCGCGGATTGTCGAAGGGACAAGCGGCCGCGCCGGCCAGTCCTGACAACCAATCGGCCGCGCCGGCCAAGTCCAACAACTAGAGCATTTCGCCTATAGGTATAGAGTGATTCTATGCTGGTCTGAAGATTACCGGCAAGAATAAGTAGCGCCGGCCTCCTGGCCGGCTGTAGCGTGGACCTCCCGGTCCACGCTCACGCTACGCCTTCAGGAGAACTGCTCCGGGACCGCGCCGCGTTTCAGCCCTTCAAACGCTGGAGTACTTTCTGCACAGCTCAATCGTTTTGGCAATCAGCTTGGGCGCGCCCGTAATAGCCGGTTCGCCCGTTTCCTCGGGCGAATACTCGACAGCCATATAGCCCTTGTGCCCGGCCTCCGCATAGAGCCGCCACACCCGCTCCATGTCCACGGGCTTGCTGTCGCCGGGCTTGCTGTCGTCCCAAAGATCCCGGATGTGCGAAACCGTGGCGTAGGGCATGCACGCGGCAATCTGCGCGTAAGCATCCTCGGTCGGAGTCGCGGTAAAGTGCGTAATGTCCAGGTTGATGCCGGCATAGGGTGAATTCACTCGCCGCATGATCTCCAGGCATACGTTCGCGCTGCTGGTGATGTTGCCGTGATCTTCGATGCCCAGAGTGATGCCCTTCTCCGCCGAGTAATCGCAGCCCGCCTTCATCGTCTCCACTGACCAGTCGATCGCCTGTTGCGTGGTCACGCCGGCCGGCAGATCGCCGGCAAAGATTCTCAAGTGCGAGGCGCCAAGCCGGTCCGCTACATCCACCCACTTTTTGATCTGAACCAATACCTCCGCACGTGCGGCCGCGTCCGTCTTCACCATGGTGGCGTTGCAGGCCGCGCCTGAAAAGGCAACGGCGTTCCTATAAGCCAGATTGCGAAGGCTGTCCAAATATTCCGGATTGGTGGATTTGAAGTAGTAAACCGTCATATCCACGGCGTCCAGCCCCAGTTCCACGGCCTTCAGAATCAAATCCTCATACGTCATTTTGCCGGTGGAAAGTAGTTCCCGGTAGGAGTATGCGCAACAGCTCGACAGCAGCCGCGGCTTTTTGTTGGAGTCAGTGCGGAGCTCCGCAGATGCCGCACGAGCCAGCGGCGTTCCCGCGCCCAATCCCGCGCTCGCCAACGCGCCCGCACCAACGGTTTTCAGAAAATCGCGCCGTGCAATTTTATTTTTCACAAAGCCTCCTATAAATCTTTGAGAGCTACTCAAGCCATACTCATTCGGCAAACAGTCATTGTAAATCAACACCACGAACGCATTCGCCTGAACAGGGTGAACTGGAATAGACTTTCCTATTTGGAGCAGCCATGACCATCAGCCGCAGAGAATTTGTCATTCAATCAGGATGCGCGCTCTCCGCCCTCGCGGCGCCCACGATCGTGCCTGCCAGCGTATTCGGGGCCAATGCTCCCAGCAATCGCATCAACGTCGGTTTCATCGGCACAGGCCGGCAGGCCTTCTCGGCCAACCTGCCCCAGATGATGGCTGTTCCCGGCGTGCAGGTGGTTACAGTCTGCGACGTGGATAGCTGGAGGTTGGGCGAGGCCAAGGGAGTTGTGGACACGTTCTATGCGCAGCGCGACAATATCCCCACCTACAACGGATGCCGGACCAGGGCCGACTTCCGGGATGTGATTGCCGATCCCGATATTGACGCCCTGATGATCGGCACGCCCGATCACTGGCATGTTCCCATAGCCATCGCTGCGGCCAGGGCAAAAAAACACTTCGCCCTGGAGAAGCCCATCAGCCTCAGTGTCCAGCAGGGCCGCTTGCTGGCCGACGTGGTGAAGAGCACCGGCGTAACGGCCCGCAACGACAGCGAGTTCCGCTCTCTCCGCCCGCAAAACCATGCCGTCGAATTAGTCCGCAACGGCCACATCGGCAAGCTCGAAAAAATCGAAATCATCTTTCCCTCCGACCCAACCCCGCTGGGTGCGCAACCCGATATGCCAATCCCGCCGGAGTTGAACTACGATATGTGGCTCGGCCCCACCGCCGTGGTTCCCTATACCGAGAAGCGCGTGCACGACGTAAAGCAGGTTGATCTGCGTCCCAACTGGATGCGCATCTCCACTTACGCCCAGGGCATGATCGCCAACTGGGGCGCACACTACTTCGATATGGCCCAGTGGGCCAACAATTCCGAGCACACGGGGCCGGTCGAGGTCGAGGGCCGGGGCGAGTTTCCCGTCAGCCTCTGGAACACGATGATCAACTTCAAGGTCCACTACCGCTATGCGAACGGCGTGGAGATGACCTGCGAGCAAACTCCCACCAGCAAGCCCTCCATCACCTACTTCGGAAGCGACGCGTGGATCAAGGTCGACAGCTATCCGGGAAACATGACCGCCAGCAAGCCGGAACTTCTGACGCGCGAGCCGGAGCCAGGAGAACTCGACTTCTCCAAGACGCTATGGGACAAGAACGACCTGATCGCCGCCATCCGCGAAGGGCATCAACCCCTGGAGCCGATCGAGGTAGGCCATCGCACCATCTCCATCGCCCAAATCGGCCTGATCGCAGCCCAGGTCGAGGACAAGCTCCACTGGAACCCTGAGCAGGAAAAATTCGAGGGCAATAACTACGCTAACGCCTTGCTGGCAGCCCCGTTGTCCAGGCCGCAGTGGCCGATAGGCTGAACGCTAAACTCTGTGGCAAGTCGCAACTGGTCGTCACCTGATCACGCGCAAGCTCTTCGAGGCGTACCGCACGATTTCGCTGTCGCCACTCACCAGCGCCAGCCCTTCAACCGTAGCCTGCGCGATCAACATTCTGTCGAACGGATCCTTGTGGATCGGCGGCAAGTTGTGAATTGCGCCGATGTGCTCCGGCCTGAGCGCCAATACTCTCGCATTCAGTTGTTCCAATGCCTCGTGCCACCAAATGCGCGGGTCGCCCACATCCAGCTTTCCCTTCATGCTTTTCAGCATGACTTCCCAGTAAGAGACTATGCTCAGCAAATTCGGACCAGCCGCGACTGCGGCTTTTGCTGCCGTTGACAGCGCTTTCGATTGCGCCATCGCGAAGAGAGCTGTGTGTGTGTCGAGCAGGTAACCGCGTGCTGAGACTTTCTCTGTCAATCCGTCTCACCCAGCAGTTCTTCTTCGGTGATGGGATCGTCCCAGCCGGGCAGGAAGCGAATGCGCCCCTTCATACCGTCGAAACGCACTTTGCGTTGCTCAACGGGAGGCGGAGCAATCTGGGCTACAGGTTTGCCGTGGCGGGTAATGACCACCTGCTCTCCGCCCTCCACGGCCCGGATCAGCTCGGGCAGACGGTTCTTCGCTTCTGCGGTACTGACAACCATATCAATAATTATAGCCATAAATTATAGCCATAACAAGGCGGCCGGTCTTTCTCATTGTTTACTGCCTGATCTGGTACATGGGACCGCTTTTCCACGACTTCAGCGCAATCTTCACAATCGCGGTCGACCGCCCTTCGGCCTAAACTCTAAACTGATATGGCCACCATCCCCGACCTGACCCAGGAAGCCGGACTGCCCGCGAACGTCGACGCTGAAAAGACCATTCTGGGCGCCATCCTGCTGGATAATGCCGCCCACGCCGAGGCCGCCGAGAAGCTCGAATCCGACGACTTTTCCCTCGACTCGCATCGACGCATCTTCCTGCGAATGACGGAGTTGATGAATTCCCAGCGGGCCGTGGACATTATCACCCTGGCCAACGAACTGGGCCGCTACAAAGAGGTCGAGGCGGTGGGCGGCGTGGCTTACCTGGCCTCGCTCACGGAGGGTTTGCCCCGCCGTCCGGTGATCGAGGAGTACATCCGCATCGTCAAAGACAAGAGCCTGCTGCGCAAGCTGATGGGCATCTGTTCCATGGCCATCGCCCGCGCCGCCGACCAGGGCGAGACGGCCCTCGAAGTTTTGGGCGCCGCTGAAACGCAACTGATGGAGGTCACCGAGAAGGGAATCAGCCAGGGCTTCCAGAGCCTTGACCAGATCGTCCAGCACTCCTTCGGCTCCATTGACAATCTTTACAGCCAGGGCAGTCACGAAGTCACCGGGCTGGCCACGGGCTTTTACGAACTCGATACCATGACCAGCGGCCTGCAAAAAGGCGAGTTGGTCATCATCGCCGCCCGGCCTTCTATGGGAAAAACAGCCCTGGCCATCAATATCGCGCAGCACGCCGCGGTCAACAGCAAGGCCATCGTGGCCGTCTTCAGCCTGGAGATGACCAAAGAGTCGCTGCTGCGCCGCATGTTGGCCAGCCAGGCCCCGGTAGACCAGCGCAAGCTGCAAACCGGCGCCATCTTCCGCGAAGACCGCGACAAACTCCAGAAGGCTCTCGGCGACCTGATCGAGACGCGGCTGTTCATTGACGATACGGCGGGCATATCCCTCGCCGAAACCCGTGCCAAAGCGCGGCGGCTCCGGCAGGTCGCCGGCGGTCTTGACCTGGTGGTGATCGATTATCTGCAACTGATGTCGGCCACCTTGCCCTCGGCCGGCGGCAAGCGCTACGAAAACCGCACCCAGGAGGTCTCAGCCATCTCCCGCGGGCTCAAAGCGCTGGCCAAGGAACTCAACGTGCCGGTGGTGGCGCTGTCGCAGCTTTCCCGCGCCAGCGAGCGCCGCGGCGAAGACAAGCGCCCCTTCCTGAGCGACCTGCGCGAATCCGGCTCCATTGAGCAGGACGCCGACGTGGTAGCCTTTATCCATCGCGAAGCCTACTACAACCGCAGCGACGAATTATCAGAGGATGAAAAGGCGGATTCGGAGATCATCGTAGCTAAACAGCGCAACGGTCCCACCGGCACGGTCCATCTGTATTTTGTCTCGCGCTACACCCGCTTCGAAAATCCGGATACGACTCACACGGTCTGAAATCGCGCGGCTAGAGCGAAACCAGAGTTGCTGTACCCTGTTGAATGTTGTTGAAGTGTGAGTGTGAGTGTGAGTGTGCCGAAGCTGGATCATTCACACTCACACTCACACTCATGGGTACATCGACTCTGTATCCGCTTTAGCTCACGGCTCATTCAGAATCAGCGCCACGCGGCCTGCAATCAGGTCGCCGACCGACTCTTCGGGATCGAATTCGATCAGGTCCACGGGGAAGGCGATGTTGTGCGGGCGCAGGACTAACCGGTTGGCGACAAAATCCGCATACCGCAGGGTCAAATGCGATCCGTGACGGACAGCGTAAACGTTGGGCCGGTTAGGGCGGTAGGGCATCAGCGAATTGTAGTGCCGGTCGAGCAGCGCGATGGCCTCCGGCAGCACCAGCGGCTCCATCGGCAAGGCGTCTGCGGACGGCACCCGCACGGCCACAAACCGCTGCCATGCGCGGCGGGAATGGGAAACGCGGGCGCGCAGCGACTCAGTGAAGCCGGCAGGCAAATGGAGCATGGACTGAACCGCGGGGCGGCGGATATACGGCTCAAAGAGCGCCGTCGCATGGGAAACGACAGGCACCAGGCTGCTTTCCCCGTCGTCCCGCTGGTCCCCGGCCCGCTGGGTAAATGGCAAAAGGTCGGCAGCCTCAAGGTGCTGGGCAGAGAGGATGCGGTCCATGGCCTCCAGCGAGAGCTGGCGCCGGTTATGCAGAAAATTGGAGATATGCGATTGTCCAAACCCGGTTTGCCGGGCCAATAATGAGACGCTGAGCGTCCCCCGCCGTATCCTGCGGAGCAATTCCAAGCGGAGATGTTCATGCATCTGGGTAAAATTCATCTGTGCGAAATCCGCCACCAGCAATGGGAAGAAGCTCCCTCTGATTTCTTCTGGCAAAGTAATCCGGGATGTTTGCCCTTTATTTTCCGCGTATGCTCGCGGATTTGATAGCTCCGAGTTAGAAAACTGTCTGGGGACGTTGACGCAAGAGAATCATATATCTACATTGGCTTTACTTAATCTCGTACTGGTTTGTGGGAATCTTTTGGGAACTGCCTCATTGCCGCAAGGCTGGGCGGGGCGAAATTCTGCCCTCTTCAGCGGCTAATGAACAGAAACCGGGTGGACTTCTGTCCATTTCGGCTATCCCATCTCCGCTCCAAGTTGCCGGGCAAGGTCGCGTGGGGCAGGCCAGTGCGGACATTCCAGGATCTGCGCGCCATCATCATGACAATCAACAAGAGAACACAGGCGGCAATCCCCATTAGGGACCGGAGAAACCTGAGTTGCAGTGCCTGCTTCTCATCACCCCGCGGAAAATCAAGTACTTTCAAAAAAACCGTCGGGACAAGACACGAATACGGAGAATCAGTCATGGAATTGCGCGTGCATTTGAAGGTTTGCGAGGGGTGCGGTTGTCTTTGGTACCGCTCCCAAAATCAAGAAAGCGTGTATTGCAGGGAGTGTGAAGTCAAACTGCAGGATTTTCCAACGCCTGAGAGCCGCAAACGACGCGGACGCCCAGGCCGCAAACCGCTCACCAGGGTGTGGGCGATGGTTGAGGCAACAGGGGGTACGCAATGAGCGCAGCCCTTCAGTTGCCGGTGGTGTGGGGAGCAAGCTATCCGCAGGCGGGATGGCAGGAAGGTGGGAGGAAATGGGACGTAAAGCCGGCAGCAAAGCCAGAGGTAAAGCCGCCGGCAAAAACGCCCGAGGCTGGCCCGTTGGTGAGCCTCGGCTTTTACAGAAAGCATACTGAAAACATGTTACGGCGCTATCTCTATGCCTCCATGCAGGTGGGCAGGTCGCCGTCAATCCTGGGCGATCCGGTTGCGCGGGGATGGTGTTCCAGCCGGCCGGTCCGCACCTTTGAGGACGCTGTGATCTTTGTCCTCGACATAGAAAAGTGTCTGGACCAGCTTGGATCGCTGGACCGCCAGATGCTGAGCCGGATCGTTCTGCAGGAGTACACGCAGGAAGAGACCGCATTGATGCTGGGAATGAGTGTGAGAGCCATCTCATACAAATTCCCGCAAGCACTTGACCGGTTGACTGAGAAACTGCTCGAAACCGGACTGCTGGTTTTACCGCACTGATCACGTAGAAAGAGAAGTAGCAAAAAGGGAGCGCTTAATAAGCGCTCCCTTTTTGCATGACCGGCTTGAACTCTCCTGTTTTATTGACGACTCAAAGCGTCGTTGTGAGTTTAGAGCATTTTTCCTGTAGGTATAGAGTGGATCACCAGCTTGGCTCAAGGTTGTCGTGCGCTGAAGAATCAGGTAGCGCCGGCCTCCTGGCCGGCTGTCGCGTGGACCTCCCGGTCCACGTCGCACTCTGCACAAATAGGAAATATTCTCTAGAAAAGTTCCTTCTTGGTGACGCCTCCGCCACACAACTCCATGGCATGAGTCATAGCCTTGGCTACCTTATTGGCCGTCTCCTCATCGCGGATGGTGATGCCAATTGTCTTCTTCGTGACATCTTTCTCTACCGGTGCCTGCTTGCCCTCAGTAGTTGAAGTATGAACGGAGAAAACGGCACTCGATGCCCACAGCTTCACAAAGAAAACAGGGGGCGTCACCGTCGCGATGATTTCAGGGTGAGCGATTTCGACAAACGCCTGATTCTCAATATCCTGCGTCTTCTCAATAGTGATCTTCTCGACTTGTTTGAATGAGATTGTGTCCGTCTCCACCGTGTGGCTTTGCAGGTCTTCAGCGGTAAGCTGTTTGCCTCCTCTACTTAGACTTTTCCCTTCCGGTAGAACTACACTCTGATCAACCGTGTAGGTAGTGTAGAATTTGCAGGTTTCCGGGTCGGCCATCACGTCTGAGACTAAGACAAAATGGCGATGTATCGCTCCCGGTTGGTTGCTAAAGGTCTCCGCCCAGCCGACCCGACCCTGTCCGCTTAGCTTTTCCTGGATGAATTGCATGGTCTGTGCCAGTGTCGGACCGCTGTCGGCGGGCGCCGGCGCAGGTGCAGGTTTGGGCACGGCGCTCTGCTGTCCCCATGCCGCCAACGCGAATCCGAAAGCCACAATGGTAATGAGCCAAAACTTCATCTTCATAGTTCAATCCTTTCTTTGGAGTTCGGCATGGCCAGACGGCTGTCCGCCTGCAAATTCTCTACTCCACGTTGCTGACCTTCCCATTCAGCAAGGTCGCCTTTCTATTTCGGCTCATTGCGTTACTGAGAGTTCAGAAGAGCTCCTTCTTGGTAACGCCGCCGCCGCACAACTCCATGGCATGAGTCATGGCTTTGGCTACCTTGTTGGCTGTCTCCTCATCGCGGAAAGTGAGGCTATTTTTCTTGAAGGTGACATCTTTCTCCACCGGCGTCTGATTGCCTGTCGTAGTGGAAGTGTGAGCGGAAAAAACGGCACTCGTCGCTGAGAGTACTAGATAGAAGACAGGGGGCGTCACCGTCACGGTGATTTCTGGATGGGCGGCCTCCGCATATGACTTATTTGTAAAATCCTGTATCTTTTCGACAGTGATCTTCTCGACTTGTTTGAAGGGAATTTGTTCCGTCTCAACTATGTGGGTGTGCAGGTCATCGGCGCTATACCCTGGCTTCAGAGTTTTCCCATTCGGTATATCAAAGGTTTGGTCGACGGTTTCGGTGGCGTAAAGAGTGCAGGCTGCCGGGTCTGCCATCACGTCGGCAACATTTACAAATTTGCGCAGGATCATACCATTGCTCGTGGTTTCAGCCCAGCCGACCTTACCCTGTTCACTGAGTTTTTCCTGAATAAATTGCATGGTCTGTGCCAACGTCGGGCCACTGTCGGCGGGTTTGGGCTCCGGCGCGGGCGTGGGTGCGGCGCTCTGCTGCCCCCACGCCGCGAAGGCGAATCCAAATGCCAAAATGGTAGTAAGCCAATACTTCCTCTTCATCGTTCATTCCTTTCCTTTGTGCCCGTCCGCTTGCATACGCTCTACTGCACGTTACTGACTTTTCCGTTGGTGAAGGTCACCTTCATGTCCTTGTAGTAGTAGATTTCCTTGGTTCCAATCTTCGCCACTCTCAAAGGCTGTCCGAAGGCAGCTTTTACCTGATCCCTGGTCTGCCCCACGGCGATCGTTGGCGGTGCAGCATCCGCCGGCGGAGGCGGAGGCGCAATCTCCGGCATCGGTGCGGCAGCCACTACCGGCGCATCCCCGGTCCTCACCCATCCCTGTTGAGTATTTACATCCAGCAGAGTGCCGCCTTGAATCTTGAATTTCTGTGAAAACCCTGTGGAAGCAAACGTAAGCGTCAGGTCATTCCCATCCGCGGCATACTGGCCATGTCCCTGCCCGCCCCCGACAAACTTCGTGAATGTGCCGTCGGGAAGAAGAAGGATGCGGGACCCACTCGGCGCAGTGTACTCTCCGGCGAGTGGTGGCGGCGTACTGTCCTGCGCCTGACTCGTAACCGATTCCGAAGGAGCCGATGCATCCCCTGTCCGAACCCAGGCCAGACCGGTGTCAGTCAATAACTGGTCTCCCTGAATCTTGAACGATGCGGAACGCCCAGTCGCTTTATACGTCAGAGTTAACGTGTCTCCATTGACTGCGAATTGGCCCGGGCTTTGCACGCCACTCGCGGCGAACAGAGTGAAGGAGCCGTCAGGCAGAAGCTGAAGGCGAGATCCAGTCTCTTTCAAGAAGTACTGCCCGGAGAATCCTGCCTGCTGAGTACCCTGAGCCTGCTGCCCACCCTGATCCTGCGCAGGCTGATCCTGCTGCTGAACTTCCAGGACCTCCGAGATCATCTTCACGCCATCGTCCGGCGCGGGAATGCTGCCCTTCGGTATCAGAAATTTAAGAATAGCGAAGTAGCGTCCATCGTCGTAGGGATCGGTAACTACCTGCACCTGGATAGAATCCTTGGCAAGGTCGATGGCTTTGACCCAAACCTTTTCTCCTGTAACCATCGTCTTGGTAGGAACACTGCTGATGCCGCCATCGCGTCCCATGCCGTCGACCATGCCCACCTTCATCATGTCGCCGAATCCCTGCGATAACTTGCCATTCTTGTAGACGGTGGTTGGAGCAGCAGGCAAATTGGCGGGATATAACAACATTCCATCCTTCTTCAGCGCCACGACAACACCCGCGGTAACAATATCGCTGTTGTCAGCGGTAAACCTGGTTGGCGCGAACTGCTCGCGCAGCTTATTGAGAAGCAAATCTTTTGGGTCACCTGTCTGCGCCGTCAAAGTTAGACTGAAAAGTGCGATTGCCGCAAATCCGGATACACGAAACCACCCAGCTTGTTTCATCTTTCTCTTCCTTTTCATGAATTGTGATGGGAGCATTGTACAAGACAGGCCAACCTATAAGATGCTCCTTTCAATGTCAAGCCTGACTGTGCATAACTCTGAAAGCTGCTGCTGTTAACTATCGGATTGAAGCGCCTGACTTTCTTTGAGAATTCCCAAAACGGAACCCGCCGAAAAGTGGGAGACCTTTCTCCATAGAGCGACATTCAGTGCGTTTTTTTCTTTGAGTGTCTGCCGTAACCGGACTAGCGTCCAGATGAGAACCATTGTCCCAGAAATTGCGCGCATGAATTTCCGCGCGTGAACTGCCGGGGCGATTCCTGAATCGATAGGTCCATGCAGGCAATCGAAGCAAGTTTCCCAAAACACTTGTCCGGCCGATTGACCGAGGCTGCGCTGGGCTATCAGCGCATGCTTGAGCAGAACCCGTGCCGGCCGGATGCGCTGGTAGGCATCAGCCTGGTGGCGCTGGCCAGCCGCCAGCACCAGGCAGCGGTAAAGATGGCCGAGGCTGCCATAGCCGCTGCCCCGCAGATGGGGTTTGCATGGGTCGCGCTGGGCCAGGCATTGAAGGCCGCTAACCAAATCGAGGATGCCGAGCGGGCTTATCAAGAAGCCATTTCGAGAGACAGCGGGAACGCTCTGGCGCGGATGGGGCTGGGCGAACTGAAAATCTCGACCGGGCGCGCGGAAGAAGCGGCCAGGGAGTTCGAGTTGGCGCTCCGGAAAAAGCCGTCGCTGGCAGCCGCTCACCTGGGCCTGGGAAACGCTTATGCATGCATGGGCCGCAATGAGGATGCGCTCGATCACTACAATCGGACGCTGGCTCTGAAGTCGCGCCTGCCGGAGGCCGAATTTGCCGCCGGATTTGTGCTGGCCCGGATGGGAAGGCTGAAGGAGGCTGAAGCCCGCTATCGCCGGGCGCTGACGAGGCGTCCTGATTTTGCCGCGGCCTGGATGAATCTGGGCAGTCTGCTGCGGGATCAGGGGCGCGAAACTTATGCCGAGGCTGCGCTGCTCAGAGCCGTCGAGTTGCGTCCCGATCTGATTGCGGGCTGGATCAACCTGGCCCTGCTCGAGCGCGAACGCCGCCGTCCTGCCAAAGCCGAGGCGCACCTGCTGAAGGCCTTCGCGCTGAACCCAGACCAGGTCGAGACCCACATCGCCTGGTGCCAGTTCCGCTCCGCCGAGCGCGACCAGGCCGGCGCGTGGCAGTGGCTGCGCTGGGCATTGGCGCGCCAGCCCGATCACTCCGAGGCCTTGAATATGTACGGCATTCTGCTCCACAACGACGGCCGCTTCGCCGAAGCAGTTGAAAAATTTGCGCGCGCTGAAGCTCTGGGCAATCGTGCCTCAGCCTCCAACCGCGGCAACTCTCTGCTGGATATGGGCCGCATGGACGAGGCTCTGCGCGCGCACGAAGCGGCTGTGGAACAAGATCCTGAGCACGCCGGCGCGATCTATAACCTGGCCCTGACCCGTCTGCGGCTGGGCGACTGGCAGCGGGGCTGGCCGCAGTACGAAGCGCGCTGGAGATTTCGCGAGGTGCACCGCAGCCCAAGGATCTTCAAGAAGCCGCGCTGGCTGGGCGAGCCGCTGGAAGGCCGCCGCGTGCTGCTCCACGCCGAGCAGGGGCTGGGCGATACCATCCAGTTTTGCCGCTACGCCACGCTGGTCGCTGCTCGTGGTGGCATACCGATTTTGCAAGTGCAGTCAGCGGTGCAGCGGCTGATGCGCTCACTGCCCGTGGTGCGCTGCGGCCAGGCCGAGACGGCGCTGCTGGGCGCAAAGCCCCCGCAGTTCGATCTTGAATGTCCGCTGCTGAGCCTGCCCTCCGTCTTCGGGACCACAATAGAAACAGTTCCCTGGCCAGGTGCGTATCTCGGCGCCGACCCGCATCGAGCGGCCAAAAAACAGGCCGAATTCCCAGACGTAATCAATTCAAATCGATCAGTCAAAAAAGCCCCGTGCCCCATCCATTCGCCTCGCTTTTGGGCGAATGGGTGGGATACCTCGAACCATTCATGGGCCGAATCGAAAGCAACCAGGCCATTGCGCATTGGCGTTGCCTGGGCAGGCAATCCCCGTTACAAGGCTGACGGTCAGCGCTCCATGCATCTCAAAACCCTGCTGCCGCTGTTACGCACGCGCGGCATCACCTGGATCTCGTTGCAAAAAGGCGCGGCTGCGGATCAGTTGGCCGATTTGCCCACCGAAGTTTTTGTATGGGACGGGGCGCGCCGCGATAAAGACCTGGCCGAAACAGCAGCGCTCACAGCCACGTTGGACCTGGTTATTACCACCGATACCTGCATCGCCCACCTGGCCTGCGCCATGGGCAAACCAGTCTGGATTCTGCTGCCCCACCTCAGTGACTGGCGCTGGATGCAGGAAATTGAGACCACCCCCTGGTATCCCTCTGCCAGGCTCTTCCGTCAGCGCACTCCCGGCGATTGGGCCGGAATCCTGGAGCGGGTTAGCGCTGAGCTTAGCGCTCTTCGCCTGCCGCAGAGGCCCTGGGAGTTTCCGTTCCAGCGCCGCCAGTCTGCAACTCTCCACGCACGCGTTGCATGATGCCCAGGTAATAGGCCAAATTGTGAATCGTGTTCAGCGTTCCCGAGAGCGCCTCTCTTGCCTGCATCAAGTGGCGTAGATAGGCGCGTGAATATCTCCGGCAGACCATGCACTGGCAAGCGGGATCGGGCGGGCCTTGATCTTCCGCATAATTCTTACCTTTAATATTCAGCCGCCCCTCGCTGGTAAACAGCAGCCCGTGCCGAGCGGCGCGCGTAGGCAGCACGCAATCCATCATATCCACGCCCATGCGCGCATACTGCTCAATCTCGTCCGGGTAACCGACACCCATCACGTAGCGAGGTTTATCAGCGGGCAGCAGTGGTAGCACCTCGGAGATGATCTCCAGCGTCAGCTCGCGAGGCTCGCCCACGCTCAGCCCTCCGATGGCGTAGCCGTCGAAATCCATCTCCACCAGCCGCTCGGCGCTTTCGCGTCGCAGATCGGGGTACATTCCGCCCTGCACAATCCCAAACAAATTCTGCGTGCGCCCTCCCAGCTCATCGCGCCAAACCACCTCGTCGCGGTGGGCGCGAAAGTGATCGAGCGAACGCCGCGCCCAAGCCATCGTCAGCCGCAGGCTCTCTTCCGCCCGACTGCGTTCCGCAGGATATTCAGTGCACTCGTCGAAGGCCATCGCAATATCCGCGCCCAGCGCAATCTGCACGTCCATCGAATGCTCGGGAGTAAAGAAGTGGCTGCTCCCGTCCAGGTGCGAACGGAAGCGCACGCCCTCGTCGCTCACCTTCCGCAGCCCGCTCAAACTGAAAACCTGAAAGCCGCCCGAATCGGTGAGAAGCGCGCGCGGCCAACTTAGGAACCGGTGCAGCCCGCCCATGCGCCGGATAGGTTCGTGACCGGGGCGCAGATAAAGGTGATAGGTATTGGCGAGAATGATCTCGGCGCCCAGCGATTCCAGCACGTCCTGCGCAACCGCCTTCACCGTGCCTGCGGTTCCCACCGGCATAAAGACAGGCGTTTCCACAGTCCGGTGAGGCAGGCGAAGCTGCCCGCGCCGCCCGCCCGCATCAGTTTCCGCGATAACTTTGAACTTCGTACTCACCAGATGATTCTAGCGGGTGGAGGACCGCCGAAATTTTGTGGGCGAAATGATGAGAATCTAGGTGGGTAGCTTGTACCCCGGTTTTGACTGAAGGATAATCAGATATTGTGAAGAACACGCTAACAATCGAATTCGCGCAGATCATCATTCCAGCTCTAGTCGCTTTTGCCGTTGTGGCGCTCACGCACATTTTTACAGTCCGTCGAGAGACTGCAATCAGGCGGCGAGAGCAGCGCATCGGATACTTGATTGCCGCATATCGTGGCCTTTCCAAAGCAAACAACCATCCCCGTCTCTGGGAGGTCGCGGATGATTTAGAGCAGGCAATCAGTGATATTCAACTTTTCGGAACGCCTGAGCAAATCCGGCTAGCACAGGACTTTGGTGAAAGGCTGGCCAAGGCCCAAACGGCGGAACTGGACCCTCTGTTGACAGAACTGCGCAACAGTCTACGAAAAGAAGTTGGTCAAAAAGCTGTTACAGGCAGAATATTGTGGCTCAAAGTTACTCGGAATAAATAGGTGGTAGCCCCAAGTCAGGATTTTCAGATCTGGGAGAGCAACGTCTCCTAATGGCCCACCGCACCCAGCCGCACCAAAAAACCAGCCCGCGCCTCACGCGGCATTCCCAACGTCGTGGTAGGCGTCTTGGAGTCTTCAATCTGCCGATTGAGCAGATTTTCACCCGCCGCGAAAAGTTCAAACCGACTGCCGAAGTCGTGTGAAGCGTAGGCGTCCAGACGAAAGTATCCGTGCAGCAGGTAAGCATTGGCGTCGTCGTCGAACTGGCGACCGCTCAACCGACCTTGCAGATTCAATGTCCCAAGTGCCGGTTTAAATGCGCGCACATTCATCGTGGCCAGATTACGCGCCACCTCGGGAATCCAGTTACCCACCAGCGTCGGCTCCGGATGATTCTTTGTCACAGTGGCGTACGCGTACTGATAACCGCCATCGACAGCCAGCCAGCGCATCGGAGTCAGCTCGTAATCCACTGAGACTCCGCGGCTCTCAATCTGACCCAGATTCTCGCGCATATATTTATTTGTCGAGATGAGCACTGCGCTGATGGGCCGATTTACCTGAGTGAGGAAGTAGCTGGTGCGGATGCTACCCCAGCGCCAATCGGTAGCCAGACCCGTCTCCCATCCAGTTGCGCGCTCGCTGAGCAGATATTCGTTAGGGAGGGTGAGTTGTGCTCCTACCTGCGTTGCGCGGTAGAGTTCATTGGGCGAGGGCGCGCGGAAGGCGCGGAAGCCCGAAGCCGATACCGCCCAATGATCGAAGAGCTTGCGCGAGAGGCCGACGCGTGGATCGAAGACCCGCTGCCCGAATTGCGGAGGCTGATTGGCGGACAGCGTCCAACTGCTGCCGTTCGATTGCAACTCCCGACCGTCGTAGTTCTGGAACCAGTCCATGCGTCCTGCGGCGGTCAGCGTCCATGCTTTGCGCACCCACATCGCTTCAGAGTAGCCGGCTGAGTCTCGCTGGTGATCGTGCAGGTTGGTCGTGGGTGTAGAGCTTACGAAGCTCTGCTCGTGGTCCCAGATGCGCACATCGTGGACGTCGGCTCCTGCTACGATCAGCAGCCCAGCGCCCAGCGGCTGATTCCAATGCGCCGCAGCGCCCAGCTCGTTATCAGGGACGAACGAGAATTTTGTGGGAGTCTCGCCGCAACGATAGGAGCAAGTGGGATCGCCAAAATCAGGCAGATTGGAGATGCTGGAGAAAGTCTGCCGATAGCGCTCGTCCGAGCCATAAACCCGCGTGACCAAAGTAGCCTCATGCGGCCCCTGCCAGTCTCCTCCGGCTGCATAGCGCCACAGCCGGGTCCTGTTGAATTGGTAAGGCGTTCCGTTGTGCCGCGATTCATTGAAGCCGCTGCCCCGCAAAAAAACCCGCAGCGGCCCACGGTCGCGCTCAGCCGTCAGCATTCCATTTTGGCTGTGCACGTTGCTGGCGTCATCCACCGGCCCGCGCTGCGATGGAGCCTCCTGAATATATCCATCCGTCCCCAGCGCGCCGCCCGCCGCCAGCACTCCCCATGGCCCGCGTTTCATCTCTCCCAGCAAGCTATCGTCAAAAGTCTCTTCCCCGCCGTAGCTCGACCGCAGCTCGAACATATCCGACGCAGGCCGCACCGGAATCACGCTGACCACCCCGCCAATAGCGCCCGATCCGTAGAGATCGCTCGCGCCCCCGCGCATCAACTCAATACTCTGCACCGCCAGCTCCGGCTCTTCCTGCCAGTGAATCCATCCGCCCAGTGGATCGTTCAGCGGCACATCGTCTTCGGTCAGTAGAGTGCGGCTGGCCGAGGTCGAACCCAACCCGCGCAAACTGATTCCCTGCGATGAGGGATTGGCCACCAGCGAACTCGACCGGCGAAACAACTCCACGCCTGGAAGCTGCCGCAGCTCGTCGTCCAGAGTTATAGCCGCGGTAGTTTCGAGAGCTTTTTCAGTAAGCAGCCGCGTAGTCACCGGGCTCTCTAACGAGCCCAGCGGAGCGCGATAGGCGGTAACCATCACCTTTTCCGTTGCCGCCGCCGGCTCCAGACGAATCGTCCTATCGGCTGTCAGTTCGAGGTCGCGTTCTGAAAACCCCACGGCATTCACGCGCAGATGGCAGGGAGCGACGCACGCAACGGCTAGCTTTCCATCCGCGCCGGTGCGTCCCAGCAACTTTCCCTGCGAATCCTCGACTGCCGCTCCGCTCAGCGCAACCCCGCTGCTATCTTCCACCGTCAATGTAGCGGAAGATTGCGCGCTAAGTCTTGCCGTCGAAAGCAGCACTGCCAACAGCGCCAGCGCGCCAACCATCGCTTTCCACTTTGACCACCGCATGAGTTTCGCTTTCACCATCGGGGAATAATCTCTCCAGCAATTGTGCCACGGTCTTACCGCTTCGTGGATCGACGGCGCGCGGCGCAATCTCATTCAGCGGAACCAGAACGAAGGCGCGTTCCGCCAGCCGCGGATGAGGAACCTCCAGCCCCGGCTCGCTGATTCTCTGGTTGCCGAAGAGCAGAATATCCAGGTCCAGCGTGCGCGGCCCATTCGCGAATCCAGCCGCCCGATCGCGCCCGAACTCCACCTCGATCCCGAGCAGTCTTTCCAGCAGGTCGCTCGCCTCCAGCTCCGTCTCCAGTTCCACCACGGCATTGATAAACCGCGGCTGATCGGCAAATCCAACCGGCTCGGTCGAATAAAGCTGAGACCGGCAGACCACGCGCCCCATCGATTCAATCCACAGCGCGGCGGTCGCCAGAGTAGCCTCCGGCGGTCCAGCCCAACTGGCCACGTTCCCGCCCATCCCTATGTATACCGTGCGCATAGTCTCCAGACTAACGCGGAAAGCCGAAGACCATTGCGCGGGAACTTTCGTGGGATGAGAAGCTAACCCTCAATCTGCTAGCATCCTCTTTGGAGAAATTTCAGCATGGATGCTCTAAACAGCGCAGCGCTTGGCGCCCGGCGCAATGAAGATATCGCTCTCGATCTGCTCAAATTTGTGGCCTCCACAGCCGGCGTAGGCCGTCCCGCCGCGCCCTCAACCGGCTTCAGCGGCTCCTCGGCCCCCAAGCCCGAGGAGCATGTGGCCCAACTGCTCGAGCTCTACAGCCGCTGCCTGAAGGCCGTGGAAGGCAAAGGGCCTGAAAAAGGAGCCGCGCAATAGCTAAGGAACCCATTCTGCGCGTAGCCGTAGCCGGAAACGGAGCCTTCGGCAAGAACCATCTCCGCGTTTACCGCGAACTGGAAACAGCGGGGCTCGGCATCGCTCTTGTGGCCGCCATCGAGCCGGATGCGGCCCGTGCCGCCGATGCCGCCGCCAAATATGCAATCCCCGTTTTTGCTACGATTGACGAACTGCTCACCGCCGATCTCCATCTCGACGCAGCCAGCGTCGCCGTGCCCACGGTGCATCATCATGCGGCAGCTTCCGCCCTGCTCGATGCGGGACTCGACCTGCTGGCCGAAAAGCCTCTTGCCGCCAGCCTCGCCGAAGCCGACGATCTGATCGCGAGAGCGGACAAAGGCAAGCGCATCCTGCAAGTTGGCCACCTGGAGCGCTTCAACCCCGCGGTCCTCGCCATCCAGCCGCAACTGCGCCGCCCCATGTTCTTTGAGGCGCACCGGCTCTCCGTTTTCACGCCCCGATCGCTCGACGTCGACGTGGTGCTTGATCTGATGATTCACGACCTGGATATCGTGCTCACCTTTGCCGCCTCGCCGGTGCGAGAAGTGCGCGCCGTCGGCCTGCCGATCTTGTCGCCCAAAGTGGATATCGCCAACGTCCGCGTCGAGTTCGAGTCCGGCTGCGTAGCCAACTTCACCGCCTCGCGCGTTTCCACTGAGCGCGTCCGCAAGTTGCGCTTCTTCGAGCCCCGCCAGTACGTCTCCATCGACTACGCCCGCCAGGACCTGCTGGTAATTCGAGTAGACGGTGCCGCGGCCAAATCTTCGCCGGCCGAATTGATTGCGTCTCTGCCCCCGCAGGTTGCCGCCCTGCTGCCGCCGGGGATTGCGGAAGGAATCGCATCGGGGAAGATCGACCTCGGCAAAATTGACCCGGCCTTGATTGCGCAGTTTGCCGCCATGGCCAAGATCGATCCGTCGCTGATCGCGCAGTTCACCAGCCCCTCTGAATCGCAAGCCGGCTTGAGCTTCTCCAAGCCAACCGTCACGCCCGGCGAGCCACTGCGTCTGGAGATCGAATCCTTTCTCGATTCAGTCCGCACCCGCCGCGAACCCCGCGTCACCGCCCGCCAGGGCCGCAATGCATTGGCGCTGGCTCTCGAGATTCAAGCCACGATGGCCGCCCACGCCCATCGCGCCGGCCTCGACAGCTTCTTCCAACCCGGCGCGTAGACCGATGATCTACCAAATCTCTAACCGCTAATTTGTGTACCAACTCCGTGCCCCATCCTTTCGCCTTTTTTCTGGCGAAAGGGTGGGATACCTCAAATTCAAAAGAGAAAGGTCAACCGGTCAGAGAGCTGATTAGCAGCTAAAAGCTAACCACGTCTCAAGCAATCCCCAGCACCCGATTCAAAAATCCAACAATATACTTCCAAACCAGGTAATAGGCTGCCAGCCCAGCCAGCAAGAGAATTGCAATGAACCAATAAGGCGCCTGGAAAGCCTGGAACCAGATGACCCCATTGGAACCAAACTGAAGCACGCCCAGGCAATGGGCGACGCATGCTCCAGTGGGCATCATCAGCAGAGGCAAAATAGCCCCATGCAATCCAATGGGCAAATGAGTATGCCCGTGCGAGCAAAGCCAGAGCATGTTCCACAGCCCGAAAAGCATAGGAACCACGGCCATGGGAAAGATCATTGCCTGCTCGATGGGAACCGGTACTTTAAGCACAATCCGCGTCACGATAAACGCGATGAGAATCAGCGGCAGCACAAACGTAGGCACGAAAATTCCCGCCAGGTAAGCGCGAAGATAAGGATGAGTATTCATTGCTTCCTCCTGTGTTAGCGGACTGTTTTCATCCGCGGGTTAAAAGTAGTAGAGAAACACCGGGATCGACGCCGGAAAACAGACGACGAGAGCAACCAGTCCGGCAAGCAGAGCCCAATCGAACCACGGCGCCGGCGCAGGCTTCGCATCCAGCCGCTTCAATACCGCAGGCCAAAGATCGCATCCCGGTTCCTGCTCGCCTTCCACCGGCGGCAGCGCCTGTTTCAAAAGTTTCTTCACCCGGTCCTCATTCAGTTCATTCATGGCCTGATCCCCTGTTGTTCCAGATCCTTTCTCAGTAATCGAAGCGCGCGAAAGACGCGCAGTTTTACCGCCGCGACTGATATTCCCAGCGCCGCGGCCACATCTTTCTGCGGTTGCTCCTCCACCACGCAGAGCACCGCCGCAATCCGCAATTTCGGCGGCAGCCGTTCAAGCGCACGAGCGATCTTCGCGCGGATCTCCGCATTCACAACCGGGTCGGCCTCAGCCGGAGCAGACAATTCAGCCAGCATCTCCTGAGGCATATCGCTCTCCTGCCGCCGCGTGCGCATCCAGTCCAGCGCCGCATAGGTAGCGATGCGGCGCGCCCATCCTTCAAATCCCATCGCCGGTTGAAAGCGCGCGTGGGCTCTCTGGATACGCCAGAAAGTCTCCACCATCAGTTCTTCAGCCGCCGCCGGATTCCGAACAATGCGCAAAATCCATCCGTAGACTGCGCCTTGATGCTGGCGGAAGAGTGTCTCGAATGCATCCACGCTTCCTTGCCGGAACTCGTCCAGAACGTCGCTCGGCTCGTTCCTCATCCGCCCTTCCCCTTCTATCTACCCTTACGCGCCAGCCAAGAGAAAGGTTACATCCAGCCGCCCGAACCACCGGTATTCAAAAAGTAAAGGGACTGGAACCCGCCTTTCCGCGGCCTCTGGAGCATTTTTCCCGTTGGTATGGAGCGGATCACCTGCTTGGCTCAAGGTTCCCGGTCGTTCAAAGAACAGGTAGCGCGAAAGAACAGGTAGCGCCGGCCTCCTGGCCGGCTGTAGCGTGGACCTCCCGGTCCACGCCGCACTCAACACAAATAGAAAAAATGCTCGCGCGTCACAGGCTTCCAATCGCAATAAAGCGATTTTTCACTGGAAAACAATCGATCTCGCGCTATGCTTGACAGCCCCTTCCCAAGGGCATTAGCGTTAGCATCCGAAGGCCGGGTAAATATTTTTCGTCGGCAAAGTAATTTGAGCAATTTTCCCTGCCTGTGAGGAATGCGATGAAGAGATTTGGATTGTGGTTGGTAGCGGCAGGACTGGCCGCGTGCCCAGGATTGTGGATAGCCGGAGCGCAGGACGCTTCCAAGCCCGCGTATTTGAATCCCAGCCTGCCGCCGGAGCAGCGCGCGGCCGACCTGGTAAGCCGCATGAAGCTGGATGAGAAGGTCACGCAACTGGTGAATCAGGCGCGGGCCATTCCCCGGCTCAACGTGCCCGCATACGATTGGTGGAGCGAGTCGCTGCACGGCGTCATGCGCGATGGCACCACTGAGTTCCCTGAGCCCATCGGCCTGGCTGCCACCTTCGATGCCCCGGCCATTCACGAGATGGCAACGGCCATCGGCGAAGAGGGCCGCATCAAGCATGTGCAGTTTGTCCGCGCCGGCCACAGCAACATCTTTGAGGGCCTCGACTTCTGGGCGCCCAACATCAATATCTTCCGCGATCCCCGCTGGGGCCGCGGCCAGGAGACCTACGGCGAAGATCCCTTCCTCACCGCGCGCATGGGCGTGGCCTTTGTCACCGGCATGCAGGGCGACGATCCGCATTACTACCGCGTCATCTCCACTCCCAAGCACTATGCCGTGCACAGCGGTCCGGAGCCCGAGCGCCACAGGATGGACGTGAAGGTGAGCAAACACGACGAGATTGATACCTATCTGCCCGCCTTTCGCGCCACGGTCACTGAGGCCAAAGCCGGCTCCGTCATGTGCGCCTACAACAGCATCAACGGCGAACCAGCCTGCGCCAACGAATTCCTGCTCCAGGACCAGTTGCGCGGCAAGTGGGCCTTCCAGGGCTACGTGGTCTCCGATTGCGGCGCGGTCATTAATATCTTTGACGGCCACCACTACAGGCCCACCCAGGCTGAGTCGTCGGCCATCAGCCTCGAGCGCGGCATGGACAACGAGTGCATCGACTTCAAGGCCAAGGTGACGGACGACCACGATTACAAACCTTATATGGATGCCGTCAAGCAGGGCTTCCTCAAGGAGAGCGAGATCGACGTCGCTCTCACGCGCCTCTTCACCGCGCGCATGAAGCTGGGCATGTTCGATCCGCCGGAGATGGTGCCCTACTCCAAAATCGACGAGAGCCTGCTCGACGGCCCCGCGCATCGCGCCCTGGCTCGCAAGCTGGCCAACGAATCCATGGTGCTCTTGAAAAACGACGGCGTGCTGCCGCTCAAAACATCGGGCATCAAGATTGTCGTCGTCGGCCCGCTTGCCGACCAGACCAAGGTGCTGCTGGGCAATTACAACGGAATTCCTACTCATACAGTCTCCATATTGGAAGGACTGAAGAAAGAATTCGCAGGCGCAACGATCCAATATGTGCCGGGAACGAAGTTCCTGACCAAGGATGCCGATCCTGTGCCCGCCGCGCTGCTGACCATCGACGGCAAGCCAGGCGTGAAGGCTTCTTACTCCAAAGAAGATCTGACGGTAGCGGGAGGCTCAAAGCCGGCGCCGCTGGTCACGCGGATTGAGAAAGATATAGACACAGTGTCCCTGCCGCTTCCGGCCGAGGTCGCCGATGTGAATCCGCTGGCCATCCACTGGGAGACGACTCTGACGCCCGCCGAGAGCGGCGAGTACAACCTGGGCGTGCGAGGGGATGGTTTCATGACCCTCAAGCTAAACGGCAAGCGCGTGATTAACACCTGGGACACCTACGGCGAGGACACGGAGCTGGGTCGCGTGAGCCTGGAGAAGGGTAAGCCTTACCAGGTGAAGCTCGATTACAGCTCCAACGGCAAGCCGATTTCAAAGGTGCAGTTGGTGTGGGAGAAGCTCGACTATACGCTCGATCAAGCGGCCATTGAGGCGGCCAAAAATGCCGATGTGGTGGTGGCCGTGGTAGGCATTACCAGTGAGTTGGAAGGCGAGGAGATGGACGTGGACTTGCCCGGCTTCAAGGGTGGCGACCGCACCAGCCTCGACCTGCCCAAACCCGAAGAGGATTTGCTTGAAGCAGTAGCCGCCACCGGCAAGCCGCTGGTAGTGGTTCTCACCAACGGCAGCGCACTGGGCGTCAACTGGGCCAAAGATCACGCCAACGCGATCCTCGATGCCTGGTATCCCGGCGAAGAGGGCGGCGCAGCCGTGGCTGAAACTCTCAGCGGCCGCAACAACCCCGCAGGCCGCCTTCCGGTTACCTTCTACAAAGACGTGAGCCAGTTGCCGCCCTTCGACGATTACTCCATGAAGGACCGCACCTATCGCTACTTTGAAGGAACCCCGCTTTATCCCTTCGGCTACGGCCTCAGTTACACCACCTTCGCCTACAGCGGACTTATCGTTCCCACTGCTCCAGTGGCTGCGGGCAGCCCCGTAGTTGTCGAGGCAACTGTGACCAATACCGGCAAACGCGCAGGCGACGAAGTGGCCCAGCTCTATCTCAGCTTCCCTGATGTTCCCGGCAGGCCGCTGCGGGCGTTGCGAGGCTTCCAGCGCGTGCATCTTGAACCCGGCGCCTCGCAAAAGCTGCACTTCGAACTTCAGCCCCGCGACCTGAGCATGGTCACTGAAGCCGGAGAGCCCATCGTCGCCGAAGGCACGTATGCAATTTCAGTAGGCGGCAACCAGCCTTATGTAGGAGTGCCGGTGCTGATGCGGCCCTTTGAAATCAAAGGCACGCTGAATTTGCCGGAATAACAAGAAGCAGGCAATCGCATAGCAGGGCGTCCGCCGCGGCGGACGCCCTGTTGCTTTTATTCATCCACCGTCGTCTTCCGTCCGCGAAGCACAAAACTGCCTCCAGCACTGTCGCCGCTAACCCGCCAACTTGCCAATCCCCGCGCAAGCGGGGGCCAACTCGCTGCATTTGTCCCAACAAAATGTTTCCATTTGCAAAGCCCAACTCGCGGCTCAAGCGAAATCTATTTTCTGATTGCTCTTGCAATGCCCCATCGGCGAGAATCTTTCTGCCATGAAAAACCTTACGCGCAGAAGCTTTCTCGTCTCCGCATCCGCCGCCACGCTCGCCGCAGCATTGCCCTCGTTCGCCGCAACCCGCCGCCAGCGCGTCTTTGTCGCTTCCCACACGCCGACTGGCATTCTGGCTTATGACTGGGACCCTCTGACTGGCGAACTGACAGCGGCCGGGGTGGCAGCCCAGCTTAACAGGGTTTCCTGGATCACTCTCTCTCATAACCATGAATATCTTTTCGCCACCTCGGAGGTGGATTCGTTCGACGGCAAACCAACCGGCGGAGTAGCCAGCTATCAAGTGCTCAACGGAGAACTGCATCCGCTTACCACTCGTAACTCAGCCGGCACAGGCACCTGCCACGTTGGCCTGGACCACACCGGCAAAGTGCTCGTCTCCGCCGATTACTTGGGCGGCAGCGCAGCCAGTTTTCAGGTTGACGAGGGCCGCCTGAGCCCCATGGTTTGGTCCGAGCACTATGCAGCCATCGGCCCCAACGCCGATCGCCAGAAGACCGCCCACGCCCACTTTGCTTCATTCTCGCCCAATAACCGTTTCGCCTACATCAACGACCTGGGCGGCGACTGCATCCACATCTACACCCTGGACGTGGACACCGCCATGCTGACCCCTGCCGGAACCTATCACTCCAAACCCGGCGCAGGCCCGCGCACGCTCCACTTTCATCCCAACGGCCATACTGCCTACTCCATCAACGAGCTGAACTCGACAGTAGACGTGCTCGAGTGGAACAAGAAAGACGGCAGCCTGACCCTGGTCAATACCATCGACCTCCTCCCGGCGGATTACCACGGCCCCACAGGCGCATGCGACACGGTGATCTCCCGAGATGGAAAGTCGGTCTATTTCGCCAACCGCATCGACGATTTTATCTATAGCTTTTCCGCTGACCCCAAGACCGGCGCCCTGACCCCCATCGGCCGCAGTAGTTGCGGCGGCAAGATCCCGCGCAACTTCACGCTGGACCCCACGGAGCATTGGATGCTGGTAGCCAACCAGACTTCAAACCTGTTGAGCGTCTTCGCCCGCAACCCCCAGACCGGAGTGCTGGCCGAAGAGTGCAAGAGTTACGCCGCCGCCACGCCCATGTGCATTTTGTTCGTGTAAGTGGCCGGCGAGGAAACGGGTATTGAAAGCAGGCTATCCCACAAAGTCCCGTGCCCCATCCTTGCGCCTTTTTTCTGGCGCAAGGGTGGGAAACCACGAATCTACACGTTAATATGACACCAACGATCATTCCTTGATTGGCAGGTATTCCATGCCCGATGGACTCAAGCGTCTTCATAACTCCGAGCAATCCCACTTTCTGACCTTCAGTTGTTATCACCGCCTTCCACTGTTGGCTCAAATGCAGATGCAGAGTGCATTTCTTGTTGCCCTTGAACAAACGCGGCGCCGCTTCCAGATGCGCATCTATGGCTACGTCGTGATGCCCGAGCACGTCCACTTGTTACTGAGTGAACCTGCCGGAGAAATGCTCTCAAGAGCTGTTCAAATGTTGAAGAGCAAGGTTTCCATTCAAGCCCGCAAGGAGCGCAAGAGAGCCGCTGGAGATATGCCTTTCTGGCAGACCCGCTACTTCGATCACAACGTGCGGAATAATGAGGGATTCGTCACTCAGCTCCGATATATTCACCGCAATCCAGTGAAGCGCGGACTCTGCGCTGCGCCAGAGGATTGGCCCTGGTCGAGTTTTCGTGCGTGGGCGTTGGGCTAGATTGGCGTTGTCGAGGTTGAATCGGAGATGGTTGCGGCGCGGAGAGAAGCAATTCGTTCGGGGATCCCTCTCCTGCATCAGCTTCATGGGGATGAGTTGACGACAGAGCAGCTGTTGAGGTCTCCCACCCTTCCGACAGACCGGGGTCCCCGGCACATGAACTTTGTGTGCTGGGGTGGAGATAAAAGTCGGAAGGATGGGGCACGGAGCTTGTTAGGATAGTCTGGCTTTTTGTACCCTGATCCCCATCGTTCACGCGTCTGGCTGTCCCCCCACGGCGCAAAAAAATCCCGGGCTAGGCGCGAAGCCAAGCCCGGAAGTGATTTGCGCATGAGACTAAGCCCGCCTGCTTTCCACCATGGTTCCTCTGCTCTCCATGGCCGGGCCTTTGTTCAGTGGAGGAAGCCTGAATTACATTGCCGCTGAGAAGTCGGGAACCAGGCCGGATGCATGAACCTGCAGCAACTCGGTCATCCGATCGGACATTTCCACGTACATTGAAGCTGCGCGGTACGCATTCACGCAGATGCTCTCATTCAGTTGCCGGAAGGCGTACTGTCCAAGTGCAATACCAACGTAAACCCGGATGCGCATGGCGTCGCTGCGCAGGGTCTCAAGAAGCTTGTGATCGACCGATTCGCTGTTCCGCGCCGCATAGTCGGCCATTTCCAGCATCACCTTAGCGTTCTGGTACATCACGCACAGGCCCTTGGGACCCTCCATGCGCTGCCAGGCGGCTTCCGGCGTGGTGCTCGTCTCCGCAGCGCCATCGCTCAACTCGCGTGCGCTCCAGTCCAGCCGCAGTTGGGCCATGAGCGATTCCCACGTCTGCGCATTTCGGCGGCGGGCAGCAGCCCTCATGCGGCCAAGGTAGACTGCCACAACTGCAACAACGGCGATGGGGAGCAGGAACAACATCATCGTTTCTCCTTAAACCAGCTAAGATCGGCCATTTTAAAAACTTCAAGTCAACCCAGCCGATTCCAGCAATTCGTTCTTCTTCGGAGCAGTACCCCAAAATCAGGATACCTAAGTAACTTAAAGTAACCTCACTTTAGGGTCAATGATACTTTTGGGGCAGGGCATAACCGCTTTTGAGGACCAAAAGCAGCTCATCGTCTATTATGAATGAAAATAATCCTTAAGTATCTTGAAATACGAGGTTTATGCGTCCATCAGGTCCGTGCTGCTATCAGAGTCGGGCTTGCAGGGGAACTGCCGGCCAGACTTGCGGGAACGGGATACTCGGCCGGCGCCGCGGTAACCGGCACGTGTGCCAGCTCCCACGCCGAACGGTCTTTGAGCAAACGGGAGACCAGGGCGGTATGCATGGCGTGGCCGGCGCGCTCGGCCACCACCTGGCCTTCAATCCGCCGTCCTGCCAGTGCCAGGTCGCCGATCAGATCCAGCACCTTGTGCCGCACATATTCGTCGGCAAAGCGCAGCGGGCCGTTCTCCGGTCCCCCGGCTCCCAGAACGATTGCGTTTTCAGTCGTGGCGCCGCGGATGAGCCCCATATCGCGCAACCGCTGCTCGTCGGCCTTATAGCCGAAGGTGCGTGCCGGCGCAATCTCCGTGCCGTAGGTCTCGGCGGCCAAGTCAACGCTGGCGCTCTGGTGGCCGATGGGAGCGGGAAAATCGATGCTGTAACGTATGTTGTATCCCGTACCCGGATAGATGCCGATGAACTTTTCGCCCTCGCGCACCTCCACCGGGCGCAGCACGCGAACGGTCTCCCGGCGGCGGCGTTGCAGGCGTATGCCTGCGCGGCGAAAGGCCAGCACGTAAGGCAGGGCGCTGCCGTCCAGAATGGGCAGTTCCAGGTTATCCAGTTCCACAATCACGTTGTCCACGCCCATGCCGATCAACGCCGAAAGCAGATGCTCGGTGGTCTGGATCAGCACGCCCTGTCGCATCAAGCTGGTGGCGTAGCTGACTTTGGCCACGTTGCGCCCGACGGCGGGAATTTCAAAATTATCCAGGTCTGTACGCCGGAAGACAATCCCCGACCCGGCCGGTGCAGGCAGCAGCCGCATGTTCACTGGCGCCCCGGAATGCAATCCAATCCCCGCAAATTCCAGGGGTGCGGCAATCGTCTGTTCCATGTGGGCGGGATTAGCCAATAAAATTGCTCTCCAACAATACAAAAACCAAGTGCAATGGATAGATTAGACGCGAAAATGCAACTCCGCTCTGTGGCATTTTAGCCACACTCTGCGCCAACCAGACCACCATTTGGATGAAGTAGGTTGGCCAGAAATGGTAGGCCAGGGTTTCAACCCTGGCACAATGCATGCAAAATCGATGTGGGCTTCAGCCCCTGAGGTATGCTTTGGGAAATGGCAGGACACCATGAAGAAATCCCTACAAAACAAAAAACCTCCAAAGGGATGGCTGAAATAGGGGAGGTGGAGATGATATGGCAACCAAAAAAAAGAAGAAGTTCGTGAAAGCTAAGAAAGCCGAAGTTAAGGTGCATTTAGGAAAAAAGGAAGTCGAGTTGGTGATTTCCCTTCCCGAAGAAGTTGCGCGAAACCTAGCCCGTCGTCTAAAAAAGCGATTCCGTGATCAAGTGTCATAACGCATCGGCAACGATTGCGTAGAGCACGTATTTCTTTTGGGGTAATATGCTGTCGCCATCGAATGCCAGTTTCTAGAAATGACCGACGGAAAGGTTCACGGATGCCCGCACCCCCCGATCTTCCCATCCCCATGCGCGCCCTGCTTGCCGGGGCCCGGCTCAAGCAGCCCGCAATGCTCGACCTGATCGGCCAACTGGTGCGCCAGGAGTCGCCCTCCAGCGATAAAGCCGCCGTGGATGCCTGCATCGCGCTGGCCTCTGCGCACGCCGTTGCTTTGGGTGGGCGCATAAAACTGCACCGCCGGCACGAGTTTGGCAATGTTCTCGAAGCCCGCTTCGGTCCCAAAACCAAATCAGCGAAGCCGACCCTCCTGCTCGGCCATCTGGATACGGTCTGGCCTCTCGGCACGCTCAAAACCATGCCCTGCCGCGTGAGCGACGGCCGTCTATGGGGCCCCGGCGCACTGGATATGAAGGCTGGCGTGGCCATGGCCTTCACCGCTATCGAAATGCTCTCTGAGGCAGATTTACTCGATCGCGAAATCATTCTGCTCCTCACCGGCGACGAAGAAGTGGGCAGCCCGGCCTCAAGACCCATCACTGAGCGGCTGGCATCCGGTTGCGATGCCGTCTACGTGCTAGAGCCGGCGCAGGGGCTCGCCTACAAAACCGCCCGCAAGGGAACCGGCAACTGGCGCATTGAAGTAACCGGCTTAGCGGCTCACGCCGGCGTGGACTTTGAAAAAGGAGCGAATGCAATCCGCGAACTGGCCCGCGTAGTGGAGAAGGTAAGCGGCTGGACCGATCTCAAGCGCGGTCTCACGGTGAGCGTGGGCGTGGTCGGCGGCGGCGCCAAAAGCAATGTGATTCCCGCCCAGGCCTGGGCCGAGGTGGATGTGCGCATAGCCCGCAAGTCCGACGGCCCGCGCATCGAGCGCAAATTTGCCGCTCTCAAGCCGGCAGACAAACGCTGCAAGCTGGCCGTCACAGGCGGCGTCAACCGTCCGCCCATGGAGCGCACTCGCTCCACCGTCCGCCTCTACCGCCAGGCCAGGTCGCTGGCCGCGGAATTGGGCTTCGAGCTCGGCGAAGCCTCCACCGGCGGCGCATCCGACGGCAACTTCACCGCGGCGCTCGGCATTCCAACCCTCGACGGCATGGGCGCCGTGGGCGAGGGCGCGCACGCACGCCACGAATCCGTCGTACTAGAGCACCTGGCGCCCCGCACCGCGTTGCTCGCCGGGCTACTGGCCGGTCTCTGACCGCATGATGTTGTATCAAAGCCGGGTGCCCCATCCTTTATGTCATCCTGAGCGGAGCGCAGCGAAGTCGAAGGACCTGCGTTTCATAATTTTGGCGCAAGGGTGGGATACCCCAACACTCCATCGCAACGTACTCAACAAACCATAGACATTCCGTGCCCCATCCATGCGCCTTGCCGGGGTCCCCGCGGACAGGTCTTCGTCCGTGGGGGGTCGGGCGCATGGGTGGGATACCCCAACACTCCATCGCAACGTACGAAATCATGCGGTCAGAGACCGGGTGCACAGTTGCCGCAGCCCCTGATACACTTGCCTGAGCAACATTCCGGAGCCTGAAATCGCCATGAAACTCTCTATCCTTATTGTGTTGTTGGCGGCCGGCGCCTTAACCGCAGCCGCCCAAACCCCCGCAAAACCGGCATCCGATGCCAAGCCCGCGGCAGCCGCAACCGCCAGCGCCCAAACCCCTGCCAAACCGGCAGTCGAAGTCAAGCCGATACCCCATCTGACCCCGATCGCGGGAATTCATAAGATCATCTACAAGGTTGATCTCACCTGCCAGGACAGGAAGATCGGCACGGGCGCAACCGCCGAGCCCAAAAAGCTCCTCAAGTACTACTTCACCCTCTGGTTGGCTGCCGATGGCAGCCAGCTCGACTCCACCGACGACCACCGCACTCCCGTACTTGACAAGGACAAGAAGCCGGTTCTCGACGAGAACGGCAAGCCTAAACTGGGCGAGCCACAACCTGCTCAAACGATCATGGGAACGGGCCGTCCGCTACCCGGCTGGGACTTGGGATTTACAGGCATGAAGGCCGGCGGGAAGCGCCGCATTTTCATTCCCTGGCAACTGGGCTTGGGTGAGCGGGAGATTCCCGCGCGCGATGCCAATCATCCGGCTATTCCTTCTAAATCCGATCTGATCCT